>Ga0111538_10004381_pt1 | contig 19634 bp, 20 predicted proteins | sample SoiMethybrSBSTD1_FD_79669 | JGI IMG/M metagenome (GOLD analysis project Ga0111538, IMG submission 79669) | Bulk soil microbial communities from a Populus tree surrounding site in Tennessee, USA - Soil MetaG P. TD hybrid SBSTD1 (version 2)... | ecosystem: Environmental > Terrestrial > Soil >...
ACTCGCAATCACGCCTCATGGGTCGGCAAGCCCCCTTCGTCGACACTGCAATCGATGCTCGAGCGCGACGAGGAAGGCTCCGGATATCTCACGATGACGCTCGAGGGCGCGAAGGTCTACACCGTCTGGCATCGCTCGCCCGAGAGCGGCTGGTGGACCGCGATCGGCATTCCGACGCGGATCGTCGATGCGCCGGTCACTCGCTCGTACCTGCTGCTCGGCGGCTCGATCATCGCGTCCGTGCTGCTCGGCCTCGGCGCTGCGTTCCTGACTGGACGCACGGTGACCGGGCCGATGCGCAAGCTCGAACGTGCTGCGGCGTCGGTCGCGCGCGGCGAAGCGCCGATGCTGCCCGAGACCGACCTCCCCGAAATCCGCCAGGCCATGCTCGCGTTGCTCAGCGCACATATCCAGCGCGACAAGCTGCTGCACAGCGAGCGCCAGGCGCGGCTGCTCGAACAGAACGCAAGGCTGGCAGCGGAGCTGGCGAACCGGACCAAGGACGAGTTCCTCGCGATGCTCGGCCACGAGCTGCGCAATCCGCTCGCGGCGATCGCGACGGCCGCGCAGGTGCTGGAGAGCTCGCAGCAGACGCAGCGCAAGGACGTGGAGCAGCACGCCAAGGCGATCATTCACCGGCAGGTGCGTCATCTCGGCAAGCTGACCGACGATCTGCTGGACGCGGCGCGCGTCATGATGGGCAAGATCGTGCTGGAGCGCCGGCCGATCGATCTCGCGCAAGTCGTACGCAACACCGTCGACACTTTGCGCAATACCGGCCAGCTGCAGCGCCACGAATGCAGTACGCAGCTCGAGTCCGTATGGGTCAACGCCGATCCGACGCGCATCGATCAAGTGGTCGCGAATCTGTTGACGAACGCAGTGAAGTACACGCCGCCGCCGGGGCGCATAGAAGTGACTGCACGACGCGAAGGCGGCAGCGCGGTGTTGAGCGTTCGCGATTCGGGTCTTGGCCTGGAGGCGGAGCTGCAGCCGCGGATTTTCGATCTGTTCGTGCAAGGCGAGCGCGCGCTCGATCGTTCGCAGGGCGGTCTGGGCATCGGCCTGACGCTGGTGCGACGGATCACGGAGCTGCACGGGGGTCGCGTCGAGGCGCGCAGCGAGGGCGCGGGCAAGGGTAGCGAGTTCATCGTCCAGCTCCCCGCGATCGAAGCCCCAGCCGAAACGCTCGAGAGCGAGGCGGCGCCGCGCAACGCCACACGCCGGCGCATTGCGCTGGTCGAAGACAACGAAGACGTTCGCTCCGGTCTGCGCGTGCTGCTGGAAATGGCGGGGCACGAGGTGGTGGAAGCGAGCGACGGGCTGCAGGGCGTCGACACGATTCTGCGTGAGCAGGCTGACATCGCGCTGATCGATATTGGCCTGCCGCATCTCGATGGTTACGGAGTCGCCCGCGCCGTGCGCTCACGCGCCCGGCGTCCTGTCGTGCTCGTTGCGATGAGCGGTTACGGCAGCCAGCAGGACGCGGAGCGCGGCACGCAGGCCGGATTCGACGCGTACATGGTCAAGCCGGTCGACGCCGCGATCCTGAGCGAGCTGATCGCGCGCGTCCCGATCGCTGCGACCGGCTGATGGCGTGTCGCGCGGGTCGCGGCAGTCTGCCCAGAGCGCCTGCAGTTCGCTAATATATATGTGCGGTCAAAAAGGCTTTGCCCATGTCCCATTCCTGCTCGCATCTCGATGCCGTCACGACCAGCCACCGCAACACGCGCGGCTGCGAGGAATGTCTGAAGATGGGCGATACGTGGGTTCACCTGCGCCTGTGCCGGCAGTGCGGCCACGTCGGCTGCTGCGACGATTCCAAGAACCGCCACGCCACCAAGCACTTCCATGCGACCCAGCACCCGATCATCACGTCGATCGAGCCGGGCGAGAGCTGGAGCTGGTGCTACGTCGACAAAGTCGTGATGGAGCTGCCAGGCTAGGCCACGTCGTTCGGGCACCACATCCGCGGCGGCACTGTCGCAACCGTCTCCGCTGCGATCCCGCGCAGCATTTCCTGCATCGCCGCGTCGACCGGATACTGGGGAAGATTCGGCAGATCGAGCGGCGATTCTCCCGTGATTGTCGCAAACAGCACCAACGCAGCCAGAAAAGCACCGGCCGGCCTGGAGTGATTGCCGTCGTCCGCGTACAGCGGCAGCGAGCCGTCGCGACTCAGCGCCAGGTCCCACGCCTGGCCAACGGGCGCGACGCACGCCGGCTCCGCCTGCGCAATCGACACGTGCAGGTCGTAGATCCGCTGCGTCTCGGCGACGTTCCGCAGCGGCCACTCCGGAAACATTACCGGCACCGCGTGCTGCACGCGGCTCACGCGGATCAGCTCTTTCGCTTCTTCCGTCGAGTACACGAACTGGCCGCTGGTGCTGTACTTCTGCGCCTGCAGGATGACGAAGCTCCAGTTCTGACTGCGCAGCAGGTCCATCGACGGCGCATCGTGCACGCGATCTTCGAGGAACATCCAGCCGGGCGCTTCGACCGATGCGACGGTCTGACCGGGCTTAGCTGCGCGCACCATGTCCGCGACCATCGTCGAGAGACCGTTGGTCGATGTGTGACTGTTGCCCATGAAGAGCAGCGTGATATCTGCATCGACGGGCGGCGGGCCGGACGTTGCGCCGCCACGCGGTGTGTCGCCACCGCCGCCGCCGCAAGCGACGAGAAGCAATGCGAGTGCGATGCCGGCGATTCTGATTCTCATCGTGGCAGCTCCGGCAGCGGTGGATTGCGGGGCGGCACCGGGGAGGAAACGATCAGCGAGCTCGTCGTATTCCCGTGCATCAGGAAGCGATCGAGCAGACCTTCGAGTTCCTGCACGCTGGGCGCGAGCACTTTCATCATCAGGCAATCCTCGCCCGTGACGCGGTGACACTCGACCACCGCGGGCGTGCTCTGCGCCAGCTTGACGATCTTCGCCAGGCCGCCCGGCATCGGCCGCACGCGCACGTAGGCGGTGACGGCGAGTCCGAGCGCTTGCGGATCCACCTCCAGCCACTCGCGCTTGATCACGCCGGCGTCTTTCATGCGCAGCACGCGCTCGTTGACGGCAGGCGCCGACATGTCGACGCGCCGCGCCAGCTCGCGGATGGCGAGGTCTGGCTGCGCGGTCAGGTGCCGCAGGATCGCCAGGTTGGTCGCGTCCAGCGCCGGACTTACACTTTGCGAGGCAATCGGCGCACTTTTCTTACGTTTGACAGGAATCGGCGTCTCCCCGGCTGGCGTTCGCTCTTCGCAAGCGCGTGCTTTGCGAGCATCATGCTCGACCTTCTTTCCCGCAGCAACAGGGAGGCGCGATGCAAACCGGCGCTCACCCGACCCGAAGTCTTTTCGTGCTCGACGATGGCGTCGTCTACCTGAACTCCGCGAGCCTCGGACCGCGCCTGGACGCCGTGAATGAGGCGGGTCATGTCGCGGTCGACAGGATGGCCACGCCGTGGAAGGTTCGCAGCGCCGACTGGTTCGAGGACGCCTGTCACGTGCGCGCGCTGTTCGCATCGCTGATCGGTGCCCCCCGCGCCTGCGTGGCTCTCGTGCCCTCCGTGAGCTACGGCATCGCGGTTGCGGCGCGCAACGTGCCGGTCGCGTCGGGTGACAACATCGTGGTCATCGACCAGGAGTATCCGTCCAACTACTACAGCTGGCAGCGTCTCGCTCGCGAACGCGGCGCGGAGATCCGCACCGCCGTTGCGAGAGGCGAGAGCAGTGTGACGGACGCGATCGTGTCGGCGATTGATCGGCGGACGGCCGTCGTTGCCGTTTCGAACTGTCATTGGACCAACGGCATGCTCGTCGATCTGCCTCGCGTCGCCGCGACGGCCCGGCGCCATGACGCGGCGCTCGTTGTCGATGCCAGTCAGTCGCTGGGCGCGTATCCGTTCGACGTCGCCGAAATCCGTCCGGATTTCCTCGTGACGGTCGGCTACAAGTGGCTGCTCGGGCCGTACGGCCTCGGCTACATGTATGTCGCCGAGCGCTGGCATGCGAACGGCGAGCCGCTCGAAGAGTCGTGGCTGAATCGCCGCGGCGCGGATAATTTCGCGACACTGGCCGACTACACAGATGAGTACGGGCCGGGCGCGCAGCGCTTCAATCAGGGCGAGTCGGCGCAGTTCTACCTGCTGCCGATGGCGCTTGCCGCGCTGACGCAGATCGCGCAATGGACACCGGCGCGCATTCAGCAGCAGCTGAGCGGATGGACGCGCGAGTTGTCATTGCGTGCACCGGCGCTGGGACTCACGTGCGCGGAACCGGCACAGCGCGTCGGGCATATGCTCGGACTTACTGCGCGCGGCACGTTGCCGCCGGACCTGTTCAGCGCACTGGCCGCCCGTGATGTATATGTAGGCGCCCGCGGCAACAATATTCGCGTGTCCCCGCATCTGCACAGCACTGCGGCGGATCTCGACCGATTGATCGCGACTTTGCAGGAGCTTCTCGCATGACCGACACCTTCTCCGATCTGTATCCGTCGATCGAGCCGTACGAAACCGGCGTGCTCGAAGTTTCCGGCGGACATCGCCTCGTCTACGAGCTGTGCGGCAATCCTTCCGGTCGTCCGGTGGTGTTCCTGCATGGAGGACCGGGCGCCGGCTGCAATCCCACGCATCGGCGGTTCTTCGATCCTGCGGTCTATCGGATCGTATTGTTCGATCAGCGCGGCGCGGGACGTTCGACGCCGATGGCGAGCGTGCACGAAAACACGACGCAGCACCTCGTGAGCGACATCGAAACCCTGCGGCGTCATCTGCGCATCGACCGCTGGGTCGTGTTCGGTGGCTCGTGGGGCTCGACGCTCGCCCTTGCCTACGCGGCTGCTCATCCGGAGGCGTGCCGTGCGCTCGTGCTGCGCGGCATCTGGCTGTGCCGCGAGATCGATCTCGACTGGTGGTTCGGCCCGATCCGGCTGATCTATCCCGAATACTGGCAGGCGTTCGTCGATCCCATTCCGGCGGAGGAACGCGGCGACCTGCTCGGCGCGTATCTGCGCCGGTTGCTCGATCCCGATCCGGCTGTGCACATGCCGGCTGCGATCGTCTGGGATCGCTACGAGACGAGTTGCGCGACATTGATGCCGCCGGTCGCAGAGCCGTTGCGCGCGAACATGCTCTCGATGCCGCGGCTCGAAGCACACTACATGCAGCATCGCTGCTTCATGAAGGAGAACGAGCTCATCGACGCTGCGCCGCGCTTCCGGCATGTACCGGGCGTGATCGTGCATGGGCGCTACGACATGTTGTGTCCGGTCGAAGGTGCGCTGGAACTGGCAGCCGCGTGGCCGGAAGCGCAGCTCGTCATCGTGCCGGATGCAGGACATGCCGCGACGGAGCCAGGCATTCGGCGCGCGCTCGTGGCGGCGACCGATCGCTTCCGCGATCTCTCGTAGCTCAAAACCTGTTCTTCGCAAGTAAGGCTGTGAACGACGCTGCTGCCGGCGTCTCCCGGAATTCTTCTTCGTGATCCAGGAAGACCACCGCCGGCTCGGCTGAGCCGTCGAGCAACCAGCAATAGAAATCCCCGCATCCGTTGCTGGCAAACGGCAACAGCTGTTGCCGCACATAGCGCTTCTCTGCCACGATTTCTTTCGGATCCAGGATCCGACTACTGAATCGGAGCTCGCCAAGGCCGCCGAGCAGGCAAAACTCGACGTAGCTCGGCGGCAGCGCTACACCCAGCGCAGCCGAGACCGCGCGCAGGTCGTCCCTGGAAGGCACGGCCACCAGTATGCGATGCGACTCGCCGCTATTGAGAATGCGCTCGATCTCGCTCATTGGAACTCGTGGTCACTGATACATGCGACCCTTGTGCTTGATCCAGCCGTCCACGTGACGGTGTTCGGGATCGCGATGCGTCCAGTGGACGACGCCGCCCTTCGAGTTCCATTCGTACTCGCCGTAGAACTGGACGGTGTCGCCCACCGCAAGGGAATCGACGCGACTCGCCAGATCGATGTTGTGAGCGATGAGCACCGTTTGTCCCGACCCCAGCCGCACGATGAAACGCTGATGTCGGCTGCCGTCGTTGTCGTCCGCAAGGACCGTCGAGACGCGGCCGCTGCCCCGGACCTGAACGTTGCTCTGCTGATGCTCGTATGCCGCTTCGAGTGTAGAGACTGCGATATCAGTGCTAGCGCTGGTACTCGCTTCTCGACCTTGTGGAATGAATCCGGTCTGTTTCGCGCCGAAATAGACGGCAGCGAGAACCAGGCCGATGAGGACGAGCTTCTTCATGTCAGGAAAGCTCCCAGGGCGCTCACGGTCTCGCTGTCAGCACCGTGGCCGGCTGATCGTTGAAGTAGACCTGGTTGACGACCCACCTGTCCTTGATCCTGTAGAAGTACATTTCCCAGATCACCGGGTACTGCTCGAACTTCTGCAGATAGGTCATGCGTTTCAGCGACGGCGAGAACTCCGTCTCGCTGATCTTTTCGAAGCCGGTCATCTTGCCGTACATGCCCAGCGTAACTTTCACCTGGCTCTTCATCGCGGTGATCGCCTGCGGCTTGAGCTCCGGCATGCCGGAGCCTGCGAACAAGGCATCGATCGCAGCATCCGGCTCATTCCTGCCGAGCTGTGTCAGAAAGGCCTCGGCCATTTGCGCTGGAGCCTGCGCCGGACTTTCCGCTGCGACACAGATCCCTGAGACCAGGCACAGCAGGACCGCTCTGAAAATGCGCTGCATTCGAGTTCTCCATCAGTCGCTATCCACGAACACCTTGTGCTGACCGCAATGGTCGCAAACGTGCACATAGGACCAACCCATATCGGTGGGAAGCCATTCCCACATGTCTCCCAGGGCTCCGCTGGATCCATGTTCGCGCCGAACCACTGGCGTCCCCGGCCCGGAGCTTGTCTGTCGAAATCTTCCTGATCCCAGCGCCCCAGGTAGGTCATGAAATCATGGCAGTGGAACGGCCAGTACTCTCCTTGCAGAGCCCCGTACGGTGGAGTTCGATGCATCTCGAGCAGCAGAGCTTGTGAGAGATGTACGCCGACCGACCTGCTGCCGTCCCCGTGCGTTTCGAGCACAGTGAATGGGAGGCCGTGCTGGTGCGCGAGCACTTCAGAACCAGACTGCAGCATGCCTCGCCGGCTGAAGCTGAAGTCCACGTAGCCGAGCTGCGTCCTGTGTGCAAGCGCCACGTGTCCGCCAGTGAGACACGCATAGCAGACGGCGAGGCCCTCACGCGAACCTTCCCACGCGCATCTCATTCCACAGCTGTCGCATTGCGTCTCAGGCGGCGGCTCGTCGGCCCAGCCGACCGGCAGCGCCGTCGGTCGCGAACAACGCTTGCAGGTCCGGACGACATAGTCGTGGGGCCCGAGCGCGAACAGATAACGGCTGCTGTGACCGCACGCTACGCACTCACCTGCCTCGACCAGCCCGCTAATGCTCGAGAGCGGACCCCTGAAGAGGCGAAACGGCATTCCCAGACCGGCAAGTTCGTCAGGCCGATACACGCTGTGGCAACTCACATCATTTGCAGGTCGCTGGATCCGAGTGCACGAAATATTTGCGGTAGTTGGCGTTCTTGCTATCCATGCAGCCCGACAGATTCAGCAGCTCGATCTTGCGCACGTCGAGCGGGTGCGACTCGCTTTGCAGCGCGAGATAGCCGCCCGTCAGCATCTCGCCGTCGCGCTTGGCATCCGGATTGAAGTTCGCGACCACACCGCCGCCGATCTGCGGCGACGTATACTCGAGCACCTTCTCGCCGTTGACCAAATGCGTGATTGGGCCATCGCCCAGGACGACGAGCTCCATCGTCACCCATTGATCGCCATCGTAGGTCTTCGACGCCGAATCGAGGCAGTGTTGCGGGTAGAGCGTACCGTTCACGACGACTTCAGTCCCGGGCGAGCACATGTTCGCCGTCGGGCGCGCCTTGCCGTCGCTGAGCCCGCCGAGCAGCTGCGCCTCGATCGAGATCGGGAAGTCCTGCTCCTTCGCCATCGTCTGCGGCGGCTGAGCATGGAACATGATGCCGCTGTTGCGCTTGGCCCAGGCGCCGGGACCTTGCGCCGCCTGCTCGCCGACGAAGCGGTACTCGATGCGCAGCCGGTAGTAGGAAAACGGCTTCTCGTAGAACAGATGGCCGAAGCTGCTGTTGAAGCCGTCCTTGTAGTTGTCGTACCGAACCTGCAGCAGTCCGTCCTCGACGCGGAACGTGTCGCCGTAGTTGTCGCCCAGCTCGTGATGCGTGAGCTTCGGCGTCCAGCCCGTCAGGTCCCGACCGTTGAACAGCTGGATCCAGTCCGACTCCGGGATCGAGTCCTGGACCGCGCCACCACCGGCCGGGCTGCAGGCGACGCAAGCGCCGAGGAGGGCGATCGCGCAGAACGTCGGGATGACTCGCATTGTCATTCGATCCTCGTCACGAGCTCGTCGAGGCCGTCGATACCGCCTTCGAGGCGATCGCCGCGCTCGAGCGCGCCGACGCCTGCCGGCGTGCCGGTGTAGATCAGGTCGCCGGGTTGCAGCTCGAAGAGCGCGGACAGCTCGGCGATGACTTCCGGCACGCTCCAGATCAGCTCCGACAGATCGGCCTGCTGCCGCATCTGGCCGTTCACTTTCAGCCAGATCCGCCCGCTGCGCAAATGTCCCGATTGCGACGCCGGCGTGATCGCGCTGATGACCGCGGAGTGGTCGAAGCCCTTGCTGGTGTCCCAGGGCCGGCCGTGGTCCTTCGCGTCGGCTTGCAGGTCGCGCCGGGTGAGGTCATTGCCGACCGCGTACCCATATACATGGTCGAGCGCCTGCGCGAGCGGGATGTCCCGTCCACCCTTGCCGATTGCAACCACCAGCTCGATTTCGTGGTGAAGGTTGTGGGTACGCGACGGGTAGGGCACGTGCGCGTGATTGGGCACCAGCGCCGTCGCCGGCTTGGTGAAGAAAAACGGCGGCTCCCGCTCCGGATTCGCGCCCATCTCGCGCGCGTGCGCCGCGTAATTGCGGCCGACGCAGTAGATGCGGTGTACGGCGAACTGCTCGGCGCGGCCTTTGACTGCGACGGCGGGAGTGGGGGGCGGCGGGAAGATGTAGGACATGGCAGGAAATGTACATGAGGGCGGGAGAAGAGGGGAGCTTCTACCCGAGATCGCGGAGGGGAAGAGAAGAGATTAAGAAATATCTCTCGCCAAGATCGCCAAGACGCCAAGAAGATAAAGAGAATTCGGACTTCGGGATTCAGAAACTCCGGATTCTTCCCTTGGCGTCTTGGCGATCTTGGCGAGAGTAATTTCTTCTGTTCGCACCCCTCTTCACCGTAGATGTTTGACATCTAAATTACCCAGTTCTAAAGTTCCCGCCGTGAAACGCATCGTCTGCATGGGGGGTGGGCCGGCGGGCCTGTACTCGGCGATCCTGCTGAAGCAGGCGTTGCCGCGCGCCCGCATCGAGGTGTACGAGCGCAACCGGCCGGACGACACGTTCGGCTGGGGCGTCGTGTTCTCGGACCAGACCATGGCCGGGTTCGCCGCGGCGGATGCACCTTCCCATGCCGCCATCGTCGACAGCTTTCATCACTGGGACGACATCGACGTCCACATCCACGGCGAAATGGTCCGCACCGGCGGCCACGGCTTCGCCGGTATCGAGCGCAAGCGGCTGCTCAACATCCTGCAGGAGCGGGCAGCGAGTCTCGGCGTGGAGCAGGGCTTTCAGCACGAAGTCCGCGACGAGGCGGAGTTTGCGGATGCCGATCTGCTGATCGCGGCGGACGGCGTCAACAGCCGGGTTCGCCAGCAGTATGCAGCGGCATTCGAGCCCAACGTCGACGTGCGCAAGTGCCGTTACATCTGGCTCGGCACCACGCAGCGCTTTCCCGCATTCACCTTCGCGTTCGAGCGCAGCGAGCACGGCTGGTTCCAGATCCACGCGTACCAGTTCAGCAAGGACCTCTCGACAGTCATCGTCGAGACGCGCGAGGAGACCTGGCGCGCCCAGGGCCTCGACCGCGCCACGACCGACGAGTCGATCGAATTCGCCGAGCGGATGTTCGGCAGATACCTGGGCGGCGCGCGGCTGCTGAGCAACGCGCGGCATCTGCGCGGCTCCGCGTGGCTGAACTTCAACCGCGTCCTGTGCCGGCGCTGGTTCACGCGCAACGTGGTGCTGATCGGCGATGCTGCGCACACCGCGCACTTCTCCATCGGCTCCGGCACGAAGCTCGCGATGGAAGATGCAATTGCGCTGAGCCGCGAAATCGCCCGCGGCGGCGACGTGAGCGAGGCCTTGCATCGCTACCAGGAAGAGCGCGAGCTCGAAGCGCTGAAGCTGCAGAGCGCGGCGCGCAATCGCATGGAGTGGTTCGAGAACGTAGCGCGCTACACGCACCTCGAGCCGCTGCAGTTCACGTACAGCCTGCTGACCGGAAGCCAGCGCATCGGGCACGACAATCTGAAGCTGCGCGACGCGGGATTCGTCGGCGAGATCGAGCGAACCCTCGCAGAGCGTGTCGGTGTTGCAGATCGCCGCTGCGCTCCGATGTTCCTGCCGTTCAAGCTGCGCGACCTGGAGCTCGTCAATCGCGTCGTGGTCTCGCCGATGGCGCAGTACTCGGCGGTCGACGGCCTGCCGGGCGACTGGCACCTCGTGCACTACGGCTCGCGTGCGACCGGCGGCGCCGGCCTCGTCGTCAGCGAAATGACCTGCGTGTCGCCGCACGGGCGCATCTCGCCCGGATGCACCGGCTTATGGAACGAGGCGCAGCGAGACGCGTGGCGTCGCATCGTCGACTTCGTGCACGAGCACACGCAGGCGAAGTTCTGCCTGCAGCTCGGGCACTCCGGACGCAAGGGCTCGACCCAGCTCGGCTGGGAGCAGGCCGACTATCCGCTGCCTGCGGACAACTGGCCGATCATTTCCGCGTCGCCGCTGCAGTACATCGAGGGCGTCAGTCAGGTGCCGAAAGAAGCGAGCGAGGAGGATATCGCGGAGATCACCGCGGAGTTCGTCACCGCGGCAGAGCTCGGACTGCAGGCCGGTTTCGACATGATCGAGCTGCACATGGCGCACGGCTACCTGCTCGCGAGTTTCCTGTCGCCACTGACGAACCAGCGGACCGACCGCTACGGCGGCACGGTCGAGAATCGCTTGCGCTTTCCAGTGCAGGTCGTTCGTGCCGTGCGCGCAGTGATGCCGGCGGGAATGCCGCTCTCGGTCAGAATCTCCGCGAGCGACTGGGCACAGGGCGGCCTCTGCGACGAGGATCTGATCGCGATCGCGCAGATGCTGCACGAAGCGGGCGCGGATCTGCTCGACGTCTCGACGGGCCAGACCGTGCCGTGGCAAAAGCCGGTCTACGGACGCATGTACCAGACGCCGTTCTCCGATTTCATTCGCAACACGCTGCGGATTCCGACGATCGCGGTCGGTAACATCTACGAGCCCGACCACGTCAACTCGATCGTCGCATCCGGTCGCGCCGACCTTTGCGCGGTCGCGCGGCCGCATCTCGCGAATCCGAGCTGGACGTTGCAGGCGGCCGCACAATTGCAGCACTCCGAGCAGTGGTGGCCGCAGCAGTACCTGCCGGGCAAGAGTCAGCTGGAACGCAATCTGCAACGCGCAGCGTTGCTCGCGGGTGCCGTATGACGACTTCTCCGCGCATCGAGCATGCAGTCATCACGGGTGCAAATCGCGGTATCGGTGCCGCTATCGCGCACGCGCTGGCGCCGACCGGCGCGAAGATCAGCCTGTTCGGTCGCAATCGCGAAGCGCTCGAAAAGGTTGCCGGGGAGCTGAGCACCGAGACGAGTGTTGCCATCGCCGACGTGACCGACGGTGCGAGCGTGCAGGCGGCCTTCACGCAGGCGAAGGAAAAGTTCGGTCCCGTGACGATTCTCGTGAACAACGCCGGCCAGGCGCGCAGCGCACCACTGCATGTCGGCGACGAATCGCTGTGGAACGAGATGCTCGCAGTCAATCTTGGCAGCGTGTATCGGTGCATTCGCTGCGTGCTGCCGGACATGTTGCAGGCCGGGCGCGGGCGCATCGTCAACATCGCGAGCACCGCCGGGCTGACCGGCTATCCGTACGTGACCGCCTACTGCGCGGCCAAGCACGGCGTGATCGGACTGACGCGCGCACTCGCAATCGAGCTGGCGCGCAAGAACATCACTGTCAATGCAGTGTGCCCGGGCTACACGGACACGGATCTTTCGCGCGACGCCATCGCGGCGATCCAGACGAAGACAGGCCGTTCCGAAGCCGACGTCCGCGCGGTCTTCACTGCGCACAACCCGCAAGGCCGCATGGTGACGTCGGAGGAAGTTGCGCAGACCGTGCTGTGGCTGTGCACGAACGAGGTCGGCAGCATCACGGGTCAGAGCATCGCGGTTGCCGGTGGAGAACTGATGTGAGCGCCGACACGCGACCGATCGATGCAGAAACGCGTGCGACGAGCGACGATCATCACGCACTGCGCCTGTGGCTGCGTCTCTATGCCTGCACCAGCCTGGTGGAGAGTCGCGTGCGCCGTCGTTTGCAGTCGCGCTTCGGCACGACTCTGCCCCGTTTCGACCTGATGGCGCAGCTCGACCGCTCACCGCAGGGTCTGCGCATGAGCGAGCTGTCGAGCCGGCTGATGGTTACCGGCGGCAACGTGACCGGCCTGACCGACAATCTCGAAGACGAAGGACTCGTGGTGCGCGAGTCCGATGGCGCGGACCGGCGCGCATTGCGGGTCAAGCTCACGCGGGAAGGCCGTCGCGTGTTCCGCGCGATGGCTGCGGAGCACGAGCGCTGGATCGCGGAGTTGTTCGAAGGGCTCTCGGCGCGGGAAGCCCGCTCGCTCGCCGAACGGCTGCACACGCTCAAGCAACACATCCTCGACCATGTTCCGCTCGACGAGCGAGGAACGCAGTGATGATGCAACCCTCCCATTTCCAGTGGTCGGTCGACGGCGGGCTCGGACGCGTCGTGCTGAACCGGCCGGAGCGCAAGAACCCGCTGACGTTCGAGTCATACGCGGAGTTGCGCGATCTGTTCCGCTCGCTGGCATGCCCCCACCCCAACCCTCCCCCGCTCGCGGGGGAGGGCAGGGAGGGGGCGGTCAAAGCCGTCGTGATCAGCGGTGCCGGCGACAACTTCTGCTCCGGCGGCGACGTGCACGACATCATCGGTCCGCTCACGAAAATGGATACGACCGGCCTGCTCGCGTTCACGCGCATGACCGGCGATCTGGTCAAGGCGATGCGGGCGTGTCCGCAGACCATCGTCGCGGCAGTCGACGGCGTCTGCGCCGGCGCTGGCGCGATCATCGCAATGGTCAGCGACCTGCGCGTCGGGACGGCGCGCTCGCGCACCTCGTTCCTCTTCAATCGCGTCGGGCTCGCGGGCTGCGACATGGGCGCGTGCGCAATTCTGCCGCGCATCATCGGCCAGGGACGTGCGGCGGAGCTGCTATATCTCGGCCGCAGCATGGGCGGCGAAGAAGCGCTGCAGTGGGGATTCTTCAATCGGCTCGTCGCTCCGGAGCAGCTGGCGGAGGTCGCAACGCAGCTCGCGCAGGAGCTCGTCGCGGGCCCGTCGTTCGCGAACGGCATCACCAAGACGATGCTGAATCAGGAATGGAGCATGAGCCTGGAGCAGGCGATCGAAGCCGAGGCTCAGGCGCAGGCCTTGTGCATGCACACCGAGGATTTCCGGCGCGCCTATCGCGCCTTCCTCGCCAAACAAAAACCCGTCTTCGAGGGCAACTGATGACCGAGTTCCTGCAACCGCCGGGCTGGCCTGCGCCGAAAGGCTATTCGAACGGCGTGATCGCGAGCGGACGGCAGGTCTTTCTCGCCGGCCAGATCGGTTGGAACGAGAGCCAGCAGTTGGTCAGCAGCCGTTTTGCCGTGCAAGTTCGGCAGACGCTGCAAAACATCGTCATCTTGCTCGCGCAGGCGGGCGGGCGGCCGGAGCATCTCGTTCGTCTCACCTGGTTCGTCACCACCCTCGACGAGTATCGGGCCGAGCTCAAGGAAATCGGCGCCGCGTACCGCGACGTGATCGGCCGGCACTATCCGACGATGTCCGTGATCGGCGTTGCGGGGCTGGTGGAGCAGGGCGCGAAGGTCGAGATCGAAGCGACCGCAGTAATCCCGGACTAGCTCATCCCATCTCTTTAGTGCGCACATGCAGGCTGCGCAGCGCCGCGGTCAGTCCTTCGATGTCGTACGGCTTCGACATGAAGCGAATATGCGGATCGTTGCGAAGCGCGGCGTGATCCGGCAGCTCGCCATAACCGCTGGCGACGATCACGGGTAACGACGGCAGCTGCGTGCGCAGCTCCGCGACCACGTCCAGACCGTCCCGATCCGGCAGACCGCGATCGACGATCGCGACGTCCAGGTGCCGAAGACTGCGCGCCTTGCGCAGCCCTTCCGCCGCCGTACCGGCCTCGATCGCTTCGAAGCCCAGGTCCTGCAGCTGGTCGAGAATGAACATGCGCACCAGCGCTTCGTCTTCGATGACCAGCACCACCGGCTGGCGCGGGCTGACGACCGGCACGTCGAGCACGTCGCGGATCCTGGCCGCGAGCTGCGCGCGCGTGAACGGCTTGGTGATCAGCTCCACGCCAGGATCGAGTCGTCCCTGATGCACGATCGCGTTGCGCGCGTAGCCGGTCGTGAACAGTACCTTGATGTCCGGGCGCGCCTCGCGTGCGGCCGCCACGAGTTGCGCACCGTTGATTCCAGGCAGGCCTACATCGGTGAACAGCAGCTGCACTTCGGGGTGGCGCTCGAGCTGCTTCAGCGCCGACGGGCCGTCGCGCGCTTCGAGCACTGTGAAGCCGAGCTCGCGCAGGCTCTCGGTCGTAAACAGCCGCACGTCGTTGTCATCCTCGACGACCAATACGACTTCGTGCTGTCCGCCGCGCAGTGGCACCATGGAACTCGTTTCCTGTTCGTCGTCGACCTGACCGATCATGCGCGGCAGGTAGATCTTCACGGTCGTGCCGTGCCCGATCTCGCTGTACAGCTTGACGTGGCCGCCGCTCTGCTTGACGAAGCCGTACACCTGGCTCAGTCCGAGGCCCGTGCCCTGGCCGATCGGCTTGGTGGTGTAGAACGGCTCGAATGCGCGCGTGATGACGTCGGGCGTCATGCCGGTGCCGGTATCCGTAACGCACAGGACCACGTACTGCCCGGCCTTCAACTCGGGGTACTGGTCGGCGTAACCGTCGTCGAGATGCGCGTTCGCCGTCTCGATCGTCAGTTTGCCGCCCTCCGACATGGCATCGCGCGCGTTCACCGCAAGGTTCAGCAGCGCGTTTTCCAGTTGGTGCGCGTCAATCTCGACGCGCCACAAGCCCCCGGCCAACACCGTCTCGACGGCAATGTTCTCGCCGATCGTGCGGCGGACCAGGTCCGACATCCCGGCGACCAGTCGGTTGATATCGGTAGGCGTCGGGTTGAGCGGCTGGCGCCGCGAGAAGGCGAGCAGCTGCTGGGTCAGTGTCACAGCGCGTTGCGCGCCCCGCGTCACCTGATCGATCGCACGGCGCAGCTTACCGTCATCGGCCGGCGCGTTGCGCCAGATCGTCTCCAGGTTGCCGACGATGACCGTGAGCAGATTGTTGAAGTCGTGCGCGACGCCGCCGGTGAGCTGGCCGATCGCCTCCATCTTCTGCGACTGCCGCAGTTGCTCCTCGATCAGGCGGCGCTCGGTCAGGTCGCGTGTCACTTTGGCGAAGCCGATGTGCGTGCCGCTCTCGTTGTAGATCGCATCGATCACGACGCTCGCCCAGAAACGGTTACCGTCCTTGCGCACGCGCCAGGCCTCGGCTTCGTACTTGCCGAGCGTGGATGCGGTCGTCAGCGCGCGCTGCGGCATGCCCTTCTCGCGATCCTCCGGCGTGTAGAACATCGAGAAATGCTTGCCGATTACCTCGCTGCGCGAGTATCCCTTGATGCGCTCTGCGCCGGGGTTCCAGCTGACGATGTAGCCCTCGGTGTCGAGCATGTAGATCGCGTAGTCGACGACGCCGCTGACCAGCTCCTTGAACTGCAGCTCGGAGCGGCGCAGATCGGCGGTGCGGTCGGCGACGCGCTGCTCGAGCTCTTCGTTGAGCTTGCGCAGCTCGTCATGCGCCCGCTGGGTCTCGCGGAACAGGCGCGCGTTGTCCATCGCGATGGCTGCTTGCGCGGCGATGCCGCCGACGATCAGCTCGTCGCGATGCGTGAACAGGCCGGGCCGGGAATGACCGAAAAACAGCCCGCCGTGCACGCTGCCGTCGCGCGAGATGACCGGCACCGCGAGGTAGCTGCGGACGGGCAGGTGACCCTTGGGCATCCCGTGGTACGGCGCAGACTTGCCGTAGTCCGGATGGGCGAGCACGTCTTCGATCCGCACCATCCCCTCGCCGCGGAACGTCGGTCCGAACAGCGCGGTCGCGCGCGGCATCGGAAAGGTCGCGAATGCTTCGCGCGGCGCGCCGGACAACGTGTAGAGCATGAAGGAGCCGCCCTCGGGCTTCTCGACGTTGTAGAAGAAGGCGCCGAACTCCGCGCCGGTCAGCTGCACCGCTGCGTCGGTCACGGTCTGGACGAGCTGCTCCAGGTCGAGCTGGCTCGCGAGCGTCACGCCGGTCCGATGCAGGATCTCCCATCGCTCCGCTTCGTTGCGCAAGTGGCCTTCGATCGTCCACTGCTCGGTGACGTCGTGCATGGAGGAGCGCGTGCAGACGAACTTGCCGTCGATGATCAGCGGGCTGGAATTGATTACCATGTCCTTGGTCGAACCGTCCTTGCAGCGCATCTGCACGTGCTCGTCGCGCAGCGTTTCGCCGGCTTTCACGCGCGCGAGCAGGGAGGCCGCCTGGCCGGGCTGCACCACGAAATCGGCGACGGGCCGGCCGATGTACTCGTCGGGCTCGTATCCGAGCATCTCGAGCTCGGCGCGGTTCGCCCAGCTCACGATGCCGTCGGCGTCGATCCGGTGCAGGCCGATGACGGCGTTCTCCAGAAAATCGCTCAGGTCCACCGGGAATTGCTTCTTTATACGTCGGGTCGGTCGGCAGAGGACCGCTGAAGGATGGAAACGCCGCGGCCGGCCGGGAAGTTCCTTCACCCGCAGCCGCCCCGGGGACGCGTCATCGTACAATAGCAGCGCTCCCGAAACAGCCGTGTCGGTTATGTCGCAGATCAAAGTTGGAATCCTCGAGACCGGCAGTCCGCCGCCCCCGCTGCACGAGCGATTCGGCACTTACAGCGCGATGATTCGGCAGCTGCTGGGCCCGGATCTCGAATTCAAGACGTTCGACGTACGCAACGGCGAGCTGCCGCAGGTCGCTGAAAGTTGCCATGCCTACGTCATCACCGGCTCCGCTTCCGGTGTATACGACGGCGATCCCTGGATCGATGCCGCCAAGGACTTCGTGCGCGATGCGAGCGGGCGCGCCGCGATGGTCGGCATCTGCTTCGGACATCAGCTGCTGGCGGAGGCGTTCGGCGGCAAGGTGATCAAGTCGCCGCGAGGCTGGGGCATCGGGTTGCATCGTTACGAGGTGCAGAATCGCGCGCCGTGGATGGTCGATGCTCGCTCGATCGCAGTGCCGGCTTCACATCAGGACCAGATCGTGCAGTTGCCGGCCGATGCGCAGGTGCTCGGCGGCAGCGAGTTCACGCCGTACGGCATCGTCGAATATCCGCAGCGCCGTGCAATGTCCTTGCAGTCGCATCCCGAGTTCACGCCGGACTATGCAGCGGCGCTGATCGAGCTGCGTCGCAGTTCGAAGTACACAGCCGAACAGGCGGACCGCGCGCTCGACAGCCTGCGTCAGCCGAACGATCGTGAGCGCGTCGGCCATTGGCTCGCGCAGTTCCTGCGCACTAATACTCGCGGTTGATGCCCGATCCATTGCTCATCGCGCTCTTCGACGCCGCGGTGCGCGCCGCTCGCGGCGAAGATCTGCTGGCGGCGAACTCGACAGTCAGCGGCGATGCGTGGCGCTACTTCGGTGCCGGTGAGCCCCTCGAGATTCCGCTTCGCGGACGCGTTTTCGTAACGGGTGCGGGCAAGGCCGCCGCCTCGCTCGCGCGCGGGCTCGAAACGGTGCTCGGCGATCGCATCGAATCGGGCGTCGTGCTGGTGAAGCATGGTCATGCACTCCCGTTGCGACGAGTTCGCGTCCTCGAAGGTGGCCATCCGGTGCCGGATGCAGCGAGTCTCGCCGGCACGCAGCAGTTGCTGCAGACGGTCGAAGCAGCTGCAGCAGATGACACGATGTTCTTCGTGCTGACTGGCGGCGCATCGGCGTTGTTGCTCGAACCTGCTGCGGGCCTGTCATTCGCCGACGTGCAAACCGCGAGCCGGCTGCTGGTCAACGGCGGAGCCGGGATCGATGAGATCAATGCGGTGCGCAAGCATCTCTCGGCCGTGACCGGCGGCCGTTTGCGGCAGCGTGCGAAGTGCACGACGTTCTGCACGCTGGCGATCTCGGATGTGATCGGCGACTCGCCAGCTGCGATCGGCTCGGGGCCGACGGTCGCGGATCCATCGACGTTCGCGCAGTGCCTCGCCATCGTGAATCGCTGTCGGCTGCGCGACGCGCTGCCCCGCGCGGTGATCGATCATCTGGAAACCGGCGCGGCAGGTCGTATCGCCGAGACGCCGAAGAAGACGTCGGAAGTTTTTCGGAGCTCGCCGTATCGCATCGTCGCCAGCAATCGCATCTCGATCGCTGCAGCCGCGCACGCGGCGCGCGAGGCGGGATGCCGGGTCGAGACCCTGACGACTGAAATGCAGGGGAACACGCACGACGCTGCACACGAGTTCGCAGCTGCGCTCCGTCGAGCAGCAGCCGCACACAAAAACGCAAAGCCGCTCGTGCTGCTTGCGGGCGGCGAGACGACGCTCGCGGTGGAAGACGGAGGTCGCGGCGGACGTAATCAGGAATTCGCGCTGGTGGCAGCGCTCGACCTGCAAGGCGTCGACAACGTCGCGCTGTTGAGCGCGGGGTCCGATGGCACCGACGGACCGACGGATGCGGCCGGTGCATTCACCGATGGCTCGACGATTGCGCGTGCGCGAGCGCTCGGTCTCGATCCGCAGGAGGCTCTGCGACGCCACGACAGCTACCCGTTGCTGGACGCACTCGGAGACCTGTATCGCACCGGTCCGACCGGCACCAACGTGATGGATATAGTGATAGGACTGTGTTATCAATGCCGCCCATGACGCTTCGTTATTGGTTCTGGTACTACTACCATCCAGCCCCACCGCTGGCGGAACCGTTGCGCTCGAACTGAACCGATCTACTCCGAGACACGCAAAAACCGCCAGACCGCTGGCGGTTTTTTTTTACATATGAACATTCGTACCGACGACCTGCGCATCCGCGACATCCGTGAGCTCAGCACGCCCGAGGAGCTCATGGATGAGTATCCGTGCGTCGAGCAGGCGTCTGCCACGGTCAACGCCGGGCGCCGCGGCCTGCAACGCATCCTGCACGGCGCCGATGATCGGCTCGCCGTCGTCATCGGTCCGTGCTCGATTCACGATACCGGCGCGGCGCTGGAGTACGCGGGCCGGTTGCGCGAGCAGCGCGAACGGTTCAAAGGCGCGCTCGAGATCGTCATGCGCGTGTACTTCGAGAAGCCGCGCACCACGGTCGGCTGGAAGGG
>Ga0111538_10004382_pt1 | contig 19631 bp, 14 predicted proteins | sample SoiMethybrSBSTD1_FD_79669 | JGI IMG/M metagenome (GOLD analysis project Ga0111538, IMG submission 79669) | Bulk soil microbial communities from a Populus tree surrounding site in Tennessee, USA - Soil MetaG P. TD hybrid SBSTD1 (version 2)... | ecosystem: Environmental > Terrestrial > Soil >...
CGTTGTAGTTGTAAGTACCGTCAGCATTATCAAACTGAAGTCCCGTACCGGCAGTCCCACTGAGCGTCCCGCTGAAGGAAATGGTGCCGGTGTGACCATTGCTGATGGATGTCAGCGCTCCGGTACCACTCGCCTTCGACACAGCTCCGTTGTAAGTGAAACCGACGCTACCGCCGGACACGCTAACCGCCGCGGAAGCTGCTGCGCTGTTGGAGAACCCAGTGCCGGGAGTCGTGAACCCAAGCTGTCCGGTGACGTTTACGAGGTTCAGGTTTGCTCCCGGTGAACTGGTTGACTCGAGCGTGCCGAACACGACGTTAGAGGCGAACGCGCCGCTCGTCGTAACGTTGAGAGCGCCGCCTGTTCCCGACAGGCTTACAGTGTTGATGATCGGCGAGCCTACGGCGCCGCCGTTGATCTTGAAGAAGCCAGGAGTGTTGGTGACGTTCAAACCGCGAACGGTGTTGTCAGTTGAGAGGTCAACGCCGTGACCGGCGGAAGTCGTGATAACCGGGGCCGCAGTGGTCGCACCTGCGAATGTCGTGTAAGCGGCAATGCTGTCAGCCGACGCCGCAAACACGGTGTTGAATTGAACGGCATTACCGATCAGCTTCTGCTGTGCGCGCAGGTTGGCGCCGTCTGTTTCTGAATAGGTGCCGGTGCCAAGACGCAACGAGATAAAGTCGCCATTCTTCGGATCCGGCGCGACGCCGGTGCCGGCGTTCGCGGTATTGAACGAAGCGATGGTCGTGAACGGATTGCTGAAGGTGCCACGATTCGATCCGCCGGCGTTATTGCTGATGAACCAAACCATGCCGCTGATGTTGATGGTAACCGTAGCGGTGTCTGTCTTGGTGCCGTCAGTCGTTTCGTAAGTGAACGTGTCAGCGCCTTCGAATCCCGGGGGCGGTTCATAAGTAAAGCCGCCATTGGCGGCCAAAGTAACTGAACCCTTCACACCTCCGCGACCGGTGGCTGTCGTATCGGTAGCAATGCCGACGTTCGCGCCGACGCCCTGTACCTTCGAAACCGTCAGTCCACTATTGTTGCCGGTGTCGGGATCGCGATCGTTGGTGAGCACGCCGGGGGCGGCTTTAGAGATCGCGATGTTACCGCTTGCGGAGTAAGTATCCGGATCGGCAATCGGCTGCGTGTTGACGGAGCCAGGAACCAGTGTGGTGTGAGCGTCGATGGTGTCATCGAAAACGACGGCTGTCGCATCGGTCCCACCATTCGTGATCGTGACGGTGTACTCGATCTTCTCGGTGTTACCGGGATCGGCCTTGCCGTCGCCATCATCATTGATCAAGGCGTCCACCTTCGTGGCCGTGATGCTGGGCACCATCAGCGGCTCGGGAGCGGGCGCTGGTAGTGGGGCATTTGCGCTGGCGCGATAACTCTGCTTGTCGATCGTTATTCGCGAGTCTTTCTGATTGCCGGCCTGCCGCGCTGCGCCTGACGACGCAATCGTGATCTGAACAAACGGCATATTGATTAGCGAGAATGTCAGTAGGCAGGCTGTCAGAGCATAGATATTGCGCCTACAGAGGTACAGTGAGATTCGGGATTTCATACGGGTCTCCTGGTTCGGCTTTAAGTTGACTCGCCTGGGAATCGGAATGGGCAGTTCGGCTCACGCTTTTCGCATGGCGATTCGCTGGTCGAGGTCGTGGTAATTCAAGGAACGCTAGGTCGTTCTGACCGAAAAGATTGTGATTGCCTTGCTTTTGTGATACCGCCAGATGGCGGCAGGATAGTTGCCGCCATTCTAGCGCAGATTGGGCCACAGCGTGCAGCTTTTTACCGCACGCGCAAAGATGTGTCCTCCCCTATCAAACTACTAATTAGGGTCTTTGCGGGAAAATCCCCTGAAGCGCAATACAGAAGTTAAGTGTCAAATACGGCTGCATATTGTTGTGCGGCAGACTTCCACCCGCTGGAGCGAGCGTTTGTGGGGCCATCTGCACAACATTGGCGACTGTAGCGGTGTAAGCACTACCGCCACCGGAACGGCCCAGAGCAGTCGACGCAGTCGGCGTCTGGACGTCGGAAATCTCCGCGGAAACCCGCAGAGCATGGGTATGGATCGGGATCTCACTGACGAGCAGCGTGACGTTCTGGGAGCCACTCATCTCGCCGAGATCTCGCAACGAGAGTCCCTGGCCTTGACCGGGCTGCATGGGGGCGTTGCCCTGCATGTCGGGCAGCGCAAAAGTTGACTTTCCATCTCCTCCGTAGGTTGTGCCGAGGAGTGAAAACAGGGCGGTGTTCTGTGAAATCGGCATCAACTGGCCGTCGCAAAAGGCCCAACCTGTCGGCGGAAAGTTAAACGGGAAAATTCGAATCTCAGCGACAAACTGGTCAGACATGATGTTCTCCTTTTACGTCTGGCTCGGGAAGAGCCCGAACAGCGAGATGATGAAGTTGATGCACAGGAACGGCTGACAGTTCTCGTGCGGTTGACTGCCGCCAACGGGCGATACCGAGTTCGGATTCGCATTCGCGGTCGGCTGTTCAGCTACATACATCTTTACCGAGACTGACTGGGAGGTAATGTTCCCGGAAGGTGTGTTAGCGACGCCGACGTTAATTGAAGCGAACAATGGGTGGGTGTGACTCGGAATCTGGTTGGTAGTCAACGTCTCCTGTTCCGTCCCGGCCATCTCGCCGAGCTGATACGTTGTGCCGTCTGGTCCAGTGCCCATGTGAATGGGTACGCGGCTGGCGAGATTTGGCAGATTGAACGTCTCTTCTCCATCGCCGCCGTAAGTGGTTCCGATTAGCTGGAAGAGAACCTCGTTCTCTGCGATAGGCATGGTCTGACCTTCGCAAAACATCCAGCCATTGGGGGCAAAATTGCCCGCGAACATTCTGATTTCTCCAACATAGGGTTCTGGCATGGGGGTTCTCCTTTTAGTTTTGCGACGGAAAGATACCCTGAAGCGCGATGATGAAATTCAACACCAGGTAAGGCATCATGTTGTTGTGCGGTTGACTGCCACCAAGGTTTAAAACCGACGTGGGCTCGAGGGCCTGCAAACCGTCGGCCTGCCGGTAAACGTTGAGCGCGCTCGCTAACAGATTGCCGACTGCTGTTGGTGTGTCGCCGCCGTTCGATGAGCCTTGCGCAAAGTGAATATGCTGCGGCATGGTCTGCTGATTGATTGTTACAGCAGTGGAGCCTGCTTTTTCGCCAAGCGTAAAACCGCTGCCCATGTGAATCGGTACCTGTCCCCGCAGGTTTGGCAGTTGGAACGTCGTCTGTCCATTGCCGCCGTAGGTGGTGCCAAGCAACGCGAACAGAGCCTGGTTTTGGTTGATCGGTAAGGACTGACCATTACAAAGCGCCCATCCTTTGGGGGCGAAGTTAAAGGAGACAATCTTGATTTCGCTAAGGAAAGGTTCCGGCATTTCTCCTCCTAAAGACTGAAGATGATTAGATTTCCATTAGACAAAAATAGAGTCGGGTCTCGACATTGATCCCGAGCGATTCTCAGCAAGTGGGAATTGGATCGGGAGGATGTAGTTCCTGCTTGTGGAGACTGAAGAGCCTATTCAACTCTGAAGCGGGGGGGATTCTAGCTTGCGTCCGCAGGAATTACAAGCAAGAAATCTTACACCGTAGAACTACTGGTAAGTCCCCGGTTGCCGCCAAACCTAATCCGTTCCAGTCTGCCGTCTTAACCCCTGTTGGCCCTAACCCTTCAATCCGACTCACGGCGCCGTGTGTTGGATTCTCTACGTCTACTAACGCGAGAACTTTTCCGGAAGATCACCATCACGGTTGGTCCAACCCTACAAAAATTTTTTCTCGAAATTTCTGGAATCCTGCTGGTATTCAGCATTTTGGGTACTCAGGGCGTCCCGCTGACACCCTTTAGTTTCATCGATTCCTTCCTAACTGTCTGCGTACGAAATTTCCTTGGCAGGCACGAATAAGCGAATATAGACTATCGTCGGAGAGCACTTACCTTTAAGTCCAGGAGACAAACTAATGCCGCATTCACGTCGCGCCTTCCTGAGGGATGGACTGTGTTCCGCACTCTCAGTAGGCTTACTGCTAGCCGGCTCCCGCGTCGGATTTGGTCAAGATCCAAAGACTCCCACTGAGATTCCCATCGAAGCCCAAAAAGATCCCGTCTTTAAGTTCGTCGAAGAAACCTTCAAACCTTACGTTAACGGCATCTTCACTGCCCCTAACGCACGGGGAGAAAAGATTGAATTACGACTCGTCGAGCTTATTCCTTACAAGGCATCGACGAAGTTGACGAGCCGCTCGGTTCCATCGAAGTCTTTCACGTTAGTCTTTAAGGCGTCGGGCGAGTTGCCGCCGTTCACTTCAATTCATACTATTAGCCACCCGGCGCTCGGCGAGTTCGATCTGTTTCTTACCAAGCGCAAGAACGATGACGGCGACATCTTTTATGAAGCCGTGATCAACCACCTCCAATAGGCCGACCTTTGGACCAGGAGGGGACACTTACTCTTATCGATGAGCGACTCAACTACCCACGAATCTCCTGTCAGCGTTTCGCTACGCCCGGTGACCCCCGCTGACAGGGAGTTCCTGGTCGTCGTTTATGCGGGCACGCGCGCGCAGGAACTGGCCCAGGTCGACTGGACCATCGAACAGAAAGAAGCCTTCATTCGCTGGCAGTTTGAAAGGCAGGAAATAGAGTACAAACAGCGCTACCCCGAGGCGCGTTATGATGTCGTCCTTGTCGACGGAAATCCTGCCGGGCGGATCTGGGTCGGGGTTGACGACAAGCAGATCCGGTTGTTGGACATCGCCATCATCCCGCAATTTCAGAATCAGGGTGTCGGCACCTATCTGGTAAAGCAGTTGATGGATGAAGCAGAGCAGGCGAACAAGGTATTGCGGCACATGGTTTTTGTGCTGAACGACGACGCCCACCGCTTTTACGAACGACTCGGCTTCGTAACCATTGAGGACAGCGGCGGCTACAAACACATGGAGTTCGCCCCCGGTCAGAAGCAAACAGCCGCGCCCTGATCGTTCGCTTCTCAGTTCGCCTGTTGAGCGCTCGACTTGTAGTAGTTGTAGACCGCTTCGTAGCGGTATCCGTCTGCCTCTTTTCCAATCGCCACCAGGAAGACGTCAAGCTCACCCATTTCCGGATGGAGCAGGCGGTAAGTAGCTTGCGGCAGAAGGAACTCCGGCGAGCCTAAAAAGAAGACCGAGAAACGTTCCATCCCTTGCTCTTCAGTCGAATCACTGGGCCGCGACTCGGTTCCCACCAGCATCAGATCGATGGGTTTAGGCGCGTTGACTTGGAGACGAAACGGCGTGTTTAGGTGTTGTTTGAATTCCTCTTCGGTCTGAAAGTCACTCATCAATTAACTCCTATGTTTGCGTTGTAAAGAACTCCTGAATCTGCTGCTCGGTCGGGCGAACAAACTCCTGATACCACATGCCGGCATGTCCAAACTTGTCGGGCCAGACGAGACAAACGACTCGATCCGCTGCCTGTTCGATCGCGGCGCGGCTGTCTTGGTCTGCAACCGGAACGGCGACGACGATCGATTGCGTTTCCAGTTTACGCAGCGCGCGAATCGACGCCAGCATCGTCGATCCGGTGTGAATGCCGTTGTCGACGAGGATCACGTTCTTGCGTGCGAGATCGGTCGCCGGATGCTCGCCGCGAAACGCGCGCTCACGTTCGGCCAACTCCGCGAGCCCATCAGCGATCGCATGGTCCACTCCGAACAAATGCGCCGCCGGGTGTGATCCTAATGCATCATCGACGACAGGCGTTCCGGCGACGTTTACGGCACAAAGTGGTTTCGCGGCTCCATCAGGCACCAGCAACCGGCGAATCATCAGCAACTCGAACGGCAACTTAACCTGCCGCGCCACTTCCGCGCCAACCGGCACGCCCCCCGTCGCAATCGCCACCACCAGCGTATTAGCTGCCCCGCGGTACTCCTGCAATTGTTCGGCGAGTTCTCGTCCGGCCGCGGCCAAACTGGCAAACCTTCTCATGAGGTGGATTTCAACTTCGCGCGCAGGTTCAAGTTCCGAATCAATCGGTGAAGATAATTAGGATGAACCCCCAACAGTTTCGCAGCCTCGGTGTAGTTGCCCTTCGCTTCGTCGATGGCTTTCAAAATGATTTCTTTCTTGGTTTGCGTCACTGCCTCGTGATAACCCATCGTCGATTGCATCGCAGACGTCTCGCGCTCGAGTAGAGCCTCGGGCAAGTCTTCGGGAAGAATCACGTCAGTCGTGCCCAGCACGATCGCCCGCTCGATCGCGTTCTCCAACTCACGCACATTGCCGGGCCAATCATAAGCCGTCAACCGCTCGCGCGCGTTCGCTGAAACGCCGAGCAACTTGCGATTGCATTTCGCGCCATACTTGTCGACGAAGTAGCTCGCGAGCAGCATGATATCTTCGCGGCGTTCGCGCAACGCCGGCATTTCAAGCGAAACAACATTCAACCGGTAGTAAAGATCCTGGCGAAACTCACCGGCTTCAATCGCGTCTTCAAGGTTCTTGTTCGTCGCGGCGATCACTCGCAGATCGACTTTGATCGTCGCCGTTCCACCGACACGCTCAAACTCTCGCTCCTGCAACACGCGCAGGAGTTTGACTTGCAACGCGGGCGTCAGCTCGCCAATCTCGTCGAGAAACACAGTGCCGCCATCGGCTATCTCGAGCCGACCTTTCTTCTGCGAGAACGCACCGGTAAACGCGCCTTTCTCATGACCAAACAACTCGCTTTCCAGCAGCGTTTCGGTTAGCGCGGCGCAGTTTACGGCCATGAACGATTTCTGGGCGCGCTTGCTGTTGCGATGAATCGCGCGGGCGGCGAGTTCCTTTCCGGTGCCGCTCTCCCCCGCAATCAAAACGGTCGAATCGGTCGGCGCGACCTTGGAAATGAAGTGGTAGACGCGCTGCATCGCCGGACCTTCGCCGACCATGTTGTGCTCGATGTTGACGTCCGCAAGCAGGCGTTCGTTCTCGTTCTGGAGCCATTCGAAGTGGCGCGCGTTTTCAATCGCGACGGCGGCAATGCTGGCGATTGCGGTGACGAGCTGGAGATGGTCTCGATTGAAATGATCGTCGGCGATCGTCGTGTCGAGATAGAGCACACCCAGCTTGTGATCGATCATCACGAGCGGCACGCACATCACTGAATGCGTCCGCGCCTGGATCAAACTCTCTGAGGAAAGCGTCGGCTGCGTGGCCGGGTCGTTGGCGATGAGCGCCACTCCGTCGCGCAGCACCTGCTGTGCGATCGTGCGGCTGACGTTCACAGCCTTATCTTTTCCATTTAACCGATCGAGACCGAATACGACGCTCGAATCAAGCGAGTCGCCGGTGGTCAACAGGATCGCGCCGCGCTGCGCAGGCACGACTTCGAAGAGTAGTTCGATCAATCGCTGCAACAGATCGTCGAGACCGCGGATCGCGTTGATGCTGGTGCTGACCTTCATCAACGCGCTCAGATCGCGCGCCATCAGGTACATCGCATCGTCGATGCGGATCTGCAACGTCGGCCCGCTTACTACCTGCGCTTCGTCGATGTTCACTTCACTGGATCGCGACGCGATGCCGCCTTCTTCAGTGAGAAAGATGAACTGCGAGTCGCCGATCCTGATGCGGTCGCCGTGTTGAAGAATGCGTGACTTGACGGGCAGATCGTTGACGAACGTGCCGTTGAGACTTTCGAGATCCGTGATGACGAAGCCGTTGTCGTTCTTTTCGATCTTTGTATGGCGGCGGGAGACAGACGCGTCGGCAATGCAGACGTTGGCCGCCGTCTCGCGACCGATCACGAACGTCTCTTCGTTGATGGTGAAGATGCTTCCTCTAAGTTTTCCTGAGATAGCTGCTAGTCGCGGGCTCATGTTAATGAAAGCTAACCGGCCGAGCTATTTATGTGCTGGACGGGAGAGTCTACCGCATTGGCTATGTGATCGGCTATCCGATCAGATAGCCGCGTTATCTATTTGGATAGGAACCACCCATTTTGAAGGTCGCGATAGCCGCAGATTTCGAAGGATTTGATCGCCGACGATGTGGCACGAGATTAGCTAAAGCAAGAGTGCACTTGGAAGGGGCTCGAGAACGGTTTGAAGCAAGCCAGAGAAGGAAGCCCTGGTTTGCCGGGAACGCTGGCCAGCTAGTACCAGATCAAACGATGAGTTGCTGTCACAACTCGTTCGCTCGCTTGTCTCCCCAAAGCAGAGCAGCAACCCAACGCCCCCGGGTTGCTGTTCTGCTTTTTGCGCCATCCTGAGGGAATTCCATCACGCTTTTCGCGTTAGTAGCTGCAAGCAGGAACCGATTTGCCCAGAAAGGTCTTGGACCAGCGGCGGGGCTTGTGGTTTAGGTCACTCGGCGGCAGCCACCTGCTGCTGTTAGCTGGGTCGATGCCAGTCCATCACCTTTAACAACGTTCAGCTTCTCGCGCCTTGATTCCCACGCGGCGCCACGATCAGGTAGCGGAACTGAACAACTCACCCAACCCAGCATTAGCGGCCTAACTGGCCCAGGAGGATTATATGACGCAAGAAGAAATTAACGCGGAACAACAAGGTATTAACGACGGGCAACGCAAGATCAATGGCCAGCTTTGCCGTGTCGACTGGATGCTCGTTGAAGTTCTCCGACTATTACGAGTAGAGATCAAAAAGCTGCCGGCGGCTCATCAACTCGATTTCGAACGGATTGACGCGGTTTTGACAAGGGCTTATCAAACCAGTGCTGCCGTTGCCGAAATCCGACCGCCAGGTTGCGAGCCGACTCTGGTAGTCGATCCCAACTGGACGATCGAACGAGCCGCCTGAACACCTCACCAAAAAGGGTCCAGCTTTACTTGCCCAGAACCCTCACACATCAGCAGCGAACGGTTACGATGTAACTACCGTTCGCTGCTTATGATTGTAACGTTACTTATTTTCCCTCCACGCTGATAAGCCACTTGTTTAAAGTCGGGCGACCAGGCATAGGAGAAGATCTGTTCGCTGTTGAAGTTTGTGAGTTGCTTCTCGGCGCCGGTGTCGAGATTGAGCGTCCAGATGTTTGCGGCGCCGTCGATGGTCTTCAAATAGCTCAGCGTGTGATCGTCGAGCCAGTAAACGCGCTGCCAGTCCATTCTCGGGATCTTGATGGTTCGCACCGGGTCCCCACCGGAGGCGTGATAGATGAGCAGGTCCTGTGAGTCTGACTTGATCTCGTCGTAACGCACGGCAATCCATTGATTGTCACGCGAGAACGCCGGCATGCGGTATCCATCAGCCACCTTCACCGGAGTTCCACCGTACAGGGGCACTTTCCAAACAGTGGCCTTCGGCGTCAACAGACTATCGAAAGCAACCCACTGGTTGTCAGGTGACACGGAAGGATAGAAGTTCCCGTCGGTGAATGTCAGTTGTTGAAGGTCGCTGCCGTCGTTCGCATTCATGCGCCAGAGATTGAATCCACCGGGCTGTTTGGAAGAGAAGACGACGAAATGGCCATCGGGTGATGCGGCTGGATTGTAATTGTCGCCCAGTTCGGTGAGGGGAACGTTGCGGGAACCATCGGGAGTGATGCGCGAGAGGTTCAGATGGTCCTGGATCATCGACGAGTAGATAATGCTTCCGTTGCCGGCCCACGTCACGCCGTAGCCGAAACCCGTACCGGAAGTGATCTGCTTCGCTTTGTTCAAATCGGCGACATCGCCAACCCACAGGCGCCACGAACGATCCTGCCTCACTGTAACAACCTTGTCGCCGGCCAGACTTACGCTCGTGTACTCATTCAGGTCCGAGGTTATCTTCTTAACCTCGCCTGTCGGGTAACTGATTCGCCATAACTGAAACGGCGTGGTTTCGCGCTCTCGGGCACTGATCACCAGACCACTCATGTCGTCGCGCCATACGATCTGGTAAACGGAAAACCACGACTGCTGATCGATCAGGTGCTGGGAATTGTCTTTCAAATCAAAGGCCACGAGGTCGATGTGAAAACCCTGGTCCCAACGTCCTGCCGGACAAACGATCTTGTTGCCGTCGGGCGACCAGGCTAACCCGTAAGTTGAAAATGTTTCGCGATCCTTACGAGTAGCGATAACTCTTTCGTTCGCTCCATTGGCGTCGCAGACAATCAACAGATACTCGTCTCTCGAGGAATCGAAACGTACGAACGCAAACTGCTTTGCCTGCGGTGAAAAAGTGATTGGACTGTCAGCACGTTCTTTAACTTTCGTCGGCAGGCCCCCGTGAACTCGCAGTTTGTAGACGTTGCGCGTGCCATCCGTGTCTTCTCGCGTGAAATACAGGTACAGATTATCCGGAGTGAAGGTGAGACCAAGATAGCGAACACTGTCTGGGCCAACTAATTCGATCGCCCCGTTCGTCTCGGGGTTGGTCAACATCAAACGCTGCTTTCCCCCCTGCTCTTCCGCATGAGCGACGAGTTTCCCGTTCCTGCTGATTGCAGCAGTGACGGAGATGCCGGAGTTTGTGACGAACTTCATGTCAGCCAGCGTGTTGTCCGGTGCCGGCGAAATCCGGTTGATGAGATTCGGAATTAACAGCAGTAAAGCAAATACGACGCTAGCTCCGGTAAACAGACTCGCCGCCTTGTGCGTCCTGATTTCCGTGAACAAAGAATCAGCGGTGTGCCAAGCCTGCGATTTCAAGCGCTCGAAGATGGCCGAGCCGGTGGTGAAGGGCCGGGTTTGCTGTCCGCTAACCTCCGCCGTGGACCACGCGAGCGGAAGCGGCACGCGATGAGGTGTTAGACCGTTCTCGGTTTCAAGTTCGAGCTCCCTTTGCAGCGCGCTGAGGTCGGCCGCGAACTTCGTCACCGTCTGATACCGATCGTCACGATCTTTCTCGAGCGCCTTCTTCACAATCTCATGAAAACGAGCGGGCAAGGCGTCCGGTAGATCCAACGCCGGGGTTTGTGGTCCAACGATCAACGCGATCGTGCCGTTTGGAAGGCGCGACTCGAATGGTGTCGTGCGCGTCAACATCTCGTACAAAACGACGCCGAGACTCCAGATATCGGTCCGCTCGTCGAGCTCCATCTCGCGCAACTGTTCCGGAGACATGTATTTCACGGTCCCCATCAGCGTTCCGGTTTCAGTGCGAACCCCCGTGGAAAAATGTTGCGCAGACTGGCCGCCGAGAGGGGCCTCGGGCGGGATCATCTCGGTCAGTTTCGCGAGACCAAAATCGAGAACTTTCACGTAGCCATCAGGCCGCAGCATGATGTTCTCGGGTTTGATATCGCGATGGACGATGCGGGCGGCGTGAGCGGCGGCGAGCGCGTCGGCTACCTGACGCGCGATGTGGATTGCTTCCAGCACCGAGATCGATTCGCGCGTTAGCTTGTCGCGCAGCGTGATTCCCTGGATGTGCTCCATCGCGATGAAGTGCCGCTTGTTTTCGGTCACTCCAGTCTCGTGGATCACGCAGACGTTTGGATGATTGAGAGCAGAGGCGGCGCGGGCTTCCTGTTCGAAACGACGCACCCGGCGTTGGTCAGTCGCGAACTCGGCGGCGATCAGTTTGAGAGCGATCTTGCGGCCGAGCTGTTCGTCCTGGGCCAGGTAGATCTGGCCCATCCCGCCGGCGCCCAACGGACACAGAATCGTGTAGCGGCCGACTTTCTGACCGGCCTCAAACTCGTTCGCCTTGGCCTTCTCGTCGGAAAGCATGCCGGCGGCGAATTCAAATGCGGGAGTGCTGAGGAAGTCGTCGCCATCGTTACTCTCGTCGGCAGTAATCAGAGCTTCGACCTCTTCGCGGAGAGTTTTATCGTCGCCGCAAGCCTGGGTGAGAAAGTCTAAGCGCTCGGTGGGCGTCCTTTCCTGAGCGGATTGGAAGATCTCTTTTATTCGTTGCCATCTTTCATGGGTGATCATGTGATTCTAGAGAGGTTTTACATTTGCAACGCTTTTACTGCATGTAACGCGAGATTCGCGGTCTAAATCCCTCACGAAGAATTCTTGACCTTGGTAAGTTCCCGCTTCAGAAAGGCTTTAGCCGTTCTCCATTCACGTTCGACGGTCGCGTGTGATATCTGCATCACTTCCGCGGTTTCCTTGATGGTCAGACCACCGAAGAAGCGCAATTCGACGATCCGCCCCTGGACCGGATCGATCTTTTCGAGTTCATTCAAGACGTTGTGAAGCGCAAGCAGGTCGGCGTCGGGCTGGGCGCCGAAAGCAGGCACGTCCCTCAACGACACCGCGAAACGATCGCCGCCTCGTTTTGTGGCGTAGTGAGCGCGCGCGTGGTCCACCAGAATCCGGCGCATCATTCGGGCCGAGACGCCAAAGAACTGCGCGCGGTTCTGCCAGCTCGTGCTGTTCTGATCGAAAAACTTGAGGAACAGCTCGTTTACCAATGCTGTTGGTTGCAGCGTATGTTCGCGTCGTTCGCGGCGCAGATAAGCCTCGGCAAGGCGGTGCAGTTCGTCATAGACCAACGGCATCAACTGATCAAGCGCCTTGTCATCACCCTCGCTCCACTTCTTGAGTAGCTGGGTGATCTGTTCAGACGAACGAGTCGCCATGAGAGATCTCTTTCTGTCGCACGATGATGGTTGAAGTGGGCGATCACTTCAGAGGCCCGTTTGGGGGAAGATTCTAGCACCTAAAAAATATTTTGAGGCAATCTTCTCACGAAAGACGCGTTAGTACGCAGACAACGAACAAGGGGTCAACTTCTGAGGGGACAGATGGCGGGGTTCGTGAGTGACAAGCTGACGGGTCGCTCATGAACAAAACCTAGCAATAAAATCTCACCCCCGCCCGCTAAAAAACAAAGCGGCAAACGATCCTCCGCTCTTGCCGCTTTGTTTTTTCTTTCGTAATCCGTGTTTCCTGAGACGCGCTCCCTCCAACAGGCGCGATCGACGGGCGACACGGATTTTTTTTTAAGGCACGATGCGCCAGTTGTTATTGGGTTTTGTGGGAATGGTTTTATTTCGTTCGAGCCAGTCGATCATCAACTCGCGAATCTCTTCGCTCGAGCGATAAACAACTGGGGCATTCTTGTACATCGTATAGCCGCCGCCACCATTAACTCGGTAATTATTCGTCGCCAGCCGAAGCTTCCGCGTCATCGACAACGGCTGCCCTTTGAATTTCAAGTTCTGAATGCGGCTGCCGATCGGCTTCGAGAGGTCGAGGTCGTAACTGACGCCTTCGGCGATGTCGAAGTTGTACGCCGGAATCTTGTCGTTGATCAGCTCGCGGGGCGTTTTGCCGCTTTCGTAGTTGTTGTAGTACTTCGCGGAGTGTTCCAGGGCGTCTTTCAGTTGCTGGCCCGTGACTTCCAGGACCGCGAGCGTGTTTTCGTAAACGTAAAGTTCCGCGATATCGCGCACCGTCACCGGACCTTTCGCGATCCGCGCCTGCTGATTGAAACTAGCGACCATGGAGACGTCCGCTTTCCCCGCTTCGAGTTGCACCTTCTGGATCAAGTCGAGGATCGCCGTGTCGCGAAAGCGCGCGTCTTCAGCCGTCAACTCTTCCGGCGACTCGCCAACAACTCGTTCGAGCCACTGCTCGGTCTGTCGATCGTAAGGCTCCGCCAGTTTCACTACGTCCGGATCGGGTTCGATGCGATCGTCGGTGGGAATCGTCCGCGCCGACTTCGCGTAAACGCGCCAACCCGAGGGCGACTTTTGCAAGTACAGATCTGCGCGGGCGAGATGTCGTCCCCAATGGTTTGCCTGCGTCAACAGAACGCCGTTGATGTACAGCGAGGGAACGTCGCGATGCGTATGGCCCATGAAGATCACGTCGACGCCAGGAACTTCCTCCGCGATCGAGATCGCTTCGTTCTCGTGTGGAATCTGTCCGGGACTGACTTCGCCTGTGCGCAGGTCCTCGCCGAGTCCCATGTGCATCGCGATCACGACGACGTCGACTTTCTCCTGCGTCCGCAACGTCGCCACCCATTTTCGCGCTTCAGCAACGGGGGCACGAAACTCGAGGCCCGCATAGTTCGGCGGATTGTCCCAGTAGGGAATTCCGGGTGTCGTCAGACCGAGGATCCCGATCTTCACGCCTGCGACTTCCTTCACGATGTAAGGTTTGTAATGCGTGCGCTGCGTCCCCTTCGCGTAAGTGTTCGCGGAAAGCCAGGGAAACTTTGCTTCGCCACGCGCTTTCTCCAAAACTTTCAGTCCGAAGTTGTACTCGTGATTTCCGACGGTCATCGCGTCGTAGTTCAGCGAATTCATCACGAGCATCATCGGATCGATCCGCGTGTTGTTTTTGCGACTGTGGAACGACTCGAGCGGCGAGCCCTGAATCGTGTCGCCTGAATCGATGAGCAAGGTGTTTGGCTGTTCTTTGCGAATGCGCTTGATGAGCGTCGCGACTTTCGCCAGCCCGCGGTTGTCGGCTTTGTCGGTGTAGTAATCGATCGGATTAATGTTGCCGTGCAGATCGGTCGTGCCGAGGATCGTGATCTGGACCCGTTCGGGCACGAAGCTCTGCGCGACAAGAACGAGTGCAAGAAGAAGAACCAGAATGCTCAGGGAGTAAACGAGAGGCGGAAGTTTTCGAATCTTCATTTGGTTATTGATTGACGAATATCTCGACTGCGCTCGCGCCCTTGATCGTTACTTCGTGAATGCGCCGGAAGTTGGTGCGCACATAAGCCAACTCCTCGCGATTCTCGAAATAGGTGCGGCCTCGCTGAACGATAACGTAAATCGGTCCCGTAGCCGAACGCACGTCAAACTCCGGCGACGAGATCGCCTGCGATTTCAGATCCTCGCGGCCAAACTGCGCCAGATAATAACCCGTCGTCGCCGGCGTTTCGTGCGCGATTGTGGCCCCGTTTGGCGCTTCATCACAAACTAGCCTGATCGCTTCGCGCAAACCGTCGTCGTAAAACTCGTCGTGCGGAAAGAAGAATCCCGCTTTGCCGGGGGCGAGCGCATTGGTGTAGAGCGCGTAGTGTGGTCCATTTGCAAAAGCAATCCAACCAGGTACGCCCACGAACAACAACACAGCTACGACAGCAGCGACGCGCCTGGCTCCGTGGTTCTGAACGAGTCTGATCAGCGCAACCACACCAACCGCGGCCAGCATGTAAACAAACGGCATCAGCGACAGCGTGTACCGCAACCACTTACCACCGATCAGCGAGTAGGGCACGATCCAGAACAGAAACATGAAGAGCAGAAACGCGTGGCCCAGGTGACGCGGGCGCCGCACTGCCAACGCGAGTCCGATCAGAAACGCCGCGGTGATCAGTAACGGCACCTTGATCGCGAGGAACAAGAGGTAGAAGTAGACCGGCGTTCCCCAAAACGGCGAGCTCGACATATTGTTCTTGTAAAGTTCGCCGGCGAACAAGTAACCCGAATGCGTCAACAACCGTTCGCCCATGTAAGCATTCAGATACTGCCAAACTTCCGGAATCAACACGGCCGGACTCGCCAGCAAAAATACGCCGCCGATGGTCAGAAAGAACCAACCCGGCGTTCGTCCGCTCGGTTCGCCGTCAACCGCCGGGCGCACCTGAAAGTTGTGATGAAAAAGCATGTTGAGGCCGAGATAGTGAGGAAAATATTTCGACGCGATCATCAATCCGAATGAAACCGCGCTCGCCGCATAACGACGCGCGCGTTCCTGCTTGTCGACCGGCGAGATCTGTTTCGCGCGCACGAAAAAGAAGAACGCGAACAGCATGAAGAAGACGAGTAACGAATCTTCCTTGCCGATACGGTTGTGGGTGATCGCGTTTATGCCGACGGCCCAAAACGCTGCCGCCAGCAAGGCGGTCCAACGATCGAAGAAAGCAGTGGTGAGGAGAAAGAGTGGTATCACTGTTAACGCGCCGATCAATGCGTTCGGAAATCGCAGCGCGGCTTCGCTGCTCGCGGGGATCGCGTTCAGTGAACCCCACATCAGCACCTTCATCACCATCGGGTGCTCGCCGTTGGCGGTGAAGTCGCCGCGCTCGTACGAACGCACGGCATTCAATTTGTTCATTTCGTCTTCGGCGAAGCCGCTGGCGCCGAGCTGATGGACGCGTAGACCCAGACCGAGGATGACCAAAAAGACGAGGCTGCCGATTATCGACCAGTCGAGCGCGCCGGCGAGGCCCAGGCGCTCGATCTTCCAATGTTGGGGGGCTTGTACATTGACGAGCGGCGTAGAAGAACTAAATTTCAGATTACCAGCCACGCCCGACTTCCTTAACAACAACCGTGCCCGAGTGTTTGTTAGCTTAGACCAAAATGGCTTAAGGTAGTAGCACAACGAACTACCGAGTTTGACCGCCACATAAGTGCCGGAACTTGATTGCAAATGGATAACTTAGTTACTTCGAATATTCGTCAACGACCGATTCGGACGCTCGTCAGCGTCGCTGGAATCGCGCTCGGAGTTGCCCTGGTAATGCTCTTCACCGGACTCGCGCGCGGCATGTCAAACGACCTCCAGCGAAGGGCCAGCAACGTGCGCGCCGAGTTGATCTTCATGCGTCCCGGCGCGATGCAGTTAACCGCCAGCACCGCCAATCTCGACACGCGTTACGTCCCGCGCCTCGAAGCGATCGAAGGTGTTGAAAAGGCGCTGCCGGTGATCCGTCACATCTTTCAGGGGTCGAGAGGTTTCGGCTTCGAACAGATCGACGGCGTCGACTGGAACGCGTACGCACAGATGAACGGCATCAACATCGTCGAGGGTCGCGCTCCGCAAGACACGAAGGAGGTGGTGATCGACGCGACGAAAGCACGCAATAACAACCTTCACGTCGGCGATTCGATCAAGCCAATCGGCACCGACGACTATCGCATCGTTGGCATCTACTCACCCGAATCGGGCGCCCGCGTAAAAATGACGCTCCCAGTCATGCAAAAGGCGATTGAAGCTGAAGGTAAATGTACATTGATTTTCATAAAGCTCCGCAATCCTGAGCAGATCGAGGAAATGGCGGCGCGTATTGATCGCGAGTTGCCGGGCAATACGATTCAGCCGACGCGCGATGTGTTTACGAGTTTTGAAAAGAGCATTCCGTATTTGGGTGTGTTTCTGCGCGTGCTGGTCGGGTTGGCGGCGGTGGTGAGCGCGTTGGTCGTGATGCTCGCGATGTACACGACGATCACCGAACGCACACGCGAGATTGGGATTTTGAAAGCGATGGGTGCGTCGCGCGCGTATATCGTCGGCGTGATCGAGAAGGAAGCGATCCTGATTAGTGTGATTGGATTGATCGCGGGTTTCGTCGTGTCCGTGATCGCGGGTTATTTCATTCAAAAAACGTACGGACTGATTTTCGAATACAGTTGGCAGTGGGCGCTGGTCGCGGCTGCGATCGGACTCATCGGCGGTGCGCTTGGTGCTTTGTATCCGGCGTGGCGAGCTTCAAATCTCGACGCCGTAAACGCACTCGCTTACGAGTGACCATTTAGAGCTTTCACGACTCAAAAAACAAGTCGGGAAGGGGGCAAGCAAAGCGCGCCCCCGCTTGAGCGAGAGCGGGGGCGTCGCCCCCTTCCTGACTTGTTCTATTCACTGGCGGGGACGGGTTGGGATAGATCGGTGGCGGCTTCGTCGGAGAGGTTGCGGAGCGAGAGACCGCGTTTCCAGATCAATGCGACGCCGATTGCGCTCCAGACAATGTCGCGGCCCTTGCGCACAATCGCGAGCGTTACGCCGACGTCACGCGCAAATCCCAACACTTTCGAAACCTGGCCGGTCCCACCTTCATCGACACCGGCACGCAGCGGCACAAACTTAAACGCCACGTTGATGATTCGATTCACCGACTCAAGAATGAACGCCTGCGTCAGCGTCGGCGCAACGGGACTGATGAACGACAGCGTTGTGTAAACCTCGAGCACTCCCGCCAAATGAAAACAGCAGTCGAGCAGAAAGATTGAAAGAAACCGCCCCTGGTTTCGCTGATAGAAACCGTAAACCCGATCTTCAAGCACGCCTGCTCGCGGTTGGATCTTCAGCATCAGTTTGCGTGCAATTCCCCGACTGGCTAGAAACCCGAAAAAGCCACTCAAGAACCGCGCCTGCGTGCGAATCAACAAGTAGAGCAGCGGTACGATCACCAGTGTCACACACACCGTGCCGATGCTCGCGTACCGCAACGCTTTCGGCAGCGTGAATGTGAGCAGCAGCGTCGCCGTGCCGGAGAAAATGAACAGCGCGACCGACATCGCGTAAAAAATGTTTTCGATCGCGAGCGCGGGCAAACCGACCAGCAACGGCACCTTGTCCTTCACGAACACGCCCTTCGACGGTTCGCTCACCGCCACACTGACGAACGGAATGATGTTCCCCAGCGCGTCGCCCATGATTCGCGCCGCGAACGCATCGCGAAACGGCAACCGGTACGGCGCCTCGACACAGCGCGTCCACGCCAACGCGCGCGCGACGTATCGTAAACTGGAAATCGCGAGAATCAGCAGGAAAGCGGCGCCGAGTCGCTGAATTCCGGCGATTATCTGGCCCAGGCCGGCGCTGCTCACGAAATAGACAAAAAGGGCGAGTCCCAACAGACCGAATATGATTCCAAGTGGCGCGAATCTCCTGCTTCGAGTGCGCGTCTCGGTTGAATCATTTTTCGGTTTATCAGCAGACATCGAAGCTAAAGCTACCACACGGTTTTGTCGTTTCGGCAACAAGCATGCCGCCAGTTTGAAACACAGATAAACTCGATTATGATGCTACGTTCATTGAAACAACCCAATAGAGCAGCACATCTATGAGTCAATCCCAACCAGTGATGACGCAATTTTCAGCAAGTCCTCTGACAACGCTTTCCGAAGACGAGACGATGTTTCGTTCCAGCGTGCGCGAATTTGCCGAAGGCGAGTTGCGCCCGCGCGTCGAGCACATGGACGAGACCGCCAAACTCGACACGTCGATTATCAAGCAATGTTTCGACCTCGGCTTGATGGGGATCGAAACTCCCGAGGAGTACGGCGGCGCGGGAGCAAACTTCTTCACAGCCATTCTCGCGGTCGAAGAGCTGTCGCGTGTTGATGCGTCGGTGGGTGTATTCGTCGACGTGCAGAACACGCTCGTCAACAACGCGTTCATCCGCTGGGGCACGCCGCAACAAAAGCAGACTTACTTGACCCGGCTGGCGAGCGAGCACGTCGGCGCGTACGCGTTGAGCGAACCCAGTTCGGGTTCGGACGCGTTTGCGATGCAAACCCGCGCCGTCGACAGCGGCGATCATTACGTCCTGAACGGTCGAAAACTCTGGATTACAAACGGCATCGAGGCCGAGATCTTCGTGCTGTTCGCCAACGCAAATCCGGAAGCTGGTTATCGCGGCATAACGGCTTTCGTCGTCGAGAAAAGCTTCCCCGGTTTTTCAGTCGGCAAGAAAGAAAACAAGCTCGGCATCCGCGCGTCGTCAACGGTCGAGTTGATCCTCGAAGACTGCAAAGTGCCCAAGGAGAACGTGCTCGGCGAAGCGGGCAAGGGTTACAAGATCTCGATCGAAACGTTGAACGAAGGCCGCATCGGCATCGGCGCGCAGATGATCGGGATCGCGCAGGGCGCGCTCGAAAGCGCACTCGCGTACACCGCGGAACGCCAACAGTTCGGCAAAGCGATCAATCAGTTTCAGGGCGTGCAGTTTCAACTCGCCGAGATGGCGACCGAGTTGGAAGC
>Ga0111538_10004383_pt1 | contig 19628 bp, 23 predicted proteins | sample SoiMethybrSBSTD1_FD_79669 | JGI IMG/M metagenome (GOLD analysis project Ga0111538, IMG submission 79669) | Bulk soil microbial communities from a Populus tree surrounding site in Tennessee, USA - Soil MetaG P. TD hybrid SBSTD1 (version 2)... | ecosystem: Environmental > Terrestrial > Soil >...
GCCCTTGCCCTTGCCCATGCGCGTTTCCTGCGGCTTCTTGGTAATCGGCTTGTCGGGAAACACCCGCGTCCAAATCTTGCCACCGCGCGCAATGAACCGCGTCATCGCGACGCGGGCGGCTTCGATCTGGCGATCGGTCAGCCAGCAGGGCTCGAGCGCCTTCAAGCCGTAATCGCCGAACGACACGTCGCCCCCGCGCCATGCCTTCCCACGCATCCGCCCGCGCTGCTGCTTGCGGAACTTGACCTTCTTCGGCATCAACATAACTGAGTCCCCAAGGCTGGAAAGCCTGGTAGGCCTGGTGAGCCTGGTGGGAAAACCTTCCTTCCCCTACCTGCCCCACTTGTCCTACCCGCCCCACCCGGCCTACCTGTCTTACCCGGCCTACCTGCCCTACCCGGCCTACCTGCCTTAACGCTACGCCCGCGCCGGCGGTCTCCGTGGCGCGCGCTCTCTGAACTCTTCTTCACGGCCCCGCAGCGGTACGAGCCGCTCGCCCTTGTACAACCACACCTTGATCCCGATCTGGCCGTAGGTGGTGCTCGCTTCCGCGAACCCGTAATCGATGTCAGCGCGCAGCGTCTGCAGCGGCAGCTGGCCGTGCAGATACCACTCGGAGCGCGCGATTTCCGCGCCGTTCAATCGGCCCGACACCCGAACCTTGATGCCCCTGGCGCCGAACCGCAACGCGGACTCGACGGCTTTCCGCATCGCGCGGCGGAACGCCACGCGCTTTTCCAGCTGCATCGCCACCGACTCGGAGATGAGCTGCGCGTCGAGCTCCGGCTTCTGGATTTCCTGAATGTTGATGAAGACCACACGATTGGTCTTCTTCTGGATTTCCTGCTTCAGCTTGTCGACCTCGGTGCCCTTCCGACCGATGATGATGCCCGGACGCGACGTGTAAATGTCGATCTTCAGATTGTTGGCGGCGCGCTCGGTCTCGATCTTCGAGACGCCGGCATGAGCGAAGCGCTTCTTCAGCGTCGAGCGCAGCGCCAGATCCTCGTGCAGCAGCTTCGCGTAGTCGCGATCGGAATACCAGCGCGACCGCCACGTTTTGTTGAATCCGAGCCGGAATCCGAACGGATGAACCTTCTGGCCCACAGTTGCTCCTTTTACGCCTTCTTCGTCGTCTTCGCGGTTTTCTTGGCGGCCGGCTTGGCGGCCGTCGTCTTCTTCTTCACGGCGCCCGCCCGCGGCTTTCGCTTCGCGGGACCGGCGTCGCCGCCGGCGGCCGTCGGGATCACCTTGGGTGCGCGCTCCGACACCTGCACGGTGAGGTGGGCGGTTCGCTTCAGCACGCGAAACGCGCGGCCCATCGGCGCCGGACGCACACGTTTCTGCGAGGGTCCCTGGTTCGCGTAGCACGCCGAGACGAACAGCCGATCGACGTCGCCGCTGAAGCCGTCCTTCTGCTGCGCATTCGCGATCGCCGATCGCAGCACCTTCGCCACATCCGACGCGACCGCCTTCTTCGTGAACTGCAGCGTGGCGAGTGCGCGGTTGACGTCCTTGCCGCGGATCAACTCGAGCACCAGTCCTGCCTTCTGTGCCGACGTCCGCACGTAGCGAACGGTGGCTTGCGCCTGAATCATGATTACTTCTCCGCTGGCTTCGCCGCGCCGGCGCCGCTGCCGGCCCCTGCTCCGGGTCCGGTTCCCGCCGCCCCAGGTGCAGCCGCGGCGGCCGCCGCGCGTTCGGCCACCTTGGTCGTATGTCCCTTGAACTGCCGGGTCGGGGCGAACTCTCCGAGCTTGTGCCCGACCATGTTCTCCGTGATGTACACCGGAATGAATTTCTTCCCGTTGTGTACGGCGAGGGTATGACCCACGAACTCCGGGATCACGGTGGAACGCCGCGACCAGGTCTTGATGACTTTCTTCTCGGACCCGCGATTCATCACCTCGATCTTTTCGAGGAGGTGCGTGTCGACGAAGGGGCCTTTTTTGATTGAACGGCTCATATGTGCTCTTGACTCTTGGCTCTCAGCTTTCAGCTCTCGGCTTCCAGCTACTTCTGTCTCCGCTGGACAATGTACTGGTCGGTCCGTTTCCGGTTGCGCGTCTTGTAGCCCTTGGTCGGAAGCCCCCACGGCGTCACCGGGTGCCGGCCGCCCGATGTCTTCCCTTCACCGCCGCCCAGCGGATGATCCACAGGGTTCATCGCCACGCCACGCACGTGCGGACGCTTACCGAGCCAACGGCTGCGGCCGGCTTTCCCGATCGAAACGTTCTCGTGGTCCAGATTGCCGACCTGCCCGACCGTCGCAAAGCACTCGCTGTGGATCTTCCGAATCTCGCCAGAGGGCATCTTCACCGAGGCGTACTCGCCCTCTTTGGCCACGAGCTGCACCGACGAGCCGGCGCTCCGCGCAATCTGGCCGCCCTTGCCCGGCCGCAACTCCACGTTATGCAGCTGCGTGCCGAGCGGAATGTTCTTCAACGGCAGCGAATTACCGGGGAGGATGTCGACGTTCTGACCCGCGACGATGACATCGCCCACCTTCAGGCCGATCGGCTGAAGGATGTATCGCTTCTCACCGTCGGCGTAGGTCAGCAGGGCGATGCGGGCCGAGCGGTTCGGATCGTACTCGACGGTCGCGACCTTTGCCGGAATGTCCCGCTTGTCGCGTTTGAAGTCGATAATCCGGTACATCCGCTTGTGGCCGCCGCCCCGCCACCAGGACGTCAGCTCGCCCTGGTTGTTGCGTCCGCCAGTGCTGTGCAGCGGCTCGACCAGTGGTTTGTGCGGCTCCTGCGTCGTGATCTCGTCGAAGGTCTGCACCGTCTGAAAACGAGTGCCCGGTGTCCTCGGTCTGAGCTTGCGAATAGGCATGATTACGCCCCTTCCAGGAATTCAGGCATCTTCTGGCCTTCGCGCAGCGTCACATACGCCTTCTTCCAATCGGCGCGTCGGCCGGCAAACCGTCCTTGACGCTTGATCTTGCCGTGCGCGATGTTGGTCCGGACGTTGGCCACTTTGGAGCCGAGCAGCTGCTCAACGGCCCGCTTGATCTGCACCTTGTTCGCGCCGGTCGCGACCTCGAACACGATCGTTTTCCCGTCCTCGCGAAGGATGGACGTCTTCTCGGTAATCAGTGGTCGGCGAATGACATCCGTCAGTTTCATGACGTGAGCACCTCTTGCAGCTTTTCCAACGCGCTCCGCGTCGCCAGCACGCGATCAGCGTTCGCCACGTCGCGAGCCGTCACGCGTCCGCTCAGTCGCATCGCGATGCCCGGCAGGTTGCGGACTGATCGTGCGAGCTTCTCATCGAGCGCGACGTCGATGATCACCGCTTTGCCGGTGACACCCAGCCGACCGAGCATTTCCACAGCCGCCTTGGTCTTGATCTCGCTCGCGGCCAGCGCGTCGACGACGATCAGCTGACCGTCCTTCAGTTTCTGCGCCAGGGCGGCACGCAGCGCACCGCGCTCCGCTTTTTTCGGTAAGGCGTACTCATAGCTTCGGGGTTGCGGTCCGAAGATGGTGCCGCCGTGGCGCCAGAGCGGAGACCGGCTCGACCCGACCTGCGCGCGTCCCGTGCCCTTTTGCTTCCACGGCTTCTTGCCACCGCCGCTGACAATCGCTCGGTTTTTCGTGGCGTGTGTGCCCTGCCGCTTCGCAGCGTTCTCGCGCACAACCGACTCCCAGATGAGATCGGTGTTCACCCGACCACCGAACACATCGTCGGACACCTGCAGCGCGCCGACTTTCTCGTTGTTGCTGTTCACGATATCTAGTTGCATAACGGGGCTTTCAGCTGTTGGCTCTTGGCTTTCAGCTACTTCTTACCCTTCTTCGGCTTCTCGACCTGCGCGATCTTGACTTTCTTCGCGGTGACCGCTTTCCGCACGACGACATATCCCGTCGTCGCGCCGGGGATCCCGCCTTCCACGATCAGCAAGTTGTTGTCGGGATCGACCTTGAGGACCTTCAGGTTGTGGATCGTGACGCGGCCTCCGCCCATGCGCCCCGCCGCGCGCATGCCCTTGACGACGCGTGAAGGGAACGACGAGGCACCAATCGACCCGGGCGCGCGATGAAACATCGACCCGTGGGTGGCTGCGCCGCCGGCAAAATGGTGGCGTCGGACGACACCCTGGAAGCCCTTGCCCTTGCCGGTGCCCACGACGTCGACGCGCTCACCGTCGGCGAAGATGGATACGAGTACCTGATCACCAGCCTTCATGGCATCGCCACCCGCGGCCACTCTCACTTCGCGCCGCACCCGCGTCGGCGGCACGCCGGCTTTCTTGTAGTGGCCAGCCATCGGCTTGCGCGACTTGGCCGGCCGCTCCTCGACGAACGCCAACTGGACAGCCTCGTAACCGTCGGTCTGCGCATTCTTAGCCTGCAGGACGACGCAAGGTCCCGCCTTGATGACGGTGGCCGGGTGCACCGTGCCGTCCGGATCGAAGATCTGCGTCATGCCGAGTTTTCTGCCGATGATGCCAGTAACCATTGATTGAAGCCTGTCGTTCTAGGGTTCTACGTTCTACGGTTCTCAGTTCGTGTTCTAGGTTCTCGGTTCGTGTTCTCGGGTTCTCGGTTCGTGTTCTAGAACCTAGAACCTCTAGAACCCTTAGAACCTTTTATTTGTGTTCCTTGCCAAACGCCTTGATTTCGACGTCAACGCCCGCCGGCAGGTCGAGTTTCATGAGCGCATCCACCGTCTGCGGCGTGGGCTCAAAGATGTCGATGAGCCGCTTGTGCGTGCGAATCTCGAACTGTTCCCGCGACTTCTTGTCCACGTGGGGCGAGCGCAGCACCGTCCACTTGTTCTTCGATGTCGGTAACGGAATCGGCCCGGCCAGCCGCGCACCGGTCCGCTTGGCCGTCTCGACAATCTCGCTCGTCGACTGGTCCAGCACTCGGTAGTCGTAGGCCTTGAGGCGGATTCGAATCTTGTCGCTGAATGGTGCGCTCGCCATGGTTATCCTTACTTCCCCTGATTCTTCTTCACGATTTCGTCGCTGACGTCGGGCGGCGCCTGCTCGTAGCGATCGAAATGCATCGAGTAGGTCGCGCGGCCCTGGGTGCGCGACCGCAGGTCGGTGGCATACCCGAACATCTCCGACAGCGGAACCCGCGCGGCGATGATCTGCGTGCCCCCGCGATCCTCCTGCGACTGAATCTGGCCGCGGCGGCTCGAGAGATTGCCCATCACGTCGCCCATGTGTTCCTTGGGCACGACCACCTCGACCCGCATGACCGGCTCGAGCAGCACGGGTCGTGCTTTCTTCGCGGCGTCCTGGAACGCCATAGAGCCGGCGATCTTGAACGCCATTTCCGACGAGTCGACATCGTGGTACGACCCGTCGTACAGCTCAATCCGCACGTCGTCCACCGGGTAGCCGGCGAGTACGCCGCGGGTGAGCGCTTCCTTGATGCCTTCGTCGACCGGCTTGATGAACTCCTTCGGAATGGAGCCCTGCGTCACTTCATTCTCGAAGATGTAGCCGGAGCCAGGCTCGCCCGGATACAGGTGAATCTTCACGTGCCCGTACTGGCCGCGACCACCCGTCTGCTTCGCGTACTTCATCTCGCCGTCGGCCGGGCGTGTGAGCGTTTCCTTGTAGGCCACCTGCGGTTTGCCCACCGTGGCCTCGACGTTGAACTCGCGCTTCAAGCGGTCGACGATGATCTCGAGATGCAGCTCGCCCATGCCGGCGATGATGACCTGCCCGGTCTGCTGATCGGTCTGGACGCGGAAGGTGGGATCCTCGGCCATGAGCTTCTGCAGCCCCATGCCGAGTTTTTCCTGATCCGCCTTGGTCTTCGGCTCGATCGCGAGCGAAATGACCGGCTTCGGAAAGTCCATCGACTCGAGCACGATCGAATGTTTCTCGTCGCAGAGCGTGTCGCCGGTGGATACGCTTTTCAGGCCGACCGCCGCCGCGATGTCGCCGGCGTAGACGTCCTTGATTTCTTCGCGCTTGTTGGCGTGCATTTTCAGCAGACGCCCGATGCGCTCGGTGCGCTGCTTGGTGGCGTTGTAGATGCTGGCCCCTGAGGTCAGCACGCCCGAGTACACCCGGAAGAACGTCAGCTGACCGACGAAGGGGTCGGTCATGATCTTGAACGCAAGGGCGCTGAAGGGGGCATCGTCGGTCGCGGGCCGGTCAATCAGGTTGGCGTCGGGATTGTCGGGGTCGGCTTTCTTGTTCGGATCGATGCCCGTGATCGCGGGCACGTCGAGCGGGGACGGCAGGAAGTCGACTACGGCGTCGAGGAGCGGCTGCACGCCCTTGTTCTTGAACGCCGATCCGCAAATGACCGGCACGAACGCCGCTTCGCCCGAGCTTCGGACCGAACTGTTGACGCGCTTCCGGATAGCCGCCTTGATCTCGTCCTCTGTGGGCTCTTCGCCCTTCAGGTACTTCGCGAGGATGTTGTCGTCGACTTCGCTGACCTTCTCGATCAACTGCTCGTGATAGTGCTTCGCCTCTTCCTGCATGTCGGCCGGGATCTCGCCGACGATGTAGTCGGCGCCCATGGTTTCGTCTTTGTAGGTGATGGACTTCATCCTGATGAGGTCCACGTGACCGACAAACTTGTCTTCAGAGCCGATGGGAAGCTGAATGGCGACGGGGTTGGCTTCGAGCTTGGAGATGATCTGATCGAAGGTGCGCTTGAAGTCAGCGCCGATGCGGTCCATCTTGTTGACGAAACAGATCCGCGGGACGCGGTACTTGTCGGCCTGGCGCCAGACGGTTTCCGACTGCGGCTCCACGCCGGCGACGGAGTCGAACACGGCCACGGCGCCGTCGAGCACGCGGAGCGAGCGTTCGACTTCGGCCGTGAAGTCGACGTGGCCGGGCGTGTCGATGATGTTGATGCGATGATCGCGCCAGAAGCAGGTCGTCGCCGCGGACGTGATGGTGATGCCGCGCTCCTGTTCCTGCTCCATCCAGTCCATGACGGCGGTGCCTTCGTGGACCTCACCGATCTTGTAGGTGATGCCGGTGTAGTACAGGATGCGCTCTGTCGTCGTGGTCTTGCCGGCATCGATGTGCGCCATGATGCCGATGTTGCGCGTCTTCCCGAGCGGTGTCTGCCTGGCCATTTTTGACGTCTTGGGCTGAGCGCTGTCAGCCGACAGCTGAGAGGCTCCCATTACCAGCGGTAGTGCGCGAAGGCCTTGTTGGCTTCCGCCATGCGATGCGTGTCTTCGCGCTTCTTGACGGCGCCGCCACGGAGGTTCGCCGCGTCGAGCAGCTCGTTCGCGAGCTTCTCATACATCGTCTTGCCGTCGCCGCGCGACGTGGCATAGCCGACAATCCACCGGATGCTGAGCGACAGCCGCCGGTTCGGGTTCACTTCCACCGGGACCTGATAGTTCGAACCACCCACCCGGCGCGACTTCACCTCGAGGCTCGGCTTGACGTTGTCGATCGCCTTTTTGAAGACCTTGAGCGGATCGTCCGCGGTCTTCTCCTTGATGATGTCGAAGCTCTTGTAGAGGATGCGCTCCGCCGTGCTCCGCTTGCCGCCGGTCATCACGCAGTTGATGAACTTGGTGACGAGCGGGCTGTCATAGAGCGGATCGGCCGCGATTTCGCGTTTGGCTATTTCTCGTCGTCTCGGCATCTCTAGTCCTTAGTTCTTCGTCCGTGGGCCTTCGTCCTGGTTGCGTGCGGGGCCGTTGTGCCTCGCGCGCGTCGCCTTAAGCTTTCTTGGGCCGCTTCGCGCCGTACTTCGAACGTCCCTGCATCCGCCCCTGAACGCCTACCGCGTCGAGGGTCCCGCGGACGACGTGGTAGCGCACACCAGGCAGGTCCTTCACGCGGCCGCCGCGAATGAGCACGAGCGAGTGCTCCTGCAGGTTGTGGCCGACCCCCGGAATGTAGGTCGTCACCTCGATGCCGTTGGTCAGCCGCACGCGCGCCACCTTGCGGAGCGCCGAATTCGGCTTCTTCGGCGTCTGCGTGAAGACACGGACGCACACGCCGCGCTTCTGCGGGCTGTTCTGCAACGCCGGACTCTTCGTCTTGCTGACGATTTTCTTGCGCCCGGCACGAACGAGCTGACTGATGGTCGGCATAAGCTCTTTTCAAACGGACAACGCAGCCGCGCACACGCCTTGGCGGCGGCGACATGTGTGGTTTCAGGCCTAGAAGCCTTGTGGCTTGGCGCCTGAAACGCGTGTTACCCCTACGCTCTTGGTGATTCGCGCGACGGACGACCCGAAGGCCGGGTGCTCTGTCTAACCGCGCTCATTGAGAGCGCGCATGTCATGCGCGACCTAATGGTCGCGTTTTGAGAGAGCGGTCCTGGTGCGTTTGCCCTGCCGCCGGCCGTGGTAAACGGCCACTCAACGGCACCTTCCTGGGCAACCGGAACTAGATAGGGTGTCCTAGCTCCAATAGAACCTGCGAAATATAGCATGCGCTTCCCGGAGTACGCAACCGTTCCTTATACTTGGCGTCACGGGACTTCACGCCAACAGCCTCACCGCGAACGTCCTCATTGTCGGGGGCACTCGGGAAGACCGCCTCATCGCCGCGGCCGCACAGCAGGAAGCCGCTCGCGCGGCGGCGGTCGTGGTCTTCCAGGGTGTTTTGCTCCCGTTTTTTCGCGTGACATCGGCGGACTTGCCGGTGGCGAGGCCCCGACTCATCCGTCTCGACGACATCGAAGGGGCTTTCCCGAACGCACAGACCGGCGGCATCAAGCTCGTGTTGACCCAGTCGACCTATCTGCTCCAGAGGTGGGTGGACGCACTCGATGGCGCCGATCGGATTATTGCGACCGCTGACCGCGTGGCGCTTGAACGGATCGCGCCGGAAGCGTCCCAGAAACGCGGTGCCTGGCGCCTATTCGACGTGATTGACCTCGGGCGGGCTGACACTGACGCATCGAGTGCGACTTCACGCGTCGCTGTGTCGTCCCAGGGGCCCGAGCCCTTGCTGGTTCGCGCCTTTCAGTCACCCGATGCTGAAGAACGACTTCAGCTCTGCCGTACAACGGTTGCAACATTCCCAAACTCAGCAGTTTCCGCCCTAGCGCTCGCCAGCGCCTGTCGCGAGCAGCAGGACATCATCGGCGCGAGGAACGCCCTGGCTCTCGCCCTGGAACGCGCACCCGATTGGGAAGCGATCCACTACGAAGAAGGCAAATTGTGGCTGAGCCTGGATCAGATGGAGCGCGCGAGCGCAGCATTTCAGCGCGCCTGCGATCTCATGCCCACCTTCTCTGCGGCATTCAGCAATCTTGGCGCGACACTGGGTGAGCTCGATCAACCTAAGGCCGCCCTGGCTGCCTTCAGGCAGGCCCTGGCAAGCGATCCCGATGGCTTTACGATCCTCAACAACATCGGCGTGGTGAGCCGGGAACTTGGGCGGCTCGAGGAATCGGCAACCGCTCTTCGACGCGTCGTGGCACTCGCGCCAGATTTTGTGTTTGGGCACTACAACCTGGGTCACACCCTGCTTCTGGACAGGCAATATCCAGCCGCCGTCGCGGCGTACGAGGAGGGACAGCGTCGGGACCCCCAGAAGAACCGGCGGCAAGGCTGCCGCCTCGCCATCGCCCGGTTCGCGAATGGCGATATCGATGGGGCTGAACGCGATCTTTGGCGGTTCCTCGACCAGTCGCCGGTCGAGGAACGCGACGACCTGCTGCTGGAGGCCTACGAGACCGCCCATGCGCTGGCCGCCGACGAACCTCGCCTGGTCCGGCACCGGGCCTTCCTTGACCGGATCGCGGCTGAGCTCAACCGATAGCCTGCCGAGGTCTATAATGCTGGCTGGGCCTTGGGGCCATCGGGAACGGCTATGGATGAAAAAATTCTGAAAAAGCTCCAACAGCGCGTTGATCGCCGAAGCTTTCTCCGAGGTTCCGGACTCGCCGCGGCGGCCCTCGCGGGCGTGACCGCATTCCCGTTCATCGCGTCGGCGCAGGATCCCGCGAAGCCCGAAGAAGCGAAGAAGGAAGAACAGAAAGAAGAGAAGAAAGAAGCGAAAAAGGACGAGAAGGCGGAAGAAAAGAACAACGACAAGAAAGAAGAGGGGAAGGACGCCAAGAAGGAGCCCGATCCCTTCAAGGTCACGAAGAAAGACGAGCAGGGCCGCGACTATCGCCTCTGCCCGCAGTGCGGCTACAACATGTACAAGCAGGACCGCACATGGACGTGCGAGAACTGCGGCTACAGCTACACTGAATGACTCTGCGTCGTACTCGAGTCGGTTAAGTACTCGGCCACAATCGCCGTGCAGTTGTCGCAGCTGCCATGCGTGAGCGCAGCGGCGACCAGACTCGCGGCGAGACGAGACGCGTCCCCGCCGTCGGCCAGCACTCTCTCCATTCGCCCCACATCCAGCGGTCCATGCACGCCGTCGGTCGTCAGCAGGAGCAGATCACCGCTCTCCAGCGTCGCTTCGGTGATGTGGACTTCTGTTCGCGGATGGGTGCCGACCACGTTGGTGAGCGCATGACCCAGCGGATGGTTCCGCAGCTGCGATCCGTTGGTCCGTGAATCGTGAGCCAGGACGGTGGCCGTCCAGGAATCATCGCGCGTCAATTGTCGCAGTCGTTTTCCGCTTCGCAGGTAGAGGCGACTGTCGCCGACATGCGCGACCGACAGGCGCTGGCCGCGGACGAAAGCCGCCACGATCGTCGTGCCCATCCCGGAGAATCCCGGCGTGCTCATTGCGGCCTCGAGAATCTCGATGTTCGCGAGCTGGATCGCCGTCTGCAGGAGGTTGCCGTCGTGTGACAGCGACGGATTCACACCAAACGGTCCGTAGCCGCCGGCGCGATTCGACGCGGCCTTGCGGATGTACTCGGTGACGGCGTCAACCGCCATGCGCGCCGCGACTTCCCCAGCATTGTGGCCGCCCATCCCGTCGGCGACAACGCAGAGGCCAAGCGGCGCGTCGATACCAAAGCAGTCTTCATTGGTTGGCCGGACGTGGCCCTTGTTGGTGGTTCCAGACGCGTGTAACACGGCTGGGTACGATATCGGCCAGCACACGAGCGGCCAACAGCGGGTGTCAGGCTCTTCCGAGAACGCGACGAAGCCGAACGAACCAACCGGAGAGCGGGGAATGGTGCGCGGAGGGGGTCACCGGCTTTGCTGAGCGATCGCCCCGGCGGTCGGTCTGATTGGCAGGCGGCACATCCCGCCAGGCCAGGTTCTCGTGGCCGACGATCTCGGCCTGTTCGCGGACCGTCCGCTCCAGCCGGCGATCGCCATGCTCGAACCAGCGGCAGAACTCATCGACCGTTGACTCGGCGTCGACGCCAATGGCCTCGGCATACTGGCGCACGTAGGAGCGCGCGTAGACGCCAGTGGGCCAATGGGAGAAGTCGTTCTTTTCGAGACCGCGGAACAGGCTTGCCGCAATCTTCGTGGCATCGGCGATTTGTTCGACCGTGATTTGCCGCTGCATTCGCAGGCGGCGGAGGTTGGGTCCGAACGCGTCTCGACTCATGACCGGTTCGGAACCCCCCTCGCAAGAAGCCTTCCACGCGAATGTGGGCCGTTCGCCGCGAAAAAACGATTGGGGGCGGCCGGCGACGTGCAGTTTTTCTACAGCGGCCTACGATTTCTGCAATCGGCGCCCGTTTCGGATTTGCGCAGATCGACGAGGCGAGAGAGCGCTAGTCGGCTTCGCGACGAGGCGCCGCCTGATCGGCGCCGACGCGCCCGACGGTGATTGCGGCCTTGAAGTAGTTTTCTCCCCGAATCGGTGCACCCGCCAGCCGCCTCAGCAGTGTGAGCTGGCCGACGTGCGTGAGGGCGTCAGCAATCGGTCCCTGAAGGATCGGTTCGATCGGACAGTCGAGGGGCGAGTCGGACTCCAGGTAGGCGTCGAGCTGACCAAGAGTCCTGAAAAATCGCTCGACCTCGGCATCCCACGAAAGCGGAGCGACCGGCTGCCACTGAGATTCACCCTTCAGAATCGACAGCGCCCACGCGAACAGGTCCCCCATGTGGGCCACGATGTGTCCGGGAGTGCGCGCCGTTTCACTCGCCGTGAAATCGCCGAACCTGGGCGGGGCGCCGCGCAGCGCCTTGCCGCCACGATAGGCGATCGTCGCGAGGGTGTGTCGCAGGAGCTCTCGTTTGGGGTCCATCAGGAACGCTCCTTCGTCAAGGATTGAGGGTCGGTGCCGCAGGCTGACCGGCTGTGAAGATCAGACTGCAGCACGTGACCGCGCCTTCAGCCTTCGCCAGTTCGCTGACATCAACGCCAGTGACACCGAGGCCGCGCGACTCGAGCCGCTCACGCGTGCGAGGGAACGCTGTGGGATAGACGAGCGACTGGCCGATGAGCACAACGTTCGCGCCGTGCGGTTCATCGGGGTGGACGTAGATGATGTCGCAACCGGTGAACGCATCGACGGGCGCCCAGTCGCGATTCATCAGGACCACATCATCCGCCGCGGCGCTGACCGCCGATTTCAGGTGCAGACACCCTGTCACGCGGACCGCTTGCACCATGTAGCCAAGGGGAGCTACCAGCCGCTGCATCTGTTCGACCGCCGCGAGATTGGTGCGGCTGGAGAGGCCGATGAAGATCGACTGTCCAACGACGAGGACGTCGCCGCCATCGAGCGTGCCCGGCTCCTCGATATAGGCGAGAGGGCGATACGCCTCCAGGGCGCGCGCCACCCCCTCGCATTCGCTGCGCCGCGACTGGGCGCCAGGCCGCGTGATGATGGCCAGGCCATCGACGACAACCGCGGCGTCTTCGATGAAGACGGCATCTGGCATTTCGGGGCCGGTTGGCAGTTGCTGCACCGTGCAGCCGAGCGCCCGGAGGGCGAGCTCATACCCCTCATGCTGCGCTCGCGCCCTCTCGAAATCGATCGGGGCGCGCGACAGGTGGGTCAGCTCGCAGCGGGCAATCGCTGGACTGACCGCGCGTGTCAGCGCGATGAGAGACATGGGGTGATGATAACGGATTGCGTCGATCGGCTCTCAGCTGATCGATACTACGGCGTGCACATTCAGCTGTCGGTGGCCACGCCGCAGGACGTATCGGCCATCGCTTCCCTGCGGACCGCTGCGGCAGAGGCATTGACGGCCCTGCACGGAGACGGCCCGTGGTCGTCAACGTCTTCTGAGCGGAGCGTGCTCTTCGAGATGAAGCGAGGCACGATCTACCTCGCACGCTGCGGCAACCAGATCATCGCGACCTTGATCCTATCGGTCCGGAAGCCATGGGCGATTGACGCCAAACACTTCTGCGCGGTCAAGCGACCGCTGTACCTCACGGCGATGACCGTCGCTCCGGCGCTCCAACGAACGGGTGTCGGCCGAGCGTGCCTCGAGCAGGTCCGGACCCTGGCGAAAGAATGGCCGGCCGACAGCATTCGTCTCGACGCGTGGGATGCCGACGCCGGAGCCGGCGAGTTCTATCGGAAGTGTGGCTATCGCGAAGTCGCACGGGTCATCTATCGTAACGCGGCGCTCATCTACTTCGAGCTGCTGATCGAAGCATAGGAATGTGTGGGCGCCGACGGCCGGCTATCGCCAGTCGAACGTCGCTGTGCCCCGCGCGTCCGCAGCGCTGACACGGGTGGCGGCGGTCACCGGCTCCGGGAATGGCGCCGCGGCTCCTTCGTGGACGAGCAACCACGCCTTGACGGCTATCCCGAGTCCGAACCCAGTGAGGCGTCGATCGGCTCCAATCACGCGATGACAGGGGACGATGATCGGGAGCGGATTGCGGCCATTGGCGAGGCCGACGGCGCGAACCGCTTTCGGCTTGCCGATGCGTTCCGCGAGCGCTCGATACGAGATCGCAGTGCCGGCCGGAATCGTCCGCAGCGCGTCCCAGACCGATCGTTGAAATGCCGTGCCGTCGGCCGCGAGCGTCAGCTCATTGAAGGCCTCAGCCGACCCGGCGAAGTAGCGCTCGAGCGCGCGCTCGGCGCGGCGTAGGTGGGCATGTTCGATCTGGCTGCGCTCGGCGGCCAGGTTGTCTTCGCACACCGTTCCATCGCTGGCCGGATCGACGAGATCAAGTTGTGTTAAACCGCGGGCAGACGCGGTGAGCATCAGCCTACCGATCGGGGAATCCACCACGCACCGCGCCACGGTGGAATCCACTTGCACCAAAGTCGGCGGGTTTTCCTGGGTGCTGGAACGCGGTCCAGCGGCGAATGTACTCGGATGCTCAAGCGACATGCGCTTCTCCCATCTGGCCGGTTCGGTGTCTGGCACCGAGCGTCGCCCACAAGTGCGCCGCACCGTAGGCCCGCCACGGCCGCCACTGCTCCGCCCGCTCAATCAACTGACGTGGCGACAGTCGGCGGCCGATCATCCCCTCGACCGCTCGGAGCAGCGCGACATCGGTCGCCGGAAACGCATCCGGTTCACGGAGCTCTCGCATGGCGATGTACTGGGCCGTCCATTCTCCGATCCCGGGCAATACGGTGAGCGCGTCGATCGAATCCTGAAGACTGCGTCGCTGGTCGAGGATGGAGGGATCGTGGTGAACGGCCCGGGCGAGCGATTGCAGGGCCGCGGCTCGAGCTCGCGGCATGCCGATCGCGCCGAGATCCGAACTTGCGAGGACCGACGGCTCCGCAAACGTGTGCGTCACGCCCGGGAAGCGTTCACGAAGGTGGAGATCGAGCGGGCGGCCGCAGCTCGCAACGAGCTTGGAGGCCAGACCGCGCGCCGCACTCACGGTGATCTGCTGCCCGAGGACGGCGCGGACCGCGAGTTCGAATCCCGCCCAGGCTCCTGGCACCCTCAGCCCAGGCCGCTGTGCAATCAGAGGGGCAAGGAGTCGATCGGCGGCGAGATGCCGGTTGATGGTGCGCGGATCGGCGGCCAGATCGAACATGCCGCGGACGCGACTGATGATGGCCGGCAGAGCATCCAGGCGCGAGCAGTAGACGCACACGGTGAGCTCTCCGGGCCGCCCAGGTTGCACCGCGATCACGCCCTGATCGCCGTCGATGGAGATGCTCCGCGCATACGTGTCTCGCGTGATCGTCTCGATGCCGTCAATCGCCCGCTTCGCCAGGAAGGCGAGCATCTCCTCCCAGGCGTACGGCGGCGAGTAGGCGAGTCGAAGCCTGATGCCGCGATCGCTGGGCGTCCCCTGCGCGCGCGATCGCCGGAGTGCCGTCGGCGGTCGCCCGAACAGTTCCTTGAAGGTCTCGTTGAACCGCCGCACGCTGCCAAATCCGGACGCATGGGCGACCTGCGCCATCGGCGTGGCCGTTTCCTGGATCAGCTGTTTGGCCAGGTGAATCCGGCGGGTCTGAAGGACGGCGCTCGGCGACGCTCCTACGTGCTTGGCAAACAGTCGGCGCAGCTGGCGCGCACCGATTCCCAGTCGGCCGGCGAGTCGTTCGATGTCCGGGTCCTCGACAGCGCCATTCTCAATCATTCGAAGCGCGCGCGTCACGGTGCTGGCCGTGCCCTTCCATGCCGCGAGTTCCGGCGCGACCTCGGGCCGGCAGCGAAGACACGGCCGGAACCCCGCCTCCTGAGCGGCGGCCGCAGACGCAAAGAACGTCACGTTCGACGCCTTGGGGGTCCGGGCCGGACAAATGGGACGGCAGTAGATACCCGTCGTGCGGGCCCCGATGAACAGGCGCCCGTCAAACCGCGCGTCCCGGGCCTGGAACACCCGGTAGCAACTGGCGTGATCGAGATCCATCAGTGGATCTTAGCGAACCGGCGCCGGCGATCTAGCGGATTTCGGACCTGGTTGAGAATCGCCGCCAGCGGCTCCAGAGTGACGCAGTGCTCCCGCTATCACGCAGGGATGGCCCGATGCGATCAGACAGGCGGCGGCACGTCAGAAGCAATAGTCCATCTGAGAGGCGATAGACCGTGCCGCTGTCCCATGTCGCCGCCCTGCAGGGCTTCGGCGCGCGGCGCTATTGCAGTTGGCCGCGAACCTCGCCGCCGGGAAAGTCCCCAGGCCCCGTGTTGGCCGGGAGAACGCCGTCGCTCGTGTGGACGTTCACGTAGGTGTTGTTCGCGCGAATCTTCGCGAGCACGTCCGCGAATGACGACACGCCGCCGGGACACGCGGCGCTCGACGGAACAGTTCGGACATGAAGTGGCGTGCCGCTCACGATCGTGCCCTCGGCCAGAACGCCGTCATGGCGACCGGCACCACCTGGCAGCGCGGCAGTCGCGGTCGGACTGGGATACAGCCACACGATGATCGGGCCGTTCGTGCCGGCTGGCCCGCAGTGAATATGGCCTTGGGTGATGTTCTCGATGTTCGACGCGATCAGCTTGTAGTCGAACGACAGACTGTCTGTGGCGATCGTGAAGATGGCCTGACCCTGGGCATTCGAGTCGGCTGGGGTTGGTCCGTCGGGTGTAGCCGGCGTGAACACCTCCTGGTCGCCTGACAAGTGAGTGCGATGATTCTTGGCGATCCCGTCAGGTTGCGCGGACTGGACCTGAAGCGGAGCCGTGTAGGTACTCGGCCCCGTGGTTCCCCGGTCAGACTCCGTGCATGCGCCCGCAACGGCCGCCAACAATGCTGCGATCACGACTGTGCGCATACTCGTTCCCTCCCATCCTTTCGGGTTACGAAAACTGATTTACCAGACACGTCGCACTTCGGTGGTCCTCCTGAGGCATTCGCGGCCTATCGCGGGACCGCGTGATGAGCGTCCTTGACGTAAGGCGCGAGCGGCCGATCTGCGAACGACATGCCAGTCCTGTAATGACGAGCCGCCGTGAATGCGATGGGAGGAGCCGAGGCGCCGATCAGAATCTCAGCAGCAGGGACGCGAGCTCATCGCTGAAAATGCGTGTGCCTTCAGGCTCGTTGGTGGAAGGATTGATCTCACGGTCGTCAAGGCAATGCCGTGGAGTTCGATCGTCGGACCCCGACCAAGGGATCCGACAATCGAGGCGGGCGCTGACACAAAACTCGAACGCGCGCTTCTTAACCCTTTGTCGGCGGCAGACTGGCGGCGATGGTGGTGGCCGCGGGCGAGCAGGTGGGATGGCCCCAGCCGCTTGCACTGACCCCCGGCATTTGTCCGGCCTGTGGTGTGATGTCGTAGACGATGTTGTCCTTGCGAGCCGCGTCGCCGCTGACACCGGCGGGAACATAGTCGAGATTGAGGGTATTGCGCGTCCGCCACGCGATGTTGTGATCCGCGCACGAAGAGTCGCCGCTGACGCCGATTCCTCCGACCAGGTGTCCCGCGGCGTTATAGAGCGCCAGGCCGCCGCCGAATACGTTCACGCCGCCAATCCGCCCGCCGACCATCGGATCATTGGCGCGACCGTAGTTCGAAGGATTCCCGCCGTAGGCAACTTGCGTGTCCACCGGGTTGCTCTCCTGGAGTCCGAATAAACTGCCGCCGGGCTGCACGGCGGAGTAGAGATTCGCGGTCGACAGCGCGAGATCCGGCAGGCTGAATGCGTTGGCGGTATTGGCTTTCTGGGCGGAAATGACGCGGCTGCCGGGCCATTGATCGCCGCGGTCACTCCCGGTAAATGCGACCCCGCACACCACGCCGTCGCGGTTCACGACCGTCGCCCACATCTGCAACCCGAAGCCGCCGTTCGTCTGCGATTGCGCGCCTTCGAGCGCGCCGCGCAGCGCCGACTGCGACGGCAGGCCGCGGCATTGCGCCGACCGATCGTCATCCGCCGCACGCGGCACGCTGCTGCCGAGAATCAGGACACCAGCAAGAGCCACACTCGTCGCGAACGCCATCTTGGTGCTCATCTCACTCTCCATTCCCGCAGCGTCGAAGCGACCGCACTGCGCAGCCGCTGAACTTATGTCCGGCGGATTTCAAAGTCAAAACAAACTTTCGCAAAGCCGGCGCGATCCGTGCGCTGCTGTTGTCGCCGATCGCGCTCGGGCGAGAATCGCGGCGAGCGATCGCGGCAAGATACGAGTTGGTCTTCCGAGGTGTCTTAGAGCACCCGGATCAGATCCGACCGGGTCACGATGAAGGTCTTGTCGGTCTTGAAGTCGCGCACCAGGACCGCCGGATTTTTCGGCGTGACCATGGTGGACAGCAAATCGACCGGCGTCGACACATCGACGAACGGAAACGCCGGCTGCATAATCGACTCGACCGGCTCCCGCCTGACACTCGTGTTGCGCACCAGCTCGTCGTAGAGGTGCGCCTCGTTCAGCGAGCCAACCAGCCGCTTGTCGCGGGTAATCGAAATCTGCGAGAAGTCGTGCTCGCTCATCAATCGCACGGCGTGCTCGACCGGCTCGTTCGATTCGATCGAGCACAACTCCCCCGAGACGCGCATGGCCACCAGATCCCGGGCGGTCAAGCCGCTCTTCTCGATGAAGCCCTTCTCCCGCATCCAGTCGTCGTTGAACATCTTGCCGAGATAGCGCGAGCCGTGGTCGTGAAAGATCACGACCACCACTTCGTTCCGCTTGAAGTGCTCGCGGAGCTGCAGAATCCCAGCCATCGCCGATCCCGCCGAGTTGCCGGCGAAGATCCCTTCTTCACGCGCGATGCGGCGGGTCATCATGGCCGCATCCTTGTCGGTGACTTTTTCGAAATGGTCGATGACCGAGAAGTCGACGTTCTTCGGCAGAAAATCTTCGCCGATGCCTTCAGTGATGTACGGATAGATCTCGTTCTTGTCGAAGATCCCGGTCTCCTTGTACTTCTTGAACACCGAGCCGTAGGTGTCGATGCCCCATACTTTGATCGCTGGATTCCGTTCCTTGAGGTACCGCCCAGCCCCCGACGCCGTGCCGCCAGTACCAACGCCAACGACCAGGTGCGCCACGGTGCCATCCGTCTGCTCCCAGATCTCGGGCCCGGTCTGCTCATAGTGCGCCGCGGAATTCGAGAGGTTGTCGTACTGATTCGCTTTCCAGCTGTTCGGCACCTCCGCTTCGAGCCGGGAGGATACGGAATAGTACGAACGCGGGTCCTCAGGATCGACGTTGGTCGGACACACGATCACTTCAGCGCCGAAGGCCTTCAGCGCATCGGCCTTCTCCTTTGACTGCTTGTCGGTTGTCGTGAAGATGCACTTGTAGCCCTTCACGACCGCCGCAATCGCCAGACCCATTCCGGTATTTCCAGAAGTGCCTTCGATAATCGTGCCGCCCGGCTTCAGCCGCCCGGATCGTTCGGCGTCCTCGATCATGCGAACCGCCATGCGGTCCTTGATGGAATTGCCGGGATTGAAGGTCTCGAGCTTGGCCAGGACCGTGGCGGGCACTACTCCGCGCGTGATCGAGTTGATGCGAACCATCGGCGTATGGCCGATCGCATCGAGAATGGTCTCGCAGATTTTCTTCATAAAAAAGCAGAGGCCGGCCTTTCGGCCGGCCTCCGAGTATCGCCAGAGTATCGCCCGAGGATCGCCCGAGCTAACGCTCGGGCCTACGATCGGGCCTACGATCGGGCACTCAGCGCGTCACCGTGACCGTGAGCTGATCGTCCCCAGTCACTGATCCATCGTCGGCGCGCGCAATCAGGACGTACGTGCCGGGCTCATCGAAAGTCACCGTGCTGACCCAGCGGCCATCGGCAGGCGCCGGCGGAGGCGTCCACAGCGGCGCCCAGGGCGAATTCGCTCCCGCGCGCGTGTCTTCCCACACCTCGACCTGGGGCGGATCGAACGTCACCTTGCCAGCGCCCCGGTAGACGAACCACGCTTGATGAAGTCCGAGCACCTTGCCA
>Ga0111538_10004384_pt1 | contig 19626 bp, 12 predicted proteins | sample SoiMethybrSBSTD1_FD_79669 | JGI IMG/M metagenome (GOLD analysis project Ga0111538, IMG submission 79669) | Bulk soil microbial communities from a Populus tree surrounding site in Tennessee, USA - Soil MetaG P. TD hybrid SBSTD1 (version 2)... | ecosystem: Environmental > Terrestrial > Soil >...
AGCACTCGGCGATGCCGTCATCGTCTGCGGCGCTGATGGCGTGATCGGGTTCTGGAATGCTGCCGCCGAGCGTCTCTTCGGCTTCACTCCGGCCGAGGCGCTCGGCAGCTCACTCGATCTCATCGTCCCGGAGCGCCTGCGCGAGCGGCACTGGGCCGGTTTCGACAAGGCCATCGCTACCGGACAGACGCGGTACGCGCACGACGTGCTGCGTGTTCCAGCGACGCACAAAGACGGACGAGCGTTGTCCATCGCATTTACGGTCGGCTTGCTCCTCGGGCCGGAACGACAGGTAACAGCGCTGGTGGCGGTGATTCGCGACGACACCAAACGCTTCGCCGAAGAGCGGGATTTGCGCAAGCGATTAGCGGAACTCGAAAACACATAGCGCGTAGGCGCCACGAATAGTCCCCGAGGGCTGACAGTTCGCCTCGGTCGAATAAGAGGAACTTTATGTCTGTACTTGAACAGAAATCAGCGGGCGAAGTGGAAGCGTCACACGACCAGGATGCGCCGGCTCTGACCGACGGATTCCATCTGGTCATCGACGCGCTCAAGCTGAACGGAATCGACACCATTTACGGCGTACCCGGGATTCCCATCACCGATCTGGCCAGACTCGCCCAGGCAGAGGGCATCAGGTTCATCAGCTTCCGGCATGAAGCATCGGCGGGAAACGCGGCGGCCATCGCCGGTTATCTGACCAAGAAGCCGGGAATCTGCCTGACCGTGTCCGCGCCAGGCTTCCTGAACGGCCTGGTGGCACTTGCCAATGCGACCACCAATGGCTTTCCCATGATCCAGATCAGCGGCTCGAGCGAGCGTCACATCATCGATCTCCAGCAAGGCGACTATGAAGAGCTCGATCAGATGAATGCCGCAAAGCCGTACACAAAAGCGGCCTACCGGGTCAACAGGCCGGAAGACATCGGCATTGGCGTCGCACGCGCGATTCATGCCGCCGTGTCCGGGCGGCCCGGTGGCGTCTACCTGGACTTGCCCGCGAACGTCCTTGCCGCCGCCCTCGAAGTGGAGGCGGGGACCACTTCGCTGGTGCGGGTGGTCGATCCGGCACCACGGCAGATTCCTGCTCCGGAATCGATCGAACGGGCGCTCGAGCTTCTTGCGAGCGCACAGCGCCCGCTCATCCTGCTCGGAAAAGGCGCTGCGTACGCGCAGGCGGACGCCGACATCAGGTCATTCATCGAAACAACGGGCATTCCCTTCCTGCCTATGTCGATGGCCAAAGGACTCCTCCCTGATAACCATCCTCAGTGTGCGGCCGCGGCCCGCTCTCTCGTTCTTGGCCAGGCGGATGTCGTCATGCTGATCGGGGCTCGCCTGAACTGGCTTCTGGCGCATGGCAAACCCCCGCAGTGGTCGCCCACCGTACGGTTCGTCCAGGTTGACATTTCGCCGACGGAAATTGACAGCAACCGCCCGATCGCCGCACCCGTGGTCGCGGACATCGGATCTGCCATGTCGGCGCTTCTGGCCACGCTCGAGCCGGGGCAAATCAAGGTCCAGTCTGCGTGGACCAAAGCGATTGCTGATAGCAAGCAGAAGAACGTCCAGAAAATGGCGGCGCGACTCAACGCGGATCCCACGCCAATGAACTTCTCGAGCGCCCTTCGCGCGATTCGCGACGTGCTGGCTACGAGACCGGAAGTCTACGTCGTAAACGAAGGGGCCAATACCCTCGATTTCACTCGCAACATCGTCGACATGTACGAACCGCGGAAGCGACTCGACACGGGAACGTGGGGCGTGATGGGCATCGGTATGGGGTATGCCATCGGCGCGGCGGTGACCGCAGGTAAACCCGTTGTCGCCATCGAGGGCGATAGTGCCTTCGGTTTCAGCGGCATGGAGCTCGAGACCATTTGCCGCTATTCACTGCCGGTCGTCACGATTGTGTTCAACAACGGCGGTATCTATCGCGGGATTGATGTCAACCGCGGTGGCGGTTCCGATCCGTCGCCGACTGCCTTCGTGAAGGACGCGCGCTACGACAAACTCATCGAGGCGTTCGGGGGCGTGGGACATCATGTCACTGACACGCAAGGTCTCACCAAGGCCCTGAGCGGATCTCTGGCGTCCGGCAAACCGACACTGATCAACTTCGTCATCAATCCGGCAGCCGGCACCGAGAGCGGCCACATCCAGAATCTCAACCCCAAGAGCAAGGCCGCTTCACGGAAGTAGGGAGCGATCTCATGGCCGCGACATCGACGCCTGCCAACACACCGGTGCCATTCGTGAGCGCTCTATCCGAAGCGCTCACGAAGCACATTCAACAGCAACGAAACAGGATCGCCGTGGGTACGTCGGACCTGCACACGTCGATTACTTATGGCCAACTTGACAGCCTTGTCCGATCGGCCATCGCGCAAATGTCCAGGATCGGGTTGAAGCGCGGCCATACGATCGCACTGCTGTCCGACAATAGCGTCGAGTTCGTGGTCGGCCTTCTCGCATTGATGTTTTCAGGCGCTCGGGTTGCGCCTTTGAACCCGGCCCTCACGTCGAACGAACTGACCACACGACTCGCGCAACTGCCCGCGACGGCCTTGCTCGTCACGAGGCACCTGACGAATAAGCCGGGGTTTGGCAAGGGCATCCCCGCAGGCCTGTCCCACTGGATCATGGAGGTCGAGGGGTCGGGCAGTTCCGCCAAGGTGCAAATCGTGCACATAGAAGGGCGCACTGCCGCACCTGGCGCGACTACCGAACCAGATCCTGCGACTGAAGGTGAGGACATCGCACTCCTGATGTTTACGGGCGGCACGACCGGCGCTCCCAAGCTCGTTCCTTTGACACACCACAACATTGCCGCGTCAATCGAACACATTGCCTCCGGTTACGCCTTGTCGCCCGACGACCGAACGCTGCTCGTCATGCCGCTCTTTCACGGACACGGGCTGATCGGTGGGCTGCTGTCGACATTGGCAAGCGGCGGGAGCGCCTATGTGCCGAGTACAGGGGAATTCTCAGCCCATATGTTCTGGCCGGATGTGGTTCGCCTGGGTGTGACCTGGTACACGGCGGTGCCCACCATCCACCGCATTCTTCTCAACCGGGCTCCCCAGGAATATCCGAAGTCCTTCGCGGTCCCGCTTCGCTTCATCCGCAGTTGCAGCGCACCGCTGGACGAGGAGCTTGCCGCTGGCACCTCAGCGACGTTCCACGCGCCCATGATCGCTGCGTATGGCATGACGGAGAGCTGCCACCAGCTGGCGTCGAATCCGCTTCCCATTAACGGACCGAACAAACCGCTATCCGTGGGCTTGCCTACGGCCGTCGAGATCCGGATTGTCGGCGACAGCGGACGAGAGGCGCCGTCGGGTGGTCTCGGCGAGGTCTGGGTGCGAGGGGCGACGGTCACGTCTGGATATTTGAACAACCCCGAGGCGAACGCGGCGAGCTTCGTCGATGGGTGGTACCGGAGCGGCGATCTCGGTAGCCAGGACGAAGACGGCTACATCTTCCTGAAGGGACGGTTGAAGGAGATGATCAACCGCGGCGGCGAGAAGATCGCCCCGGGCGACATCGATGCCGTCCTGCTGTCCCACCCCAGCGTGCTTGAAGCGGCATCGTTTGGTGAAGCCGACAAAATGTACGGAGAGCGCGTCGAGGCCGCCGTCATTCTGCGCCAGCGCATGCAAGCCACCGAGAGTGAATTACAAGAGTATTGCCGTGCGCGGCTCGGCGCCTTTGAAGTGCCGCAGCGGATCCACATTGTTGCCAACTTTCCACGCACGGCGAAGGGGTCGCCCGATCGACGTGCGTTGGCCCTTCAGTTCGCCGCGTGACGTCGGCGCGACATCGCAAGATAGGCGGGAGATTGTATGGAGCTATATTCGAGAAAGACGCGGTTGCAGTGGGCGGGAGCGATTTTCTGTGCCGTCGTCGCGGGCTATCTGGACGGATACGGACTGCTGTTCCTGAAAACGTATGTCTCTTTCATGAGCGGGAACACGACCAGCACCGGTGTGATGATTGGCAGCGCCAAGTTCGGCGCCGCATCCCACGCCGCACTCGCCGTCATATGTTTCTTGGCCGGCAGTTTCTTTGGGAGCCTGTTGGCCCAGTCCAAGGCCCGCCATATCCATCGAGTCGGTTTTGCGCTGGTTGCGGTGCTACTTGGGGCGGCTGCCGGGCTCGAGTGGAACGGCCCGGGGAATGCCGCGTTCGAAATCGCGTTGCTCTGCCTGGCCATGGGGGTGGTGAATCCAATCTTGACCAAGATTGGGGTGGAGCCCGTGAGTCTCACGTTCGTGACCGGCCTCTTGAACAGAATTGGCGGACATCTTGCCTCAGCCGCAGGCCAGAAACCGCTGACGGACTCGAACCGCGAAGGAGACTCCCATCTCAGGCGGGCCGGCCTGGACGCAACTGTCTGGCTGGGGTTCATCGGCGGTGCAGTTCTGGCCGGCATGCTGCTTCCAAGTGTAAGGGCCTGGGCCCTTCTGCCTCCCTGCGCGGTCATGGTGCTGTTGGGCGTCTTCAGCGACCGAGCCCCGACCCCTGCGAAACCAGTGGCCACTCATGGACACGACGGGAGCGTTGGCATCGTTCCACAGGAATCACGCTGAACCGGCCGCCTCGCAATCCAGATTCTTTCCTGGTACCGACGTGTCGATACCTACCGTTGTGAAGAGGAATGACGTTGGAGTGTCAAACACAACTCCAGGTAGTTCCGATACCTCCAAACCGGAGGCGCTCAGAAGCGTTCCGCTCTTTGCTCTGCTCGACGATGATGAGACGGCAGTATTGGCGAGTCAGGTCGAAGTGAAAACCTTCAATGCACGAGAGCGCATTTACGAGATGGGAGATTCAGGCGTCCGTGCCTACGTGATGGTTTCCGGCAAGGTTCGGGTGGCCACAGTGGACGAGGATCAGCAGGAGGTCATCCTGGATGAGCCCGGAACAGGCGAGTGCTTTGGCTTCGCCTCCATGCTGGAGCAGACGCCGCATCAGACCAGTGCGACCGCACTGGAGGACACCATGTGTCTCGAGGTATCACGAGAGAATATCGCCACGTTGCTGCAGCGGAAGCCTCTCGCGGGGATGGATCTTCTCGCTACTCTCGGCCATCAGTTTCACTCGTCCCAACGACTGGTGCGGCACCGTGTGAGCCGTAATCCAAACGAGATTATCGAGGAGAAGGCGACCTTCGGCGAGAGGCTCGCTGATTCGGTCGCCCGGAGTGGCGGATCCTGGACCTTCGTGCTCTCGTTCTTGTTGTTAATGTCAGGGTACACATTTGTCAATATTCGCCTCGGGGGCAGAGCCTGGGATCCCTATCCTTTCATCCTGTTGAATCTGTTTCTGTCGATGCTCGCTGCCCTTCAAGCTCCGGTCATCATGATGAGCCAGAACAGACAGGACACCAAGGATAGATTGCGGAGCGAGTTGGACTTCAACATCAATCGCCTTGCGGAAACAGAGATTCAGGGCCTCGCGCGGCGGCTGGACCTGTTGAATCAGCAGATTGGTGATGTCGGCAATGTGCTGCGCTCGAGGGGAACGCAGAAAGAACAGGCAGCCGAATGAGCGAACAGATGATCGATAGTCGCGACCTGACCATGTCGATACTGATGACGCCGGCGATGGCGAACTTCTCCGGCAACGTCCACGGTGGCGAACTGCTCAAGCTGCTGGACTGGGTCGCCTACGCCTGCGCCAGCCGCTACGCCGGCTGCTACGCAGTGACCGTGTCGGTGGACCAGGTCGTTTTCAAAAAGCCTCTTCACGTGGGCGAGATGGTGACGTTCTACGCCAGTGTCAACCACGTGGGCCGCACGTCGATGGAAGTGGGCATCAAGGTCGTGGCGGAAAACATCCAGGACCGGAGCGCACGCGTGACCACCAGCTGCTATTTCACCATGGTGGCCTACGACCACGGCAAGGCCGTGGCGGTGCCGCGGTTGACGCTGGACACCGACACCCGCAAGAGGCGTTTCCGGGAAGCCGAGAGACGCAAACAGCTGCGGCTGGAAGCGGCGCGGAAGACCGCCGACGCTGACCCAGGCTTGGGTCTGAGGTCGATGCGATAAGGGATCAGACGCCAGGCTCGAGGCCCGGGCTGCGTGCCGGCAGGGCACAGGTTGTCGCAGAACCTCCGCAACCGGGGCGGAAAGGTCGACGTGTGAAGAAGCCCGATATTGCGATCGTGGGAGGCGGCCTCCTTGGCCGCTGTCTGGCCTGGCGCGCGTCCCGCGCGGGCGCGGAGGTCGCCCTCTACGACGCGGCAGGCAGCAGGGGAGACGGCTCAGCCGCCTGGGTCGCCGCGGGGATGATCGCTCCAACTGCAGAAGCAATTGATGCCGACACACACATTCACGCGATGGGGCGGCGGAGCCTTGCTCTCTGGCCACAATGGCTGGCTGAGCTCCCGGTGGCGGTTTTCTATCGTGACAATGGAACGCTGGTGCTGTGGCACCGCGAGGATGCCGAAGAGGCTCTTCGCGCCGAGAAGGTGCTTGGCTCCCGGCACGCGCAAGCGTACGTCACGCGCATCGACAGTGGGCGAGTTGGCGAACTGGAGCCCGCTCTTGGCACACGATTCCCCCACGCTCTGTACCTCGCCGGCGACGCACAGGTGGACAATCGTGAACTGCTGAACGCGGTTGCCGTCGCTCTCGACGACGCGGGTGTCGAGTGCCACTGGGACACGTTCGTTTCCGATGGGGCGCTCCCGGATGCGGGGACGATTGTGGATTGCCGCGGTATGGGCGCCAGGCGCCATTGGCTACAGCTCCGCGGCGTTCGCGGGGAGATTCTGCGGCTGCAGGCGGCCGACATCGAACTGAACCACACACTGCGGCTGTTGCATCCGCGCTGCCCGGTCTACATCGTTCCTCGCGCGAACGGACGGCTGGTCGTCGGCGCAACCAGCATCGAGAGCGACGACCGCTCGCCGGTATCGGTGCGTGGAGCGCTCGAGCTGATGACGGCCGCCTATTCCGTGCTCCCCGCCCTGGGCGAAGCGCGCATCCTCGAATTCAACACGCAAGTGCGGCCGGCGCTGCCAGACAATATGCCCGCCATTCACCTCGATCGTCAGCGGAAGATCCTGTACATAAACGGCCTTCATCGTCACGGATTCCTGCTGACGCCCGCGATCGTGGAAGAAGCATTGGCTGTACTGTCATTGGCGGCGCCGTCCACGCCCTTCTTCCGTTGGCCAGGTCTCAGTGAGAACCGCTCCGAAACCGTCGTGGCCGCCCTGCAGGACGAGGTCTAGACATGTTCGTCATCGTGAATGGGCACCCACACCCGTTACCCGAACCCCGGACACTCGCGGCGTTGCTACTGTTGCTGTCGCCATTGGGCGCTTTCGCGGTCGCTCGCAATGACGAGTTCGTACCGCGCGCAACCTATGACACGTGCGACATCCACCAGGGCGACAGGATCGACATCGTGCATCCTGCGGCGGGAGGTTGAGATGGAAGAGCAGACCAACGATGACCTGACCCTGTACGAACAGCGTTTTCGGAGTCATCTGCTGCTCGGGACCGCGCGCTACGATTCGCCGTCCCTGTTAGTCAACGCCATCCGTGCCGCCGACCCCGCGATGCTGACCGTCTCTCTGCGGCGCCAGACCTCGGGCTCGACGGATGCTGGTCAATCCTTCTGGAGCTTGCTTCGGGAGACCCGGCGGCCGATTCTTCCCAATACGGCAGGCTGTCACACGGCGCGTGAGGCTGTGACGACAGCATGCATGGCACGCGAGGTGTTTCAGACCAGTCTCATCAAGCTCGAGGTCATCGGAGATGACGTCACCCTGCAGCCGGACCCGTTTGGTGTGGTCGAGGCTGCGATTGAGCTCGTCAGACGCGGCTTTCAGGTCCTGCCGTATTGCACGGAAGACTGGGTGCTGTGCCAGCGTCTGATTGATGCGGGCTGCGAGGTGCTCATGCCGTGGGCGGCACCCATTGGAACCGGCCAGGGTCCCCGTAATCCCCGCGCCTTACGTGAACTGCGTGAACGTGCGCCACAGATTCCGCTGATCGTCGATGCGGGGATCGGCCTTCCGTCTCACGCCTGTCAGGTGATGGAGTGGGGGTTCGACGGCGTCCTGTTGAACACCGCCGTGTCGCGTGCGCTCGACCCTGTCCGAATGGCGAGCGCGTTTGCGAGTGCCGTTACCGCTGGTCGCAGGGCTTTCCTCGCCGGGCCGATGATCGTACGAGAGATGGCGGTGTCGAGCACGCCGGAGATCGGTCGCCCGTTCACGTCGGCTTCATCTGATCGGCCATCACCGCGTTGAGCAGGACCGCAAATCGCGGGTCCTCTCGAATCGTATCGAGTCGAGGGTCACCTCCCAGCCACACGAGCTCCGCGTCGTGCTCATCGCAGGCGAGTGAGAGTAACGACATCGCGTGGTCCGGGTCGCCCAACGCGAGCGAGAGCAGGGCCTGCCGGAATCGACTGATCGGCGCGTGCGGCGAGAACAGGTTGTATTCACTCGCAACCCGACTCGCGATGGCCGTCAGATCGCACATCGCCAGGACCTCTGCGACTGCACTCATCATGACGGGTTCAGCACCCGCCGTGCGCAGCAGCCTCTGTGCCAGCTGCTGCGCTTCTTGACCGCGATCGAGCGAAATCAGCATCAGGGCCCGGTAGGTGTCGCTCTCGATCGTCGACGGTCCAGACACCAGCGGTTCCGACAGGTAGGTCACTTGCTTGTCATGGCTGCGACTGAGATAACACAACCTGGCGTAGGCGACCTTGTGATCGTTCGAAAACGGATCGATCTGCTGGGCCCGGTGCAGTTTTTCCCAGGCCTCGTCAAAACGCCCGAGTGCAGCGAGAACGAGGGCGTATCGACGGTAGGTTCCCGCATTCTCACCAAGACCAAGCGCCTGTTGGAAGCTCTTCTCTGCCCCGCGCCAGTTCCACGACAACGCCAGGACGCAGCCCATGCTGCCGTGAGCCAGCATTGCGTGCGGATCGAGTTCGGCGGCCCGCTGCGCCGCCGCTTTCGCGCTGGCGATGGCTGCGGCAGAATTGGGCAGTCCGCGCAGCGCCATCTTGCAATAGCAGAGAGCAATGCCGCAGACCGCCCTGGCGTAATCTGGCGCGAGCCGTGCCGCTTCCTGGAACTTCGCCAGGGCGGCCTGCGTGCCTGCCACACTCCCGTCATCGAGCCGTGCTTCAGCGACGAGGACCAGGTGATACGCGGCGAGCATCGACGGCCCGGCTGAGGCTGTCAGTTTCCGGATGAACGATTGTTCAGGCCGCATCCGGCTGACCAGCGCCGATACGATCCGCTCGGAGACGGTCGCAAGGCCCAGCGGATCTGCGTCTGTGTCGAATCGTTCTGACCAGATCTGAAATCCGTCTGCACCGTTGACGACCCTGACCGTGATACGCAGTCGGTTGCCGTCCTGTCGCACCGTCCCTTCAAAGATGATCTGAACATCGAGTGTTCGTCCCAGCAAATGAATGTCCGGAGCGTGCGCGAGCACTGGTGCCATTGAACTGGCGGCGCTTACGGAGAGCCCATCCGTGCGCACCAATGCGTGAATCAAGTCGTCGGTGATCAATTGGGCGCACGCGCCCGACATCGCGCTGCGCGACGCGTCCACCAAGGGCACAACCGCGACACGGATGCCTCGTCCTCCACTGACACGCCCACCCGCAGCGGCCTCTCGCGCACGACGGGTGCCATCCTGGTTCGGTCGGCGCACAAAGGCAGGCACATAGCTGCCGGGCCGATAGGAGATGAGGACCGGGTCGTCTTGACCGTCGGACTCGTAGTACTGCTTCAATTTACTGCGGAGTCTCCGGGCCTCGCTGCGAACGATCGAGTCTTCACTGGGATGATAGGAAGGCTTGCGTCCGTAGACCAGGGTGCCAATCAGGTACTCCTTCAGTGTCTCCGCCGTGCCTGCCAGGGTCGTTTCGACCGTAAAGCGAAGAAAGGAGCCAAGCCGATCCGATTGAGCAAAGAACGAACTCTCCAGAATACGAGAGAGCTCATCGCGAATCGCCTCTTCGGAAATGTCGAGTGTCCCCGGTTCGCTCGCAACGGGATTGTTCGCCTGGTCAACATGCGCCGAGCGGCTAAGGACAGGCATCTGCCGTGAGGGAGGTGGGAATGCCGGATCCGCTTCGAGTGATGACTGAAGTTCCTCAGCACTGGCGTCAAACATCCCGGATCTCCATTGCTCTGCCGGATCGCGTGTCGGCATTCACATTGCTCTTCCGATCGGCATGACACCACACGGCGATATCCCTCACACCAACGTGAATCCAACGGTCGGCCCCGAAGCTGTGGAGGCGGGGACTGTCACGGTCCACGGCAGCGCCGCCGGCTTCGCACAGACGATCGCGCTCGGCCGCCATCAGCTCACGGCAGACGAGCGCACGTCGGCCGGAGGGACCGATACGGGACCGAACCCGTACGACTTTCTTCTCGCGGCGCTCGGATCCTGCACGTCGATGACCGTGGCGATGTACGCGCGACGCAAACAGTGGCCGCTCGAGGCCGTCACCGTGCGCCTTCGACATTCGAAGATCGACGCCACCGACTGCGGCGAGTGCGACACGAAAGAAGGCAAGATCGATCACATCGACCGCGATGTCGAACTGGTTGGAGCGCTCAACAACGAGCAGCGAGCGCGCCTGCTTGATATTGCGAACAAGTGCCCGGTTCACCGCACCCTCACCAGCGAGATTCACATCCAGACCCGCCTCAGGCCGTAAACGTCAACAGCAGGACGACCGCGACGGCGGCGATGTCGCGCGTGTCGATGGAATCTCATGGCAGATCTTCTCGAACGTAGTGCGCAAATCGCGAGCCAGCAGAAATCGTTGAGGCCGGAACGACGAAGTGGCTGTCAATTCAATGAGTTCGGGAACCGCGGATGCCGTAGTCTGGAGCCGCGCATCGCAGGTGCGCAGAAAGGCGCATGACTGCGGCTCACCTCGCACACTGTTCACGTGGCGCTCGTGCCCCCGCACCCTTTTGGCTTGATTGGCGCCCAGGGGCGACCTAGGCTTCTGCAGTCCGTCCGTTCGCGTCGCGATGTCCGTTCCGTAAACGGAGTACCGTGCGACCACTGCTGCTCGTCCTGCCCTTCGCCGCTTTGTTTGTGGTTGCCGGCGCCCTTCCGGTTCGGGCCCAGGAGGCGTCTATCGCGGGCACGGTGACGGACGAAACCAGCTCCGTCCTGCCTGGCGCGACAATCACTGCGTCGGATCTCGCCAGCGGCGCGAAGTTCACGGCAAAGACCAACGACAAAGGCGAGTACCGCCTGTCAACCGTGCCGCCGGGCGGGTACAAACTGCAGGCCGAGCTGGCCGGGTTTTCGACGGTGGTGCTACCGGGTGTCGAACTGCTCGTCGGCCAGCACGCGACCATCCCGTTCACACTGAAGCTCGTGCAGGTCGGCGAGACCGTCACCGTGAGCGGCGAGTCGCCGCTCGTCGACCCGTCGTCTTCACAGGTCGCCGGGAACGTCGATCGTCGTCAGATGGAGGAGCTGCCGCTGCAGGGCCGCAACTGGCTGGAGCTGTCGAAGCTGGTGAAAGGCATCACGGCGAACGACGTGACGAATACGCCGGGCGTCAGTCGCGATGACGACTTCCAGCTGAACCTGGATGGTCAGCAGATTACGCAGAGGATCGCCGGATCCCTATCCGGACAACCTCGGTTCAGCCGCGAGTCGATCGCCGAGTTCCAGATCGTCACGAACCTCTTCGACATCACACAAGGGCGCTCGACGGGCATCCAGGTACAAGCGATCACGCGCTCGGGCGCGAACACGCCGCGCGGCAGCGGGTACGGATTTTTCCGCGACGACAGGCTCAATGCACCGGACGCGGTCGCCAACCGCGTCCTTCCGTACTCCAATCAGCAGGTCGGCGGTTCGCTGGGCGGACCGATCATCAGGGAGAAGGCGCACTTTTTCGTTTCCTACGAGTACGAGCGCGAGCCTGGGACCTATGTGTCGTCGCCTTCAGGACTGCCGGGCCAGAGCTTCACGATCCCATATAAGAACAATCAGAAGAGCTTCCTCGCGCGCGTCGACTATCAGAGGTCGCAGCGGAATCGACTGACGGTTCGCGGGTCGCGATGGGACTGGGCCAATCCGTTCGTCCTCGCGGCAGGAGGCCATCCGTCGAACGGCTCCGACCAGACGAAGGATGCGACGAACATCGTTGGCATCTGGAACCGCGTCATCAACGAAAACAAGGTTCAGGAAATACGATTGGGATATAACACCTTCGACTGGACGAACAGTCCGCTGCAAGGGCTCGAGAACACGATCCAGTACGACTTTCCCGGCGGCCTCAACCTCGGTAAGCCGTACAACTATCCGCAGCTCTTTCACCAGAACAACTTTGAGTCGCGCTACGACCTGCACTGGCATCGTGGCGCACACGACCTGAGGATCGGCGGCGAGTTCCTATACGTGAAGCACACGGGCACGTGGTACATCCAGAGAGTCGGACGCATGACGTTCTTGTCGCTGCCGCCCGATCTCCCGGAGCGGATTCCCGCGAGCGAATGGGACAACCCGTCGGCGTGGAACCTCGCAGGCCTCGATCGGTTCGCTCAGCGCTTCGACATCAACTATCACCCCGGCGACTGGGGCATAGACATTCCGCGTCCGACGTGGGCCGTGTGGATCGGCGACAACTGGCGCGTGAAGAACCAGCTGACGGTGAACTATGGCGTCCGCTGGGACGACGACTGGGGCGTCGCGTCGCCACCCGACGTCGTGACGAACACGATCATCATCAACAATGGCTCATCGGCCGCCGAGGCCGACATCCCGCGCATGGTGAACACCGACTTCGGCTACACATCGGGCATCCGGGATCACAAAAACGTCGCTCCGCGCGCCGGGTTCACGTGGAACGTCAACGGCGCGAACGACCTCGTCGTCCGCGGTGGCAGCGGGCTGTACTTCACGACGCCGGTGTCGAACATGACGTTCAGCCCGCAAATCTACAGTCAGATGATCACGGCAACGTTCCCCAACGACAACCAGCAGGGGTTCGTGCTCGATCCGACGCGGGGCACGACTGGCGACGATTTCTTCTCGGGCAGGAAGCCGCTGCCCGCTCAATCGCCGCGCATCATCGATCCGGGATATCGCAACCCGTACACGTGGCAGAGCAGCATCGGCTTCCAGAAACAGATCAACGGCGTGACGGGCTTCGAGGCGGACCTCGTCCACTGGAACACGTACCGCGACACGCGCACGATCGATCCGAACCTGTTCTATGACCCGGCGACCGGATACAACCTGTCAACCGCCTCAGGGCGGCCGAATACCGCCTACGGCCAGATCGCCTATTTCGTGTCGACCGGACACCGCGATTCGACGGTACTGTCGATGGCGCTGAACCGCAGGTTCCGGAAGAATCTCCAGGGCGGCCTCACCTACGCGTATATGCTCGCCCTTCACGACGACGGCACCATCGGCTACACCGCGCCGGCGCAAGACAATCAGTTCAACTATCTCGACGGTGAATACGCGACGTCGACAGACTTCCAGCGGCACACGCTGCGGGGCTGGATGCTGTACCGGTTCCCGTCCGGGTTCTCGACCAGCCTTGCGTACTTCTACGGATCCGGCAATCGCTTCGCGGCGACGATCCCGGTCGCAGTCTACGGAAAACCCGGAACGAACCGTCTGAACCTGACCGAGTCAGGAGCGTCGACCGCATCGATCACGATCCCGGTCACGGCCACGCTCGCGAACGGCGACGTGATCGACATTGCCTCGCGATTCGACGGCCCGACGACGATCGCTTCGGGCACGGTCATCCCGCGCAACGCTCTCGAAGGGCTGCCGCTGCACAAGGTCGATCTTCGTCTGGCGCAGGACATCAAGATCGCAGGCTCGACCAGGCTGTCGCTCATTGCCGAGGTGTACAACCTGTTCAACTATCACAACTACGGCAGCTACAACACGTCGTTGAGTGCGACCAGCCCCGCCGTCACGGCGGCCTTCGGATCGCCGCAGCAGAACCCGGGCAGCGCGTATGTCCCGCGCCAGGTGCAGCTCGCGTGCCGTCTCGCTTTCTGATGAACGCGCGGTCTAACGGTGCTATGCACGGCGTTCCTCTCCGGCTTCGGTGAGCAACGTGAACAGGAACGTGGCGCCTGGCCCGGTGTTGGCGATCGCCCACAAGCGGCCGCCGTGTGATTCCACGATCGAGCGGGTGATGGCAAGCCCCAGGCCGGTGCCCTGCGGTTTAGTGGTCACGAACGACTCGAAGATCCGATCGGCATGCTCGGGCGGCAAACCGACGCCTGTGTCGCTGACCGAAATCAGCAGTTCGCGATCGTCGCTCCATTGCGAGGAGATCGTCAGGTCACCGCCGCCGAGGTCTTTCATCGCCTCGATGGCGTTCAGCATCAGGTTCATGAGCACCTGCTGCAGTTGAACCCGGTCGGCAGGCACTTCCGGGATCCCGTTGGCGAGCTCGGTTCGAATGGCAATCGACGCGGCCCCGGCCTCGTGCTGGAACAGGTCCGTCATTTCGCGAATCAGCGCGTTGACGTCGACCGGTTCGCGGCGCGCCGCGTCGTTCTTGTACAGCGCGGTGGTGCGCTTGATGATCTCGTCGGCCCTGGCGACGTCTTTGATCAGTCTGGAGGAGGCCTCGCGCGCTGTTTCCATATTGAGGCGATCGTCCCTCAGTGCGCTCGCGCAGACCTTTGCATCGAGTGTCGCCGCCGCGATCGGCTGCTTGATCTCGTGCGCGAGCGAGGCCGCGACTTCCCCGAGCACGGTGACCCGCTGGCGATGCGCGAGAGCGGTCCGGGCCTGCTGGAGTTCCAGGCGGATGCGGTATTGCCGTGCCAACCGGCGCAGGCGAAGCTGATACAGCCCTGTGAGCATGGCCACAAAGAGGAACACACCCAGCGCGCGAAACCAGAGCGTCTGGTAGATCGCCGGCTGTACGATGAACGCCAGGGTGGTGGATGCGCCGGACCAGACGCCATTGGTGTCCGAAGCCTCAACCTCGAAATGATAGGAACCCGGGGAAAGATTGCGATAGGTTACGGGAATGGCCGCGGCGGCTTCGGTCCAGCCTTGATCGATTTCCCGCAGCCTGTATCGAAAATGGATGCCTTCCGGATCGGACAGGCTCACCGCGCGATAGTTGATCTGCACGCTGCCCGTGCGCGGCGGCAACGTCGGAGAAGAAGCGAGCTCATAGCTCCGGTCGTCCGCGGAAACCGACTCGATGGTGACTGGAGGCGGCGGCGCCTCGTGCCGGACGTGAGCCGGGTCGAGCCAGGCCACGCCCCTGGTTCCCGCAAACCACAATTTGCCGTCGCTGCCCTCAATCGCTGTCTGTAATGGACGAAACTGAGGGGGGAACCCCGGCAGTTCTGCCCGCCTGCCGAAGCGATGGCCCTTGAGTTGGTAGTTCGGGTCTCTCAACGCCTCAGAGAGCTCTGAGCGCGGGAGGTGAACGATCCCAGAAAGGCTGTTGAGCCACAGATCGCCACGCGCAGTTTCTATGATTCCTGATATTCCGCGGAGCAGTTCCCGATTCAGCGCTGACAGGATCCGGACGCGACCATTATCAGCCTGCTGTAATCCGAACTCACCTCCGATCCAGACTTCCGCTCCCCGTCCGTGAATAGCGCTGATGTTGCCCACCTTCACACCGTCGTCGGGACCGAATACGCGCAACCGATCGCCGTCCAGCACCGCCAGCTGATTCTTTTCATAGCCGAACCACACGCGGCCCAGGCTATCGGTGAACTCAGTCAACAATCTCGTCCTGGGAAGGTCTGTGCGGCCGCCGTACGGCATCCAAATGCCATCAGCTAATCGGTACAGTCCGCGGCCGCCAAAGGAGATCCACATTCCGCCCCGTTGGTCTTCCGTGATCGCCTGCAGAAATGACGTCGTATATCGGTCATCAGTCTGGTTAGCCAATTCTGGCGGAAGGACGATTCGAACCGGTTTGCGACCGGCAAGCTGCCAAATACCACCATTGCCGCCGATCCAAAGCGCCTTGTCAGGTGCACGGTAAAGAAAGTTCACGAACTCGCTCTCGAATCTGAGGAACGTTTCCGCCTTTCCATCAAAAACACGATAGACACGCAAGTAGGGGCGGCTTGCCGTCGCAATCCAGATCGCGCCATCGTCTCCAGGCGCCATTGCAAACGTTCCTACTGGTAACTCCAGCTTCGTCAACGGGCTGTAGAAGAACCGGTGGAGACCAGTTGGGGCGCCGAACCAGATGTTGCCTTCTCGATCGACCAGCTGCGCTGCTGCGTACGGATCAATCTCGTAGGCTTCGAAATGGCTTGGAGACGGCCCCTTTACAGCATCAGACAGTCGCTCCTTTGCTGAGACCCGCATCACGACGTGACCATCCTGGCGCAGCATCCACACGGCGTTGTTCTTGTCGACGATTTGAAATGATTGTGGTCTCAGCAACGGATAGCGGGGTGGCCGACCATTCGAATGATCGCCAGAATCGGCCGCTGACGGGTCAGGAGCGGGTTCAGTGACCACGGCTCCGTCCGCATTCAACGTGAATCCTCGGACAAAGAGGCTTGTTGCAGCCACCTTGAACTGCGTGGTCCCGGGCAAGAGGAAGGCGAGCTGCATCGAGCCGTATGCAGCGCCCGAGAGAGCCCAAAGTATCCCGTCCGAATCAAATCCAATATTCAGGACACCTTCTTTCGGCGCGTTCCACTCTGCACCCACGTGTTCCCAGACACCGCGAGTGAATCGCCACAGACCATTCGCGGTAGCAGCCCATAGGATTCCATTCCTGTCTTGAGCGAAGCGCAGGACCGTCCCGGTTGGTACGCCTGGAGCTGAATCGTAATTCGTGACACGCCCGTGCTTTACGAAGCTGAAGCCTCCGAATCGGTAGCCGATCCACAGACCACCAGAGCGTGGCGCGAACAGGGCATAGACAACTGTGGACAGGAGTCGATCGCCAAACGGCGATCGGAAGGGTTCGAATCGCAGACCATCAAAACGTACCAATCCGCTATCACTGCCAAGCCAGAGAAAACCGTCATCGGTCTGGGCCAGGGCGTAGATCGCTTCGGGCGCTCCGTCTTGGAAGGTCCAGGAGTCGTGGCCTACCTGCAACGTCGCTGATGGTGGTGTTTGCGCCAGCAATGATGGACCCGACACAAACGTCACGATCATCAAGACAACGAGCCGGATTGGCATGGAAGTCATCGTCGAGACGCAAAGGACCAATTGACAGTCAGTGTCTCATGCCGCTGGGCCCTCGAGCAGAGTTTCGCGCCGGTCTGGAACAAGATTCAGGGCCGAGGCATCCCTGTGGGCAGGCTTATCGAAAGGGAATCACCACCCTGATCGTCGTCCCTCGTTCGCGCGCGCTCTCGAGCTCGAACGTGCCGTTCAGTTGAGCAGCGCGTTCCCGCATCATGACCAACCCCAAACCCCCTCCGGCGGCCAGCCGGGTTCGGTCGAAGCCGCGGCCATCGTCTGTCACGGTGAGCGAGACGACGCTGTCCGATCGGTTCAGGCGAACGACAATGCGGCTGGCGGCCGCGTGCTTCGCGGCATTCCCGAGCGCTTCCTGAACGATGCGGAACAGCGCGAGCGCCGTGCCACGCGACAGGTCACCGACGCGCTCGTCGGCTTCGCACGTGACCGGAATGCCGCTCGCCATACTGAACTGCTCGCAGTAGGCGTGGACGGCTTTGGGCAGACCCGCGTCCTGCAGCAGCGGCGGGTGCAGGTCGTGGGACAGCTGACGGATATCGGTGCCAGCCTGAATCAATATCTGCCGTGCCTTGTCGATCGTGGTCTTCGAGTCCGAGTCGTCGGGGAGCGCGCGCTTCGCGGTGCTCAGCATCAGGGTGACCGCCGACATGTTTTGCAAGATACCGTCGTGCAGTTCGCCCGCAATCCGGATCCGCTCCTGCTCCTGCGCCTTCATCAACCGTTCGTTGAGTGCGCTGATTTCCCGTTCGTGCTTCTCGACCATGCTGAGGCGGACACGATGGGCTGCCCAGACAACCGCGATGAGAGTCCCCGTCGAAAGCGCGAGAAACCACGTCGTCTGGTAGTACGCAGGGGCGACGGAGAAATCCACGAACGTGCCGGCCTCGTTCCAGAGCCCCTCGCTGTTGCTAGCGACCAGCCGGAATCGATAGGAGCCGGGCCCGAGGTTCGTATAAACGGCTTGTCGCGCTGCAACCGGCTGGCTCCAGCTGCTGTCGAACCCTTCGAGAAAATATCGAAAGCGGATCCGCCCGGGCACCGCGAGGCTCAGGCCTGTGTACTCGAGCGAAATTCGCCTGGGAGATGGAGGAATTCGAACGGGAGCGGAGAGGTCTGGTGTAATGCCATCAGCGGTGATCGCCTCGACGTGAGGCAGTGCGGGAGCCGAATGGTGAGTGATCTGGGACAAATTGGCAACCGACAGGCCCCTGTTGAGTGACAACCAGATCCGACCGGTTGAATCCGAGACCACCGATCGGTGCCTCTTCACTCCTTCAGTGCTCTCCAAACCGTCGGCCTGGTCATACTCGCGAACATCCACGGCCTTGACGACACCGCTTCGTAGTGTGTCGCGCTGGACACGCAAGACATGCTCCGAGGTCGCCATCCAGAAGCTTCCGATTCTGTCTTCAGCCATTCCGACTATCGGTTCGCGCAATGTGTCCGGCGACTCACGAGGAGCGTGAAAATGCCCAGAGGCAAAGAAGGCGGGACCGACAGCCGTTCCAATCCAGAGCGTTCCGGATGAATCCTCGAAAAGGCAGTTGACCTCCGGTGAAGGCACACCCTCGGCCGTTGAATAGGTGTTCCATTGGCCATTCGACAAGGAACTGAGTCCGCCAGGTGTGGCAAACCACATCGCACCATCGCGGGTTTCAAGGATGGACGAAATCGTATTCGACGCGAGGCCGTTAGCCGTCGTGTAGGTGGTGAAATGCCCATCAGTAAGTCTGCTGACGCCGCGGTTCAGCGTGCCGGCCCACACCGAGCCATCGCGGCTCTGATAGACGGCAAACGCACTGTTCTGGGCCAGTCCGTCGGCCTCTGTATAGCTCTGGCTGGCGATTGCACCGTTGCGAATTCGTAAACGGGTGAGCCCCCCGCGCTGACGTCCAACCCACACCTCATCCGAACGTCCACTGATGGAATAGACGACATCGCGTGCTGGTATCGATGCCACGGGTTGCACGCGGTCATTCTGGAGCACATACAGCCCACCTCGAGCTGGAGCGAACCAGGCGCGTCCTTCCTGGTCGATATATACAGGCCCACCCCACTCGAAACGAGGATCGTCGGCAGCTGCATAAGTGGCAAACGCACTGTTCCGAAGGCGGCCCAGCCCCCGCGCTCCTCCCATCCACAGGTTCCCTTCGCGGTCCTCGAACAGAACGTTGATCCCCCCGTCGCCGCGAACTTCATGCTCTTCTGAGAACGAAACGCCGTTCGCATTGATGCGCAGCAACCCGCGTGCTGTTCCCACCCAGGTGTTCGAGTCATGATCGCGCAAGATGCTCAAGGCCTGGACACTCGCGAAGGACGGCGGCAATTCGACCCGACGAAAGCCCCCGCTGTTGCCACGATACAAACCGGTGTCGGTGCCGACCCACAACTCGTCACTACCGAGCGCCAGCAG
>Ga0111538_10004385_pt1 | contig 19624 bp, 18 predicted proteins | sample SoiMethybrSBSTD1_FD_79669 | JGI IMG/M metagenome (GOLD analysis project Ga0111538, IMG submission 79669) | Bulk soil microbial communities from a Populus tree surrounding site in Tennessee, USA - Soil MetaG P. TD hybrid SBSTD1 (version 2)... | ecosystem: Environmental > Terrestrial > Soil >...
GAAGGAGCGTCTCGCCTCGCAGAGCGCCGAAATCGTCGCAAGCGGGCCGCGCGAGTTCGGCAGGATGATCCGCGACGATACCGAGCGCTGGCGCGGCGTGATCAGGACCGCGAACATCAAGCTGGAGTAGAGCTCGAAGGAACATTGGCCACGGAATCACACGGAAGGGCACGGACGTTCTCGCTGTGCTGATTTGCCTTTGAGCTTCCGTGTGGGTCCGTGTGTTTCCGTGGCTCATGGGCCTTAAACCTTCTGGACATTGAGCATGGAAGAGATCATCGGACTCGCCCCCTCGGGCTCCATGGGCAGCGGCTACAACCTCGATGCGTTCGAGCGGGGTATCGCCGCCCATCCTCATTTCATCGGCCAGGACGCGGGCTCGACGGACATGGGCCCCTACTACCACGGGACCGGCGCGACTTTCCTGCCGCTCGCGACCTACCGCTACGATCTCGCCATCATGCTGCGCGCCGCGCGCCGCGCGCGTATACCGCTCATCATCGGCTCGGCGCTGACCAGCGGGGCCAACGTGTCGCTCAAGCAGGCAGTTGACCTGGTGCACGACGTCGCGCGCGAAGACGGTTTCTCGTTCCGCATGGCGGTAATCAGCGCGGAGCTCGACAAGACGGACCTGAAGCGCCGCCTGCGCCAGGCGCCGTTCGAAAGCCTGGGCCCGGACCCGCTCACGCCCGAAACCCTCGACCGCTGCGGGCCGATCGTCGCGCAGATGGGCGTCGAGCCTTTCATCAAGGCGCTGGACGCGGGCGCCGAAGTGATCGTCGCGGGACGCGCGTGCGACGACGTGATCTTCGCGGCGATGCCCATCATGAAGGGCTACGACCACGGCCTGGCTCTCCATTGCGGCAAGATCCTCGAATGCGCGGGGCTCTCCGCCGTGCCCTGCGATCTCGCCGAGCCCTTGCTCGGGCGGGTGCGGCGCGATCACTTCGAGGTCGAGCCGTGCCATCCGGCGCACCGCTGCACCACGGTCTCCGTGGCGGGGCACTCGCTCTACGAGCGCGGCGACCCCTGCCTGCAGCCCGGGCCCGGCGGCATGAACGACCTCACGCATACCGTTTTCACGCAGGTGGACGAGCGCTGCGTCAAGGTGACCGGCAGCCGCTTCGTTCCCGATGCGACCTATCGCGTCAAGCTCGAAGGTGCCGAGCACCTCGGCTTCCGCAGCGTCGTGCTCACCGGTATCCGCGATCCATACATGATCGCCGCGCTCGACGGCCTGTTCACGGAAGTGCGCGACCGCGCCGAAAAACGCTTTCGCCTGTCGGACAAGGGCGTGCACCTCAACTTCAGCGTGTACGGCAGGAACGCGGTCATGGGCAAGCTCGATCCGGGCGCCGGCGTGAAGCCGCAGGAGGTCGGGCTGCTGATCGACGTCGTCGCCCCGGAGCAGGAGCTCGCCACCGGCGTCGCCATGTTCGTTCGCGGCACCCTGCAGCACGCGGCCTATCCCGGCATCGTCAACACGGCGGGCAACATGGCGTATCCGTTTTCGCCGTTCGGCCTGCCGGTGGGCCCGGCGTACCGCTTCGCGGTGTACCACCTGATGCCGCTGGCAGATCCGTGCGAGTGCTTTCCGATGACGATCGAGGAAGTCAGAAACTGAAAATGACGACAACGCTCGAGTCACTGGCAAAAGTCATCCGCAGCAAAAACGCCGGCCCGTTCGAACTGACGTTCGACATCATGTTCGACGACGCAGCGAGCTACGAAAGAGTCAAGAAATCCGGCGCGATCAACGTCCACGCCATTGCCGGGATCTATCGCGTGCGCGCCGACGACGTGCTGGTATGCCGGCCGTACGATCCTGCCGTGGCGTTCAAGATCACGATTCGCCGCCCGGTCGGATCCGGCGATATCACCGACCGCGATGTCTACGGTTGCCAGCAGCACGTGCCGCTGATGAAGATCGAGGTTCCTTGACCCAGGATTCAGGAGTCAGGATTCAGGAGTCAGGGTCAGCGACTACCCAGGGCAGGCCCGCCGAATCCCGAATCCCCGATCCTGAATCCTGCCTGAGTTGCATACCAACCGGATAAGTCGGACACTGATTGGCGCTGCCGTCCGAGGAGCCATAATAAGAATTCATGGGCTAGACCGAAGGAGCCTGTCATGAAGCGTTTCCTGGTGGCGATACTGGCAGTCGCGTTCAACCTGTTTCCATCCGTGCGGGATGCGGCGGCGCAATCCGCTGCGGGCAAAGCCGAGCTGTCCGGTCTCGCCACTGTTTCCGGCACGGTGACCTCGGCCGTGCCGTTCCAGGCCGCCAAGGTGTACTTCCGCAACGCCGACAGGCGCATGCAGTACATGGTGTACACGGCGGGCGGCAACTACCAGGCGCTGCACCTCCTGCCCGGCAAATACGAGATGAGGGTGGAGGCGCGCGGGCTCGATTCGGAGGTGACGCAGGTCGTCCTGAACCCCGGCAGCAACCCGCCCCAGAACGTCGTGCTGCGGCCCGTGCAGAGCACCGGGGCGCAGATCGTCTCGATGAGCGAGATGTTCCCGGCGGGATCGGGCCAGCGTCCCCTTCGTGAAGTGTGCGTCGGTTGCCACTCCCCGGATTTCTTCGGCGCCCGGCATTATCCCGAGGCAGCATGGGCGTCGTACATAGAGATGATGCTGAAGGGCGGCCAGGTTGCGGCAGGCTTCCTGTCCGAGCAGGATCGCCTGGAGCTGGCGCAATACCTCGGCAAGAATTTCGGCCCCGAGTCGCGCCGGCGCACGGTCCGCTACGACCGGCAGGTGCCGCTCGACGAGGCGAAGCTCGCGAAAGCCATGTACGTCGAGTACTACCTCAAGCCCAACGACGATCCGAAGTTGAGGCGCAGGGGACAGGATCCCCACTTCGACCAGCAGGGCAACGTGTGGATCACGGACCGCAACGTGCCGAACCGGCTCTCCCGCCTCGACCCGCGCACCGGCGAGTGGAAGGACTGGCCGATGCCGCATCCTGACGGAGAGACGCACGGCCTGACGATCGACAAGGACGGCATCGTCTGGGTACCCGAGCGCATGGGAAAGCGCAAGGACAACGACGGGCTCCATCTCGCCGCGTTCGACCCGAAGACGGAGACGTGGGAGCTCTTCCCGATCGACCCCGAGCGCAAGATCAAGGAGCGGCTGCAGTCGCACACCCCGGTCGTGGACTACCAGGGCAACGTCTGGGTCACCATGATCGGCGGCGACCGCTTCTACAAGTGGGACCGCGCCAAGCGCACGGTGCAGATGTTCGAAACGCCGACACGGCCTTCCGCACCCTATGGCATCGACGTCGACAGCCAGGGCAACATCTGGATGGCGCTGTTCCGCGGCGACGTGCGCGTGGGCAAGTACGACGTCAAGTCGGGCAAGTTCTCGGAGTACAAGGCGCTCACCCAGCCCGGGAGAATGCGGCGCGCGAGCGTCGACATGGAAGACCGCGTCTGGTACGGCGTCTACGACCGGGGAATACTAGGGTACATCGATCCCAAGAGCGGCACAGCGACGGAATTCAAGGTGCCGCTGGACATCTCGCGGCCGTACGACCCGCAGGCGGACTACGAGGGCAACGTATGGTTCGGCGACGATGGACAGGGCGGGACTACCACTCGCTTCAACATCAGGACGCGGGAGTTCACCTACTTCCCGACGCCGCAGGTGGCGGACCAGCCGAAGATCGAGATCACGCGCGATGGCGCGGTGTGGTACTGCCCGAGATCGGGGGCCGAGCCGGGAGTCGGCGTGCTCTATCCGGATGTCTCGAAGCTGAAGACGCTGGGTGCGTACTACCTCGACGTGGATGCCCCGACTTCAAGGATGGCATTGCGCAAGCAACGGCCTGCGCGCGAGGCCGCCGTCCGGTAGCCGCCCGTCTCGGCGGGCGCGACTCCATGTGTCGCTCCCGCCGCCGGCGCCTGTCGTTCATCTCGACAGGAGCCTCCAGGGTCATACTGCGGGGCGAACCTTGGTAAGCTTATCCTGACATGCCGCAAGCCACGCCGGGGCGTTCGCAGTCGCCTCTGAAAACCACCCCGTTCCATTCACGCACCGCCGCGCTGTGCACGAGCCACGCGTGGCGGCGCTGGGCGGGTTATGTCGCCGCGAGCTCGTACGAGCTCTCGCACGAGCGCGAGTACCACGCGATCCGCAGCTCGGCCGGCCTGCTGGACATCTCGCCGCTCTACAAGTACCTGGTGCGGGGCAGGGATGCCGCCCGCCTGCTCGATCGCGTCGTAACGCGCGACGTCTCGCGCGCGGCGGTGGGACAGGTGTTGTACACACCGTGGTGCGACGCCACTGGCAAGGTGCTCGACGACGGCACGGTTGCGCGTCTCGACGAGCAGACCTTCCGCCTCACTTCCGCCGATCCGAACCTGCGCTGGCTGGAGGCGAATGCCATGGGGCTCGAGGTGGCGCTCGAGGATGTATCCGAAAGAACGGCTGCTCTGGCCGTGCAGGGCCCGTCGTCACGCGCGATTCTCCAGGATATCGTCGACATTGACCTGTCTCAATTGAAGTATTTCAGGATTGCCGCGGCGAAGTTGCGGAAATCCCTGCCGGTTACGATCTCTCGCACAGGCTATACCGGCGATCTCGGCTACGAGATCTGGCTCGATGCCGCCGATGCGCTCCCGGTATGGGACGCCCTGATCGAGGCCGGCACGCCGCACGGGATCACGCCCGCGGGACTGCTTGCCCTCGATCTCGCGCGCGTGGAAGCGGGACTCATGCTCATGGACGTCGACTACTTCTCGGCGCGCAAGGCCCTCATCGAAGGCCAGACCTCGTCACCCTACGAGCTCGACCTCGCCTGGACGGTCAATCTCGACAAGAATCACTTCGTCGGCAAGCCGGCGCTTGCGAGGGAGGCGCAGCAGGGACCGCAGTGGCAGTTCACCGGCGTCGAAGTGGACTGGGACTCCCTGGAACGGCTTTATGCCGAGGTGGGGCTTGCCCCGCAGCTCCCGTCGGCCGCGTGGCGAACGAGCGTCCCTCTCTACGCGAACGGGGATCAAGCCGGCTATGCGACGAGCGGCGCCTGGTCGCCGTTGCTCAAGAAGTACATTGCCCTCGCGCACCTCCAGTCGCGCTGGGCGGCGCCGGGCGCCGCGCTGGAAATGGAGCTGACCGTCGAGCATCGCCGCAAGCGCGCCGCCGCCCGCGTGGCGAAGAAGCCCTTCTTCAACCCCGAGCGCAAGAGAGCCTGATGCGCATACGCGAATACGCAGGGCTCTCCGACGTCGGCTCCGTGCGCGAGAACAACGAGGATCGCTGGTTCGCGGACCCGCAGGCCGGGCTGTTCCTCGTGTGCGACGGTCTGGGCGGTCACGCCGCGGGCGAGGTGGCGGCGCAACGGACCGTGGACCACCTGCCGCGGCTGCTCGCGTCCCGGCGGGAAATCCTGGAGAGTCGGCAGGAGTACAACGTCGCGCGCACGCTGCAGGCGATCCTCCGCGCGATGAACAGGACGATCTGGCGCGAAGCGCAGGAGAACGCGGAGCGCCGGGGGATGGGGACGACCGTCGTATTCGCGCTCGTCCTCGGCGATACTGCAATCATCGCCAGCGTCGGCGACTGCCGGACCTACCTGCTGCGCGCCGGCAGTCTGCACCTCCTCACCCACGATCATTCTCTCGCCCAGTACCTGCTCGACAATCAAATGGTGTCGCCCGACGACCCGCGCCTGCCTTTCGCGCGCCGGCAACTGCTGCAGCACCTGGGAATGGCGAGTCCGCCGTTGCCCTGGATGCGCAAGCTGACGATCGCCGGGGGCGACCGGCTCCTGCTGTGCAGCGACGGGCTGACGGACATGGTGGCCGACGAGCAGATTGCGGGCGTGCTGGAGCGGGAGACCAGGTCAGAGGCGGGTTGCGCAGAGCTGATCGACCTGGCGAAACTCGCCGGCGGACGCGACAACATCACCACGGTGGTCGTCGATTTCGCGGAATAACAGGAACCAATCTGCCACAGAGGACACAGAGGTCACGGAGGAGAGTTCTTCTCTGTGCTCTCGGAATGGTGACGGTTCTTGTTCCCAAGATGCTTTCGTTTGAAGCGCGCCTGTTTTACTACTTGAGGACACGGAATCCAATGAACACATGTCCGATGTGAAGGGCACTTGAGCTCTCTTTGCTCTGTGATCTCTGTGGCTAATAGAAACTACGATACGATCGTCATCGGCGCCGGGCACAACGGCCTCGTGTGCGCCGCTTACCTCGCCCGCGCCGGCAAGCGGGTGCTGGTGCTCGAGCGGCGGGAGCGCATAGGCGGCGCGGCGGTGACCGAGGAAATCTTCCCCGGCTTCAGGTTCTCGGTGTACTCGTACGTGGTGAGCCTGTTGCGGCCCGAGATCATCCGCGATCTCGATCTGCCGCGTCACGGCCTGCATATCCTGCCACTGGAGAGCACCTTGACTCCGCTGCATGACGGGACAAAAGCGGGAGACTACCTGGCGCAGTGGGGCGATCACGATCAGAACCGCCGCGAGCTGGCGCGCCACTCGCTGCGCGACGCGGAGGCCTACGACGAGTTCGGGCGGCTCATGCATCAGATGGCGCGCGCGGTGAAGCCGATCCTCGCCATGGTTCCGCCGGATCCCGCTTCGCTCAAGCCGCGCGACCTCGCCGGTCTCGGACGGCTCGCCGCGCATTTCCGCGGCCTCGGACCCCGTCACTTCAACGCGCTTTCCAAGCTCATGACCATGAGCTCGGCCGACTACCTCGACGAATGGTTCGAGACCGAGGCGTTGAAGGCCAGCAAGTCCGCCAGCGGGATCATCGGCACCCTGCTGGGGCCGCGCTCGCCCGGGACCGCCTACGTGCTCCTGCACCACTACATGGGCGAGATCGACGGGGTGTTTCGCGCCTGGGGATTCGCGAAGGGCGGCAACGGGTCGGTGAGCGGCGCGATCGCGGGAGCGGCGCGCGCGGCTGGCGCAGAGATCCGCACGGGCGCACCCGTAGAACGCGTGCTCGTCGTGAACGGCCGCGCTACGGGCGTAGTGCTGGAGAGCGGCGAGGAGATCCGCGCCCGACTGGTCGTGTCGAACGCGGATCCCCGCCGGACCTTTCTCGGGCTGGTCGGGGAAAAGCACCTGCCGGGCGACCTCGTCGAGGGCGTACGGCGCTTCAGGTTCCGCGGCGCGTCCGCGAAAGTGAATCTCGCGCTCGATGCGCTGCCGGACTTCAAGTGCCTGCCCGGAGCAGGACCGCATTTGAGAGGGGCGATCTCCATCAGCCCGAGCATCGAGTATCTCGAGCGCGCCTACGACCAGGCGAAGTACGGCGAGTTCTCGCGCCGCCCCTACATGGACATCATCATTCCGTCCATGATCGACCCGGGCATGGCGCCGCCGGGGAAGCACGTCATGTCGATCTTCGCCCAGTACGCGCCTTATCACCTGAACGGCGGCTGGACCGATGCGCGGCGCGAGGAATTCGGCGATGCGGTGATAGACACCCTCTCCGAGTACGCGCCGAACCTCAAGTCGGCGATCCTCCACCGCCAGGTCGTCACGCCCGCGGATATCGAGAGCACCGTGGGTCTCACCGAGGGCAGCATCTTTCAGGGCGAGTTGTCGCTGCAGCAGATGTTTTTCCTGCGCCCGGCCCCGGCGTGGGCCAGATACGCGACGCCGGTCCACGCGCTCTACCAGTGCGGTTCCGGCACCCATCCGGGTGGAGGCGTCATGGGCGCGCCGGGCAGGCTTGCGGCCCAAGTGATACTGAAAGCGGGTGTATGAGCGCGGCAGTCGTTATCGGTGCCGGCGTCAACGAGCTTGTCGCCGCTCACATGCTCGCCCGCGCAGGGCTGCAGGTCATCGTGCTGAGCGGAGGGGCTCCGCGCAATGAAGAACCGGAGATCGGCTCTATCGCTTTCGACGTCCTCCGCGCTGCCGGACTTCCCGGAGCGGTGGATTCGGTCTGGCCCGATCCCTGGGCATCCGCCCCGCTTCCCGGCGGCGGCCGGTTGGACCTCTGGCGCGACGTCGGGCGATCCGTGGAGGCGATCCGGAAATTGAGTGCGCGCGACGCGGAGCGCTGGCCCCGGTTCTGCGACCGGATGGGGCGTCTGGCGCGCATGCTCGAAACGCTGTACCTGCAATCGCCGCCCGATCCCTTGAGCAGGAACCTCGGCGATCTGGCGCGCTATGCCGGGCTCGGATTCCGCCTTCACCGGATCGGACGGCAGGGAATAGAGGATTTGCTGCGTATCATCCCGATGCCTGTCGCAGACCTGCTCGACGAGTGGTTCGAGAGCGACGCGCTGAAGGGAGTGCTGGGCGCGGCGGGCGTCATGAATCTCTGCCAGGGACCGCGTTCCGGCGGCACGGCGTTCCGGCTCCTGCATCACCACGTCGGCAGTCCACCAGGCGTCTTCCGTCCTCCGTCCTCCAACCTGCGCGCGGCACTCGCCGCGATGCCGGGCATCGAGATGCGCCGCGGAGCCACGGTCGCCCGGATTGCGGTACGCGAGGGACGCGCGACAGGCGTCGCGCTGACGAGCGGGGAGGAGATTCCCGCGGCGCTGGTCGTTTCGGGCTCGGATCCGAAGCGAACGCTGCTCGCCCTTGCCGATCCCGCGTGGCTCGATCCCGAGTTGGCGCGCGCCGTGCGCAACATCCGCAGCCGCGGCGTCGTCGCGTGCGTCACGCTGGCGCTCGAGCGCGCGCCGGATTGGTCGACGCTGGTCGTCGCACCTTCCCTCGATTACCTGGAGCGCGCGTACGACGAAGTGAAATACCGGAACGTCTCGCGCGCGCCGTACGTCGAGGTTCGCAGCAACGGCCGGCTTCAGGACGGACGCCACCGGGTAGAAGCGCATTTACAGTACGCGCCGTACGCACTGGCGGATGGCGTCAGCGACGAGATGCAGCGCGCGCGGCTCGGGCGTCTTGCGGTCGAGACACTGTCGCGCCACGGGCCTGACCTCGGCGCGACGACGGTGGAAAGCGTCCTCTCACCGCGGGACCTGGAAGACCGCTACGGGTATCCGGAAGGCCAGGCGGAGCAGGTCGAGCCGGCGCTCGACCAGTTGCTGTGGATGCGGCCCCTGCCGGAGCTTGCACGCTACCGCACGCCGATAGACGGACTGTATCTGTGCGGCGCGGGCATGCACCCCGGTGGCGGAATTGCCGGGGCCGCGGGATACAACGCCGCGCGGGAGGTTCTGCGCGATCTGCGGAACAAGTGACTGGTGACCCGTGACTCGTGACTCGTTCTTGCTGCTGCTTACCGCCGCTCTGTTGCTGGCGGGTTGCGGGCAGAAGGCGGCGACGCTGCCACGGCTGTCGCAGACGGATGTCGTCGTCGCCTTCGGAGACAGCCTGACTTTCGGCACCGGCGCGACGGAAGACGAGAGCTATCCGGCGGTGCTGTCGAAGCTGATCGGGCGCACGGTGATACGGGCCGGCGTTCCCGGAGAGGTCACGGCGCAGGGACTCGAGCGGCTGCCCGAGGTCGTGTCCGAGCACAAGCCCCGGCTCGTCATCGTCTGTCTCGGCGGCAACGACATGCTGCGCAAGGTGGCGGACGCGGAGATCAGGCGCAACCTCGGAGCGATCGTGAAGACGCTGAAGGAACGCGGCGTCGCCGTGGTGCTGGTGGGCGTGCCCCGGCCCGCGTTGATCACGAGCGCTCCGGAGTTCTATGCGGAGGTCGCGAAAGAGTTCGGAGTTCCCTACGAAGGAAAGGTGGTGACGAGCGTGCTGTACTCCAACGAGACGAAATCCGATCCGATCCATCCCAACGCAAAAGGCTATCGCCGGATGGCGGAGGCGATCGAGGAGCTGCTGCGCAAAGCGGGGGCGGTTTGAAGATCTGGAGTGGAACCGCGCTCCTGGTTGTGCTGACTGTCCTGGAAACCGGCGAATAGCGAAAGAGCGCAGGCGTTGATTTCGTGTTGACACCCTATCCACTGCGGCGTAGCGTAAACCCGACCAATCCATAACGCCCGCCCACGAGAGGAATCCCATGAAAGAAAATCTCCGGTTCGTCGACTCCGACATGCACGTCATGGAGCCGGCCGATCTCTTCCAGCGCTACCTCGATCCGCGGTACCACGACCGGGTCGTGCTGTCCGTCGGGTCCGACGGCAAGCCGAAGCGCGGCCCCATCATCATCGACGGGCTGCCGGCCACGGGCGATCTGGATCTGCAGCAATACCGCAAGCGCAACACCAGCGGCCCGGTGGCTGCGCACAGCACCCAGCCGCTGTCGGGCTCGCGGCTGCAGGGCAGCAACCGCCTCGACTTCGCCATCGAGCGCAAGTACAACGCCGAGGCCCAGTGCATGGGAATGGCCATAGAGGGCGTGGACATCGCGGTGCTCTACCCGACCACCGGTCTCTCCCTGATCGCGCGCAACAACCTCGATCCGCAGCTGTCGCTCGCGCTGTGCCAGGCCTACAACAACTGGATGCACGAGTTCTCGAGCCACAGCCCCGAGCGGTTGAAGTGGGTCGCGATGCTGCCGGTGCACGACGTGCACCTCGCGTGCCGCGAGCTGGTGCGGTGCGTGCGGGAACTGGGCGCCGTGGGGTCGTTCATACGGCCCAACCTGGTGAACGGCCATTACTGGCACTCCAACTACTGGGATCCGCTCTATACCGTGCACGAGGAATTGAACGTGACGTGGGGCTTCCACGAGGGCACCGGCGCCTGGTACTCGCACATGAACGAGCTGTACGGCGAGAACCGCTTCTATCGCCACGTGACCAGCCACTGGATCGAGATGCAACAGGCGCTGGTTGCGATGCTGGTCGGCGGCGTTTTCGAGTTCCATCCGAAGATTCGCGTTGCCTTCCTGGAGGCGCAGAACTCGTGGGTGCCCGGCCTGCTGTCACGCATCGAGTGGGACTATCCCCAGTATCGCGACACGCACGCACCCTATCTGAGCCTCACGCCGAAGGAATACTTCCGCCGCAACTGCTGGGCAGCGGTGGAAGGCAGCGAGCCGGAGATCGAGGCGACCGCCGGGCTGATCGGCGCCGACCGGATGTGCGTCTCCAGCGACTATCCGCACTTCGACTCCAACTTCCCGAACGTGTCCAACAACGTGTTGAAGAACTGCTCGCGCGAAACCGCTGCGCAGATCTTCATGGGAGGCGCGCATCTCTACGGTTTCACGGAGGCCGATTTCCAGAAAGCAGACAAGGCCGCGGCCGCGGACAAGAACCTGGGCGCCAGGCGCGCGGCTTAGGGTCAGGACTGGTTGGTAGCGAGACGGGCGCGGCGCCGTGCCAGCGCCGGCAGCAGGGGCGCGGCCAGCACCGCCACAGCCAGTCCCAGGCACACCGCGGAAATCGGCTTCTCCACGAAGAAGGTGAAGTCGCCCTGCGACAGCATCAGCGACTTCCTGAGATTGTTCTCCAGCATCGGTCCGAGCACGAAAGCGAGGACGAGCGGCGCCGGCTCGTAGCCGAACTTGCGCATCAGGTAGCCGAGCACCCCGAACACCACCATCACGAACACGTCGAATACGACGCTGCCGGAGGCGAATACGCCGACCAGGCAGAACATCAGGATCAGCGGGAACATCACCCGGTAGGGCAGCTTCAGGACCTGCACCCACATGCCGATCAGCGGCATGTTGAGCACCAGCAGCATGACGTTGCCGATGTACATGCTGGCGACGATGCCCCAGAAGAGATCCGGCCGCTGCATCATCAGGAGCGGTCCGGGCTGCAACCCGTGCATGACGAACGCGCCGAGCAGCAGCGCCATTACCACGTTGGGCGGAATGCCGAGCGTCAGGAGCGGTATGAAGGCGCCGCCGGCCGCCGCGTTGTTGCCGGCCTCGGGTCCGGCGACGCCTTCGATCGCCCCTTTGCCGAAGCGCTCCGGCGTGCTCGACAGCTTTCTTTCGAGCGCGTAGCTGGCAAAGGCCGCGATCACCGCCCCGCCGCCCGGCAGGATGCCGAGGAAGAAACCGAGCACCGTGCCGCGGAGGATCGGCCACTTCGCCAGTTTCCAGTCGGCGAGCGTGGGCCACAGTCCGCCGATCCTCGCCATCATCACCTCGCGCTTCAGGTCCTGCTCGAGATTCGACAGGATTTCGGCGACGCCGAAAAGGCCCATCACGACCGGGATCAGGCCGATACCGTCGAGCAGCTCGAGGCGGTCGAACGTGAGCCGCGGCTGGGCCGTGATCTGGTCCGCGCCGATCAAGCCGAGGACGACGCCGAACGCGGCCATCAGCAGCGCCTTCGCCATGGACCCCTGGGAGAGGAAGGTAAGGAGCGTCAGACCCAGCACCATCAGGCTGAAGTACTCGGCCGGGCCGAAGACGACGGCGACGCGCGCCAGCGCAGGCGCCACCAGCATCAGCGCAACGACGGCGAACGTGCCGGCGGCGAAAGAAGCGAGCGCAGACATACCCAGCGCCGGCCCGGCGCGGCCCTGCCTGGCCATCTGGTGACCGTCGAGGCAGGTCACCACGGATGCCGCTTCCCCCGGAATGTTCACCAGGATCGACGTGGTCGAGCCGCCGTACATGGAGCCGTAGTAGATGCCGGCCATCATGATGATGCCGGCCTCGGGCGTGCTCGACAGGGTTACGGGAAGGAGCAGCGCCAGGGCCGAGGTCGGCCCGATGCCCGGCAGCACGCCGACCAGGGTGCCGATGAAGACGCCGATGAAGCAGGAGAGCAGGTTGACCGGCTGCAGCGCGACGGCGAAGCCCTGACTCAGCCCGGTAATAACATCCATGGAGGTGCTACCCGAGAATGCCGGACAGAATGCCCGCCGGCAGCTGGATCTTGAGCCACTTGGTGAGCGCGAACCAGACGCCGAACGTTGCGATGACGGCAACGGTCGTCGCCAGGCGCCCGTCGACGGGGTCGACGAACCACATCAGGGCCAGGAGCAGCGCCAGCGTGCAGGGAATGAAGCCGAGCGCCTGGAACCCCGCGCCGTAGACGAGAAGGAGGCCGACGACCACCAGCACCTTGCGCCAGCGCGTGCCGGCCCAGAGCGAAGCGAGCGTTGCGCCGCCGGAGACGATGGCCTGCCCGATGACGCCGAGCGAGAGCGCGCACATCAGGATGCCGATCCAGAAGAGCGCAAAGCCAGGACCGGGCTCGGAGAGGCGTCCGAGTCCAGTGTCGCGCCCCGCCCAGGTCACGAAGACGCCGATCGCGAGCCAGAAGAGGCCGCCCCACAGCTCGGAGTTGCGGATCATCGCGTCGCCGGTTTCGTCCTTGCGAGTCCGTAGGGTCCTGCGTTACTCGTCTTTCTTGGCGAGTCCGAGCTTTTCCAGCGCCGCCTTCTCCTCGGCGGCGAGCTTCGGCACGAAAGCCGCGTAGGCCGCGGTGCTCATGTAGCGCCGGGTAAAGTCGAACTTGTCGAAGAGCTCGATGACTTTCGGATCCTCGTAGGCCAGCTTGAATGCATCGTGGAGTCTCTTCACGATCGCCGGGTCCATTCCCTTGGGGCCCGCAAGCCCGAACGGGGAGTCGAACTCGTAGGTGTATCCGAGCTCCTTCAGGGTCGGCGTATCGGGCCACTTCTTGCTGCGCTCGCCGTTCAACACCATGAGCAGGCGGAACTGCCCCGCCGCCACCATCGGCGCCCACGCCGGCGATTCCACCATCATCATGACGTGCTTGCCGAGCACGGCGGCGATGCCTTCGCCGCCGCCTTTGCCCGGGATGTGGGTGAACTTCACGCCGGACTGGCGCGCCATCAGTTCCATGGCGATGGCATTGGTCGTCGCCGGGCCGATCGTTGTGTAGGTGAACTTGCCGGGGTTGGCCTTGGCGAAGGCGATCACGTCCTTCCAGTGTTTGAACGGCCCGTCCGCCAGGACGACGGCGCCGAGAGTATAGCCGCCCAGGTGGATGATCCACGTGAAGTCCTTGACCGGGTCGAAAGACGTCTTCTGCATGTAGGGAACGCGGAAGGCGGTGATCGTCACCTGTCCTACCGTGTAGCCGTCCGGCTTGGAAGCGGCGACCGCGGCGGGTCCGAGCGTGGCGCTGCCCCCAGGCCTGCTCTCGATGACCACCGGCTGGCCGAGATGCTTGGACGCGCTCTCGCCCAGGCCTCTGAACAACAGCTCTCCGGTCACGCCTGGCGGAAACGGACTGATCAGCGTGATCGGCTTCGTGGGGTACGCCTGCGCCTGGACGAAAGCCGGAGCCAGGAAACCGGCGACACAGGCAGCAACAATTGCCGCCGAAACGAATTCTCGACGCGACATCGTGAACTCCTCCGCTGTTGCGGGTTGATACCCGTCTTCGATTGCGTGGAAAACTCTAGCACCCAGGCCACATGGTGGTCAATTCGCGGAGACCCTGACGGGCCTGGTGCCGCCGCTATCGTCGCGTGTCGGCCATGGCGTAAGCTCCATGCTGCATCACACTCCGGCGGCCAACGAACGCGACCAGGTCGCGGCGCCGGCTGCCGCAACCGGAACGAGACAAAGGAGACGACGATGGCCAAGAAACCAACCGTGTACGAATTCATCCCCAAGCTGGGGCAACTGCGGGACGACGTGCTGTTCGGCGATGTCTGGGAGCACAAGGACTTGAGCAAGCGGGATCGCAGCCTGGCGACGGTCGCCATCCTGGCCGCGCTCTACCGCACCGACGAGATGCGCGGCCACATGAAGCGCGCGCTCGACAACGGCGTCACGGAAACCGAGCTGAAAGGGTTGATCACCCACGTCGCGTTCTACGCCGGCTGGCCGTGCGCGGTGAATGCGGGCCGCATCGCGATCGATGTCTTCGGCGAGAAATAGGCGAGAGCGGATGGTTCGCGCTGTCTTGATTGCAGTCGCAATCGTTTCCGGTTTCGCGGGGTGCGGAGCCAGGCCGGAATCGCCCGGTTTACCTCCTGCCGCGGGAAATGGCGGCTCGCTACGTCCGGTGCAGAGCGCGGGAAGGCCCGAGATAACGGCCGGGAAGATCTCGCGGGACGTCGTGGGCCGGGTCGTGGAGGTGCAGGAGCTGTCCGGATCCGGGCCGAGCGACAGGTGGACCTTCGAGGCCGATGAGTATCGCCGCATCGAGGTCCTGGAGAAACACACAACGGCAACCGGGCTCGACCTGCTCGTCTTCATGCTGAGCAGAAGCAATCCCAAGCCGGGCGAAAGCGACCTGCAGGTGTCCGGTCGCCTGCGGCTCCACTACGAGTGGAAGGAAAGGCAGTGGATACTGCGGAGCCTCGAGAACGTGAGCTTCCGGTACGCGCTTGGCGTTGCCACCTGAGAGGGTGGTTCAGAGGAGTGTTCCGCCATGCGTGCTGCTGTTGTTGAAGCGTTCGGTCCGTTCGACGGCATCAAGGTAAAGGAGATCGAGGCGCCGTCGCCCGCGGCGGGGGAGATCCTCATCCGGGTCTCGGTTGCCGGCGTGAACTTCGCGGACGGCGGCATGGTGAACGGTCGCACGCCGCGCAGGCAGCCGCCATTCGTTCCAGGCGTCGAGGCTGCCGGCACTGTCGAGGCGGTCGGGGAAGGGGTCACCGGTCATCGCGCTGGCAACAGGGTCGTCTATTGGGATCCGCTGCCGCGCGCCTTTGCGGAGCTGGTTACCGTTCCCGCATGGCGCGCGGTGCCGATCGCAGCCGGGGTGCCTGACGAGGTTGCCGTGGCCCTGATGGTACAGGGCACGACGGCGCACTACCTGACGATGGATTCGTTCCGCCTCGGAACCGGACACACCTGCCTGATCCATGCGGCGGCGGGCGGGGTCGGTCAGCTGCTCGTGCAGATCGCGGCGCTGCGCGGGGCGACATCGATTGCGATCGTCGGCGGCGAAGCGAAGGCGAGTATCGCAACAGAACTCGGAGCCGCGGTGGTTATCGACCGGTTGCGCGGCGACGTTGCGGAAGCCGTGCGCGCCGCCACCGACGGTCAGGGGGCGGATGTGGTGTACGACGGGGTGGGTGCGGCCACGATAGAAAAGTCGCTGCTATCGACCCGAAAGCGCGGAACGTGCGTGCTCTACGGCGCGGCGTCGGGCGCCGTGACGACGCTCGATACGAGCCTCATGCAGCGGTCGGGCTCGATCTTCCTTCACCGCCCGGGCCTGGCCGACTACCTTCGCGATGGCGCCGAGTACGGCAGCCGGATGGCTGATCTTTTCGGGTGGTACGCAGCGGGAAAGCTGAAGCCGCAGATCGGGGGCGAGTGGCCGCTCGCCGGCGTCGGCGAGGCGTTGACGAGAATTACGGCGGGCAGGACGACGGGGAAGCTGCTCATCAGGGTTTGAATGCGGCTCGAATGAAGCGGCTCAGATAGGGCGGCTCGATGAGACCGCCAAGTCCGCGGAATCTCTTGGTGGTCCGCGCCCTAAACCGTATATCCTCTGGCGACGAGCACTCATGACGACCTCCTCGAACTTCCACTCGGCAGACGGCAGCGGCTATGAGCTGCAGATGGGGCGCTGGAGCCGCCGTCTGGCGGAGCCGTTTCTCGACTTCGTCGGCACGGCCGAGGGCGAAAGTGTTCTCGACGTCGGTTGCGGTACCGGCAGCCTTACCTTTGCGCTTGCGCAGCGATGTCCGGTCAAGAAGTTGCAAGGCGTCGATTTCGCGCCTATGTACGTTCAACATGCCGCGAGTCGCAATAGCGATCCTCGAATTACGTTCCAGGTCGACGATGCCTGCGCGCTGGACATTCCCGATCACAGTTTCGACCGGGTCTTGTCGTTACTCGTGCTGCAGTTCATTCCGGGAGCAGACCGGGCGATCGCCGAAATGCGGCGCGTTGCACGGCCGGGCGCGGTGGTCGGCGCAGCGGTCTGGGACTCGCGCGGCGGCCTTGTCATCAACCGGATATTCTTCGACACGGCCGCGATGCTCGATCCCCGGGGCAATACGCGCCGGGCACACCATTACACTCGTCCAATGACCCGGCCAGGCGAGCTGGCGAAAGCCTGGCGGGCTGCTGGGTTCGACGACGTGATCGAGACGAACCTGTGCATCCGGATGGAATTCGCATCGTTCGATGACTACTGGGCGCCGTGCGCCGGCAAGGATGGGGCATTGGCCGAGTACGTTGCTAGCCTCGGGGCTCGCGACCAGACGAAGCTTCGCGATGCCGTGAGGCTGGCGTACCTCGACGGAGAAGCCGACGGCCTGCGCTCCTATGCAGCGGTTGCCTGGGCGGTGAAAGGAATTGCGCCGCGGTGAGGGTCAAGTGCCTTCCATCCCGTTTTTAGGGAGGGGTGGTGCACGAAATTTCCTAGGCAACCCGTTCCCAGAATAGCTCCTGGTGCTGCATCACGCCCGCGTAAAGCCGGCGCGGCGGCGCCAGCACCATGCCGCCGTTCTCGAAGCGGACGGTGCGCACCTGGTCGCCGCCGATGCGGCTTGCATCCGACGACGCATCGACGCGAGTCGAAAGCGTGCTGCCGTCGAACGTATAGTTGCCGGCGTAGGACATGAACTGCCGCGGCTCGCCGGCCGGCAGTTCGGCGCGGCCGTCGCAAATAACCGAGTACATGCGCCCGTCGGCCTGGAAGCACACCACGCCGTTGGGAGACGGTCCAAGTGGCGGCTCCAGCATCCCGCCATCGTCGTCGACGGCTTTCGTGCTCCTGAGCCGCCATGTTCCGATGATGCGCTTGTCGATCATGTTCCCGCAGGTCTCTCTTGTGAGATGAGACGCGCAGTATTACGTGTAAGCCAACTCTGCGCTACCCTTTTTGAGCCACTCACAATTCGTAGTTGACCGCAGCCGCTGGCGGCAGGGATACTTTCCATTCAAACGCGGATCGGAACTTGAGGAGAGGAGATCAGCATGGTGAAGTCCCCCGTTATGCTCGCGTTCCTGGTTAGCGGTGCGCTCACTGCAGGCGTATGCGGGACGGCAGCTGGCCAGGCGTACCCAACCAAGCCGATCGAGCTGGTTTCGCCGACTTCGGCCGGCAGCGGCACCGACATCTACGCCCGCGCGCTCGCCGACATCGTCCGGCGCGAGAAGCTGATGCCCCACGGGTTCGTAGTACAGAACCGTGTGGGCGGCGGGAGCCTCATCGCAATCAACTACATCCAGACCAAGCGCGGCGATCCCTACGTAATGCTCGCCGCGACCGGCACTGTCGCCATCATGGCGGCGCGGGCCGACGTCAACATCGGGCTCGAGAACTACACGCCGCTCGCGCTCTTCGCCGTCGATCCCCAGGCCGTCATGGTAAACGCGGATACGCCCTACAAGACGCTGAAGGACCTGGCGGAAGCGGCGCGGAAGGCGCCCGACACCATCGTCTGCGCCATCACCAACCCGCTCGGCTCGGGGCGCATGGTCATCCATGCACTGGAAAAGCTGACGCCGGGCGCCAAGTTCAAGTTCGTCACGTTCAAGGGCGGCGGCGAAGCGGTACTGTCGGTCGGAGGCGGCCATACGCATTTCACCACCGAGAACCTGAGCGAGGGCCTGGCCCTGCTCGAAGCCAAGAAGCTCCGCGTGCTTGCCATCACCTCGCAGAAGCGCTTGCCGCAGCTTCCGGACCTGCCGACCGCGACGGAGGCAGGTTACAAGATCCATGTGGGGACCATCCGCGGCTTCGCCTTCCCGGCCGGGGTGCCCAGGGAGACCGCGAAGTACATGGAAGGCGTGCTCGAGCGCGCGCACCAGACGAAGGCATGGAAGGATCATGCGAAGAAGTACTACTACGAGGACCGTTACCTCGGCAGCGTGGACTACGCCAGGTTCCTCGTCCAGCGCGTGGGCGAGTACAAGGACTTCTTTGCCGAAGTCGGGGCAACCGGGGCAACCGGGGCAACCACGAAGCCTGCCCAGTAACGGAGAGCCTTCCCGTTTTCCTGCCACAGAGAACACAAAGGGCATCGAGAAGGATCTCGATGCCCGATGATTTTCCTCTGTGTTCTCTGTGACTGCTTCGCGGTCTTGAGAACCCGGAACAGATTTTCGGCGCTTTAACTCGCCGCGCGCAGCTTCTCGCTCCCCACCTCGGCGCCCAGCGCGCCCGCGGATTTGAGCTCGGCGACCTTGCCGCCGTCGAGGCCGAGCCAGCTTCCCAGCACCTCGGCGGTGTCGCCACCCAGCGCCGGCGACCCCTTGATGCGCGCCATCTTGCCGTCGACCCGCACCGGCCACGTCGCCTGCTTGTATTCGCCGTTGTGGTGCTTGACGGTCTGCATGAAGCCGCGCTCGGCGAACGTGGGCTCGTTCTGCAGCTCCATCGTGTCGAACACCGCGCCGGCCGGCACGCCGACCGCGATCAGCTTCTCCATTGCTTCGCGCTTCTCGTGCTGCTTCGTCCATTCGCCGAGAATCGCGTCGAGCTCCTTGGTGTTCTTGACGCGGGCGTCGCCCGTGGCAAAGCGCGGATCGTTGGTCAATTCCTCGCGGCCGATCAGCTTCATCAACCGCGCCCAGTGCTCGGGATTCGCCCGGCTGACGGTGATGTAGACGTAATCGTTGGTCCCGCCGCCCTTCGTCGGGTAGAGGCCGGAGGGCGCGTTGTTGCCGGCGCCGCCTTTGGCGCCGTGGCGCTGCGCCGCCTTGCCCGTGCGCGCCATCGTCGCGAAGCAGGTGCGCATGTAGTGGATCATCGCGTCCTGCATTCCGATCTGCAGGTGACGGCCCTGGCCGGTGCGGTTCCGCTCGTGGAGCGCGCCGAGTATCGTCGCCGTCATCAGCATGCCGGTCCCGGTGTC
>Ga0111538_10004386_pt1 | contig 19618 bp, 14 predicted proteins | sample SoiMethybrSBSTD1_FD_79669 | JGI IMG/M metagenome (GOLD analysis project Ga0111538, IMG submission 79669) | Bulk soil microbial communities from a Populus tree surrounding site in Tennessee, USA - Soil MetaG P. TD hybrid SBSTD1 (version 2)... | ecosystem: Environmental > Terrestrial > Soil >...
AGCTCGAGCAGCGCCTCCGGCGCCAGGGCGAGCTCGCTACCCCCGGACACGTCCCCCATCCGGTCTTCTCCATCGTCGCGCGGGCGCGGACGCGCGGCCATTATAGGGTCCGTGACAAGCCCGCCGGCGCGGGCGCAGAGGCGTAAAAGAAAAGCCCCCTTGCGGGGGCTTTTCCGTGCCGTTGCGGCGAAGCGGCCGTCAATTTTGGAATGCCACGCGCACGTACCAGAACTGGCCCTCGATCGGGTAGAGCGTCCCATCCATGCTGTTGAGGTCGCAGGAGTAGCAGGGCGGCGGTGTCTCGTTCGTCAGGTTCTGTACGCCCGCCGCAAAGCTCCAGCCGCCGCCGAACAGCTCGGTCGGGTGCCAGGCAACCTGCAGGTCGGTGTAGAGCTGGCTGTCCAGCTCGTTCGTGCCGACAACCGTGATATCCGGGGCATTCGAGCACAGCTCCGGCCCGAGCTCGAAATCGAACACGTTGCCGGCGCACTGCTCGGTCAGAGAGCTGAGGTAGCGGAAGGACAGCAGTGCGGACCAGTCGTTGAGGGTCCAGGTCGTATTGAGCGTGAACTTGTCCTCGACGAAACCGCGGGTCGGCGAGCCGATCTCGGTCCCCTCGCGCGACACGCGATTGACTCCGCCAGTCGTGAGGTCGGTGAACAGTTCATCGTAGTTCAGGAGCATCGACCCCATCAGCTGGAAATCGAACTTGCCGACCGAAGACTCGGCGGTGCTGAGCGTGAAGCTGAAGTCGATACCGTCCGTCTCGATGCCGCCGATGTTCTGCAGCTGCCCCTCGATGCTGGTAATGGTGCCGCCCGGCGTACGGGTGACTGAGTCGCAGAACTGCGGGTCGAGCGTGTCGATGCAGGCGTCCAGCTGGTCCTGGGCGTTCAGCGCCTGCACCGCGTCGTCGATCGTAATGTCGTAGTAGTTCCCCTCGATCAGGATGCGCTCGATCCCGCCGCTCATCGGGATGTCCCAGGTGAAGCCGGCCGTGAACGTTTCCGAAGTCTCGGGCTGTAGTTCCGGGTTGCCGCCGGTAGCGACGGAAATCTGCGGATTGAGCTGCTCGTAGCCGGGCGGCACGCCAAGCGCCGCGCAGTTGGCCGCGTCAGCAGAGCCGGGCGCCACGTTCGAGCACCGATCCGTGATCGCCGAGTCGAAACGTGCGCCGAGGTTGTACAGCTCGCCGATGTTCGGCGCGCGGAAGCCTTCGGAATAGCTCGCCCGCAGCATCAGGTGCTCGGTCGGTCCCCAGTTGAGCGAATATTTGGTGCCCGTCTCGCTGTCGAACTGGCTCGAGTCGGAGTAACGCGCTGCAGCACTGAAGCTCAGCGAATCGACGCCGGTCTTGTCCTTGACGAGCGGGACCACGATCTCGCCGTAGACCTCATCCACGTCGTAGCCGCCCGCGGTTGGCGCGGCTGGCACGTCCGCCGTTTCGCCGGCCGTCACAACCGGGTCTGGTATGAAGCTGCCATCTTCCTCGCGATGCTCATAGCCGATCGCGAAGCCAAACGGGCCGGCGGGCATGTCGAACAGGTCGCCCGAGAGGTTGGCGGTCACGTCGGCCAGCACCTGGCTGCTGGTATCGACGCCCGTGTAAGTCACGAAGTCCAGCATCTCCCGGGTCAGCGAGCCCTCACCCACGATGTTGATCGGCACGCAATTCGGTGTCACGGCGCAGACCGCGGGATCCCCGAGGCCAAGGTTCAGGTAACGGGCGTTGAACTGGTTGTGCTTGGTCTGGCGCGCATTGTTTTCCGACTTGATGCCCGTGACGTCCCAGTAATAGGTGCGGCTGCCCACCTCGAAATCGCCTTCGAAGCCGCCGGACAGGTACCAGGTGTCGACATCCTGGTCGAAGATGCGCGGGCCGGCTTCGGTCGGGCGCTTCGTGACGAAGGTCGCGTTCGTCGTTCCGTCCAGGTCAACCCCGAACGGGTTGAACGGATGGTTGGCGGGCCAGAAATAGTTGACCATGTAGGGCGTGGAGCCACCGTCCAGGCCGAAGAAGAGCGGCACCGGCGCCGCCTGGCCCTGGGACTTGCGGTTGTTGAAGCTCGCCAGCGCCTTGAATTGGACGTTGTCCGCAATGTCGTACTCGCCCTTCGCGAACACGTTGATCCGCTCGTTCGGCGTCACGAGGTGGTTGTACGGCTGATAGTTGAAGCGGTCTGCCGTCTCGAAGTGATGGAAGTCGTCTGCGCCGCCGAGCGACGCGTCGGCATTGTTGGGATCGCCCGGAATGTAGACCGGGAACGTATGCTCGGGCGTCACGCTGACACCGTCGAACACGAAGCGGCCGTTCGGCGTGCCGGAGCTGATGCCGAACGGGAATCCAAAGATGGGGTACACCGAGTTCTTGCGGTCGGACGTATTCACCGCTTCCTGGTTCGTGTAGCTGACGTCGATCAAGCCGCGACTGCGCTCGCCCTCGGCGCCCATGCGCATGTCGAACTCCGCCGTGCCGCCGTCGCCCTCGCCGTACTGGCCGCCGTAGCCGGAGATCTTGAAAGTGTCGTAGTCGTCGGCCGTGATGACGTTCAGCACGCCGCCGATCGCGTCTGACCCATAGACCGCGGACGCTCCGTCCTGCAGGATTTCGATCGACTTGATGGCGTTCGCGGGGATCGAATTGAGGTCCACCGCGCCGGAAACGCCGGAGCCCGAGGAGCCCTTGACCCAGCGCCGTCCGTCGACCAGCACCAGCACGCGCTTCGATGCGAGGTAACGCAGGTCGATTTCCGCCGCGCCTGCGCCGATGCCGCCGCCGTCCGGCGGGTAACCGAGGTTGCCGGACGAGTTATTCATGCGATTGATCGCCGATCCCGAGATCGGGAGCTTCTGCACGAAGTCCGCGATCGAGGTTGCGCCGCTCGCGGCGTAATCGTCAGCCCCGACCGTCAATACCGGCAACCGCTCCTCGAGCGGGTTCTGGCGGATGCGCGAGCCCGTGATGACGACTTCGTCGAGCGCTCCCGCCTGATCCTGCGCAAAGCCGGGCGCCGCCGTGAGCGCCGCCGTGAGACCGGCCGCTCCACCAATGGCAATTCGGATAGCGCGAGCCAAGGGCGTAAATGTCTTCACGATCGATCCCCCAAGTTTGCGTAAAAGCGACAACCGCCGCGCGATTGTGACGCCCGAAATCTACACCCAACGATTACCGAATTACCACTGTGGTTTAAAAAGAACAGTTTTGGGTGAGTCGGGTGCGCCGCCGGGAATCGGGCGCGCCAAATTGACGCTGCGCCGACCCCTTCGTACGATGCCTCGCCGTCGGGGCATGGCGCAGTCTGGTAGCGCATCTGCTTTGGGAGCAGAGGGTCGGGGGTTCAAATCCCTCTGCCCCGACCACTTTATCCGGGTTCCGGACCTGCTGACGCGGCGTGCCGGTCGTTGCCGACGTGCCCGTTGCCGGACGGCCGATGGCAGGCAGAAGTGCCGCGATCGATCCTGAACTCATGAGAACGCCTGCAACGCTAATTGCCTTGTGCCTGACTTTGCTCGCTTTCGCGGCCATCTCGCAGGAGCAGACCGTGTATGTACGGCTCGCTCAGGCCGGTATCGCCGAGATTCAGGCAGGGAAGCTGGCTCAGGGCATGGGCTCCACCGCAGAGGTGCGCGCTTTCGGCGCGATGATGGTGAAGCAGCACAGCGACGCCAATGAGAAGCTCGCCGCACTCGCCAACTCCAAAGGCGTGTCTCTCCCGTCGGCACCCAGTCAGGAGCAGATCAACACGCTGAAAGCGCTGCACGCACGGCCCGGCGCGAGCTTTGACAAAGCCTATCTCGCGGAGCAGGTTCGGGCGCACGAAGAGGCGCTCCGGCTGCTGAAAACTCAGATCAATTCCGGCGAAGATGCAGACCTCACGGCATTCGCGCAGGAGTTGGCGCCGAGCGTCGAGTCGCACCTGCGCATGGCTTATCAACTGGCAGGTCAGGAAAACAAGGCCGAAGCCATGCCGCCGCCGGAGAAATGAGGATGAACGTTTCCAAGGTCATGACGAAGCGCGTGAGCTGGGTCGGCCCGGACACGACGCTGCCCGAGATCGCGCGGCGCATGTGCGCTGAGGACATCGGCTCGATTCCCGTCGCGCACAACGATCGTTTGATCGGCATGGTCACCGATCGCGACATCGTCCTGCGCGCCGTCGCGGAAGGCGGCGAGATCGAGCGCCGCACCGCGCGCGACGTGATGACCGGCACGGTGCTCTATTGCTACGAAGACGAGACGGTTGCCGCCGTGCTCAGGAACATGGCGGAAAAGCAGGTTCGCCGGCTGCCCGTCGTCAACCGCGCGAAACGCCTTGTCGGTGTCGTTTCGCTCGGCGACCTGAGCCATGCGGCCGAGGAAAAAGCGGGCGATGCATTGAAGGCGATTTCGGAGCCTGCCCGCGTTGCCAGATCTGCCGCGCCGCGCCAGCGGCTGCCGCACGAGCGCACGCTTCCGCGCCACTGAACTGCAGGGGGTTCCCGCCTGTAATACACTCGGCGCGCCGCCGAGGCACCGGTGCGCCCGTAGCTCAGCTGGATAGAGCAGCGGATTTCTAATCCGCCGGTCGGGGGTTCGAGTCCCTCCGGGCGCACCAGATCACGCGCCCGTCAGCGCCTTCCTATATAATTTTCGCGGACCACGATGGCGGGCGTAGCTCAGCTGGTAGAGCCCCGGATTGTGATTCCGGCCGTCGCGGGTTCGAATCCCGTCGCTCGCCCCAACAAACAACACGGGCCATTAGCTCAATTGGTAGAGCTGCGGACTCTTAATCCGTCGGTTGTAGGTTCGAGTCCTACATGGCCCACCATCGCTGCGCGCGCTCCGCGAATTCGCAGCAAGCCGTCATGACCGAACCACGCCGCGAAATTCCGGAGCCGACCTATCACTGGCCGGGCGGCCCGACGGCGGACGACGATCCGACGCCCGTCGAGTCCGCGCTCGCCGCGCTCAAGATCGGCGCGATCCTCGCCGCCGGCGTCACGATCATGTTCTTTTACCTTTCGACCTACGGCGGCTTCGTCGCGCCGCGGGCGGGTTCGACACTCGCGGTGATCACGGCCTTCGTCGGGCCGAGCGTGATCGCCTTTCTCCGGACCGCCTGGGCCCGGCGGCGGCGCAGGCCGCCGGGACCCTGAATCCCTTACGCTATAATTCGCGGTCGTGGACGGGGCAGGGGTTGCCCCGCCCCGTGCCCGGTTCCCGATGCGAAAGTGGCGGAACTGGTAGACGCGCCGGATTTAGGTTCCGGTGGGGAAACCCTTGAGAGTTCGAGTCTCTCCTTTCGCACCATGAGGTGGACGGTACGATGATGGTTTCAGTGGAGACGCTACCGGGCCTCGAGCGCCGCATCGAAGTATCGGTGCCGGCGACGCGCGTGCGCCAGCAGGTAGACGCTCGCCTCCTGAAAGTGAGCCGCACGGTGCGCATCAAGGGCTTCCGGCCGGGCAAGGCCCCGATCCACGTCGTCCGCAAACACTATGGCCGCGAAGTGCGCGAGGAGGTCGTTTCCGACCTGATCCGCGAGACTTTCGCCGAGGCATTGCGGCAGGAAAAGCTGCAACCCGCAGGCGGCCCACGCATCGAGGCCAAGAAGACCGGCGAGCCGGACGACCTGCACTACACGGCGACCTTCGAGATCTATCCGCAGATTGCGCTGAAGGACCCGGCCGGCATCCGGCTGATGCGCCCGACCGCGACCGTCACCGAGGGCGACGTCGACGCCATGATTGAAAGCCTGAGGCGCCAGCGGCCCGACTGGATGGAAATCGAGCGCGGGTCGCAAACGGGCGACCGGATCACGATCGACTTCGAGGGCCGCATAGGCGGCGAAGCCTTCGAGGGCGGCAAGAGCGAGAACCTCGTCGTCGTGCTCGGCGCGGGCCGCCTGCTGCCCGACTTCGAGCAGGGCGTGGTCGGCGCCGGCGCGGGCGAGAAGCGCGAGTTCGATCTTCGCTTCCCGGACGACTACCAGGCGAAGCACCTCGCCGGCAAATCGGCGCGGTTCCAGGTCATTGTGCGCAAGGTCGAGGAGAGCCGGCTGCCGGGAGTCGACGACGCCTTCTGCCAGGCCTTCGGGGTGAGCGAAGGCGGGATCGCGGCGCTTCGCGCGGAAGTGCGCGAGAACATGGAGCGCGAGCTTGCACAGGCGGTGCAGGCGCGCCTCAAGTCACAGGTCATGGAGCAGCTGCTGGCAGCCAACCCGATCACGGTGCCGAAGGCGCTGGTCGAAGCCGAGATCCGCGACATGCAGGTGGAGCTCCTGCGGCGAAGCGGCAGCCGCGATGCGCGCCAGCTTCCTCCGCGCGAATCCTTCGAGCCCGGCGCCCGGCGCAGGGTTGCGCTCGGCCTCGTCCTGAACGAGGTCATCCGGCACGCTGGCATCCAGGTCAATGCCGCCCAGGTCCAGAAGCGCCTCGACGAGCTCGTCGCGACTTACTCGGACCCGGACGAAGCGCGCCGTCAGTACCTGCAGAGCGAGGCCGCGACGCGCCAGCTGCAGATGTCCGTGCTGGAGGACCAGGCGGTCGATTGGGTGGTCAATGCGGCCAAGGTGACGGACCAGCCGGCGACCTTCAAGGACATCATGAACTTCGGCGCCGACGCGGCGTCCGAATCAACGGGGTGACCGACGTGGAAAGCAGCATCGAAACCAAGGCCTTGAATCTCGTCCCGATGGTGGTGGAGCAGACCGCCCGCGGGGAGCGCGCGTACGACATCTACTCGCGACTCTTGAAGGAGCGGGTCGTCTTCATCGTGGGCGAGGTCGAGGACCAGATGGCGAACCTCATTGTCGCCCAGCTCCTCTTTCTCGAGTCCGAAAACCCGGACAAGGACATCCATCTTTATGTGAACTCGCCGGGCGGTGCCGTGACGGCGGGGCTTGCGATCTACGACACGATGCAGTTCATCAAGCCCGATATCAGCACGATCTGCGTGGGGCAGGCGGCCTCGATGGGCGCCGTCCTGCTGGCGGCCGGCGCGAAGGGCAAGCGATTCGCGCTCCCGAACTCGCGGGTCATGGTCCACCAGCCGCTCGGGGGCTTTCACGGCCAGGCGACCGACGTCGAGATCCACGCGCGCGAGATTCTCGACGCGCGGCGGCGGCTCAACGAGATCCTGGCCCGGCACACTGGACAGCCGCTCGAGAAGATTGGCAAGGACACCGACCGCGACAACTTCATGAGCGGCGAGGGGGCAAAGGCATACGGAATTGTGGACGGCGTCCTCGAAAAGCGCGGCCAGTTGCCGCAACTTGGCTAAGGATGCGTGAGATTTCGCTGGAGCAAGGCGCGCCAACCACTTGAGTTAAAAAAGGATTTTACCGACGGAAACCGGCATGCTATAAAAAAGCAGCCGGCCTGCCGGCGAGAGGGGCACGACGGATGGTAGACGACACGCGGGGCAAGCACGACGACGGCAAGCTGCTGTACTGCTCGTTTTGCGGCAAGAGCCAGCACGAGGTCAGGAAGCTGATTGCCGGCCCTTCGGTATTCGTCTGCGACGAATGCGTCGAGCTCTGCAACGACATCATCCGCGAGGAGCTCGAGGAGAAGCAGGAGCGCTCCCGCGACCGGCTGCCCAAGCCGCACGAGATCCGCAAGGTGCTCGACGAATACGTGATCGGCCAAGACCGCGCCAAGAAGATCCTGGCGGTCGCAGTCTACAACCACTACAAGCGCCTGCAGGCCCGGCCCGGCGACAAGCGCCACCGGCACGACAAGGACGAGGTCGAGCTCGCGAAGAGCAACATCCTCTTGATCGGCCCGACGGGCTGCGGCAAGACGCTGCTCGCGGAGACGCTGGCCCGGCTCCTCAACGTGCCGTTCACGATCGCCGACGCGACGACGCTCACCGAGGCGGGCTACGTCGGCGAGGACGTCGAGAACATCATTCAGAAGCTCCTGCAGAAGTGCGACTACGACGTCGAGAAGGCGCAGACGGGCATCGTTTACATCGACGAGATCGACAAGATCTCGCGCAAGTCCGACAACCCGTCGATCACGCGCGACGTGTCGGGGGAGGGCGTGCAGCAGGCGCTCCTCAAGCTGATCGAAGGTACGATCGCCTCGGTACCGCCGCAGGGCGGCCGCAAACACCCGCAGCAGGAGTTCCTGCAGGTCGACACCAGCAACATCCTCTTCATCTGTGGAGGCGCCTTCGCCGGCCTCGAGAAGATCATCGAGAAGCGCAATTCTCGCGGCGGCATCGGCTTTGCGGCCGAGGTACGGGCTCCCTCCGAGCGGCCCCAGGGCGCCGACCTTTTCAAGGACGTCGAGCCCGAAGACCTCATCAAGTTCGGCCTGATTCCCGAATTCGTCGGCCGCCTGCCGGTGGTCGCGACGCTCGAGGAACTCGACGAAGAAGCGCTGGTCACGATCCTGACCCAGCCGCGCAACGCGCTTTCGAAGCAATACGCGCGCCTGTTCGAGATGGAAAACGTGGACCTCGAGCTTCGCGAGGACGGCCTGCGGGCCGTCGCCCGCAAGGCGATGGACCGCAAGACCGGCGCGCGCGGCCTCAGGACGATCCTCGAGAACGTACTGCTCGACATCATGTACGACCTGCCGTCGCTCAAGAACGTCTCAAAGGTCGTCGTGGATGAGACGGTGATTCTGGGCGACAGCAAGCCCTACCTCGTCTACCGCAATGACGAGCCCCAGGTCGCCGCGCCCGAGATCCGGCGGGCCGCGGGGTCGGACACGCACTGACGGCGGGCTGCTCCTCGCGTCTCGCGAAGGCACGAAGGGGTCTGATCCCTTTGGATTCGGTGACGCCAAAGTCGTGACGGCCCGCGCATCCAAAGGGGTCAGACCCGTGCGGATCCGCGACTTGTTTCGCGCCGGGCCCGCCCCCATGACGTATCCTTCCTAAAGCACGGCGGCGCCCCCGCGCCTGAGGATCCCACAGTGGCTGAAGAGAAAAGCAAGTCCCCGAGTGCCCAACCCGCCACCCGCGTTCCGGTCCTGCCGTTGCGCGACGTCGTGGTGTACCCGCACATGGTGATTCCGCTCTTCGTGGGCCGCGACAAGTCGATCACCGCGCTCGACGAGGCCATGCGCCGCGACAAGCAGATCCTCCTGGTCGCCCAGAAGCAGGCCGACGTCGACGACCCGAAGGCGCGCGATCTCTACACGGTCGGCACCGTCGCGACGATCCTGCAGCTCCTCAAGCTCCCCGACGGCACGGTCAAAGTGCTGGTCGAGGGTGTCGCGCGCGCGATGGTCGAAAACATCGAGGTGGACGGCTACTTCACCGCGGACATGACGCCGCTCCCGGACGTCGAGCAGTACGAGGAGCGCGAGATCGACGTGCTGACGCGATCGGTGGTGTCGCACTTCGAGCAATACGTGAAGCTCAACAAGAAGGTCCCGCCCGAGATCCTGACCTCGCTCGCCGGCATCGAGCAGCCGGGCCGCCTCGCTGACACAGTCGCCGCGCACATGGCACTCAAGCTTTCGGAGAAGCAGAAGGTCCTGGAGTCCCAGGACGTCCGCGCGCGCCTCGAACAGGTCATGTCACTGATCGAGGGGGAGATGGAGGTGCTGCAGATCGAGAAGAAGATCCGCGGCCGCGTGAAGTCGCAGATGGAGAAGAGCCAGCGCGAGTACTACCTCAACGAGCAGATGAAGGCAATCCAGAAGGAGCTCGGCGACCTCGAGGACGCACCGAACGAGATCGGCGACCTGGAGAAGCGCGTCGCCAAGGCCGGCATGCCCAAGGAGGCGCGGGAGAAGGCGACCGCCGAGATCAACAAGTTAAAGCTGATGTCCCCGATGTCGGCCGAGGCGACGGTCGTCCGCAACTACGTAGACTGGCTGGTCAAGGTGCCGTGGAAGAAGCGGACCAAGATCCACCACGACATCGCGGCCGCGCAGCGCGTCCTTGACGAGGACCACTTCGGCCTCGAGAAGGTCAAGGAGCGCATCGTCGAGTACCTCGCCGTCACGCAGCGCGTGAAGCGGCTGAAGGGCCCAATCCTATGCCTCGTCGGCCCGCCGGGCGTCGGCAAGACCTCGCTTGGCCAGTCCATCGCGCGCGCGACGAACCGCAAGTTCGTCCGCATGTCGCTTGGCGGCGTCCGCGACGAGGCCGAGATCCGCGGCCATCGCCGCACCTACATCGGCTCCCTGCCGGGCAAGGTGCTGCAGAACATGGCTCGCACGGGGGTCCGGAACCCGTTGTTCCTGTTCGACGAGGTCGACAAGATGTCGATGGACTTCCGCGGCGACCCGTCATCGGCGCTGCTCGAGGTGCTCGACCCCGAGCAGAACACCTCGTTCTCGGACCACTACCTCGAGGTTGACTTCGACCTGTCCGAGGTGATGTTCGTCTGCACGGCGAACACGCTCAACATCCCGGCACCACTCCTCGACCGCATGGAAGTCATCCGGTTGCCCGGCTACACCGAGGACGAGAAGCAGAACATCGCGCGCCGTTTCCTGCTGCCGAAGCAGGTCAAGCAGAACGGCCTGAAGGAGGGCGAACTCTCGGTCGATGACGCCGCGATCCTTGACATCATCCGCCACTACACGCGCGAGTCGGGCGTGCGCAACCTCGAGCGCGAGACCGCGAAGATCTGCCGCAAGGCGGTCAAGCAGCTCCTGCTCGAGCCCGAGAAAAAGAAGATTGCCGTGAGCGCCGACAACCTCGGCGACTTCCTCGGCGTGCGCCGCTTCCGGTTCGGGCGCGCGGAAGACAGGAATCGCGTCGGCCTGGTCACGGGACTCGCCTGGACCGAGGTCGGCGGCGAGCTGCTGACCATCGAGGCCGCCGTGGTCCCGGGCAAAGGCAAGCTCCTCTACACCGGCCAGCTCGGCGAGGTCATGCAGGAGTCGATCCAGGCCGCCATGACGGTCGTGCGCAGCCGCGCGGACCTGCTCGGCCTCGAGGCCGACTACCATCAGAAGGCCGACGTGCACGTGCACGTTCCGGAGGGCGCGACACCGAAGGACGGCCCGAGCGCGGGCATCGGCATGTGCACGGCGCTCGTCTCGGCGCTTACGAAGATCCCGGTGCGCGCGAGCGTCGCGATGACGGGCGAGATCACGTTGCGGGGCGAGGTGCTTCCGATCGGCGGGCTCAAGGAGAAGCTGCTCGCGGCCCAGCGCGGCGGCATCGAGACCGTGCTGATCCCGAGCGAGAACGAGAAGGACCTCGTCGAGATTCCCGACAACATCAAGGAGAAGCTCGAAATCCGACCGGTCAAGTGGATCGACGAGGTGCTCGAGATCGCGCTCGAGAAGAGCCCGCTCGGTGCGACCACGACGGTCGCGGCCGCGGCGGCGCCGGCGCCTGCCCCGGTTGAGGCTCCGAAGGAGCCGGAACGCCGCACGGCACGCCGCACGGTGAAGCCGATCCAGCCGCACTGAAGCGCGCGTGCGCGGCTTGGCCCGCCGGGGCCTTTGCCGTATAGTTGCGCGCCTCCCAGGGGGCCGGATTTCGGTCCACCGGGGTGCTTAGCTCAGCTGGTAGAGCGTCGCCCTTACAAGGCGAAGGTCGCAGGTTCGAAGCCTGCAGCACCCACCAGTGACCTGGAGCGGTAGTTCAGCTGGTTAGAATACCGGCCTGTCACGCCGGGGGTCGCGGGTTCGAGTCCCGTCCGCTCCGCCAACTCATCATGCGAAAGGGCCGCCAGTCTTGGCGGCCCTTCTTCGTTTCGGAACAGACTGGATGGCGATCGCAGCATCAGAGCCTTTGCGACGCGACGCTCGCTCGCTCGTTCCGCCGGAACCTAGTCACTCCCTCGCGGACCCGGCTCGCTCGATTCGTTCGCCGCAGTCGCGGGCGGCGACGCAGCTGGGTCGTGCTTGGCGAACCAGGCGAGGATGTAGGCGATGCGGGCGTTGAGCTGCGAGGGATGGACGTCGAGTGAATGGCCGACGCCGGGCACGCGGACGAGCAGGGTGTCGATGCCGCGGATCCGCAGCGCCTGGTAGAACTGCTCCGACTCCGGGATGGGCGTGCGGAAGTCCTGCTCGCCGGTCACGACCATCGTCGGTGTCTTGACATTGCCGACGCGCGACAAGGGAGAGCGGATCCAGTAGGACTGGTAGTCGTCCCAGGGCGGCGAGCTGAACCAGTACTTGTAGAAGAAGTTCGGCAGGTCCGCCGTCAGCACGAAACTCGCCCAGTTGATCACCGGCTTCTGCACCGCGGCGGCGCGGAACCGGTCGGTCGTGCCGACAATCCACGCGGTCAGCACGCCGCCGCCGCTGCCGCCGGTGACGAAGAGGCGGTCGCCGTCCACGCCGCCGCGCGCGATTGCCGCGTCCACTGCGCCCATCAGGTCGTCGAAATCGCGGCCCGGATAGGCATGATGGATGAGGTTCCCGAATTCCTCGCCATAGCTCGTACTGCCACGCGGGTTCGAGAAGAGCACGTTGTAGCCGGCGGCCGCGTAGAGCTGCAGCTCGGCGGCGAAGCGCGGCCCGTAGTTCGCGAAGGGGCCGCCGTGGATCTCGAGCACAAGCGGATACTTCTTTGCGGGGTCGTAGCCCGGCGGCCGGATCAGCCAGCTCTGCACGCGCCGCCCGTCGGCCGCGGTGGTACTCCATATTTCCTCGACCTTGCCGAGCTCGCGCTGGCCGAAGAGTTCATCGTTGAGGCTCGTCAGGCGTCGGGTCTTCCCGCCGTCCAGGAGGCCGACCTCGGCCGCATCGTAGGGATCGTTCGCGCTGTAGGCGATCGTGCCGTCCTTCGCGATCGAGAACGTTCCACCGGGATAGGGCCGCGACCATCCTTCACCGCCCATGTCGTCGACGAGGTTCGTCACTTTGCCGGCGAGGTCGGTCTCCGCGATGCGAGTCGCGCCCTGGTCGTCGTAGCTGAAGTAGATCCGGCGTGAATCGCGGCTCCACGTTGGCGTCGCGGCGTCGCGGTCGAGTTCGGCGGCGAGCTCGCGTACTTCGCCGTTGTCGAGGCGCAGGACGTAAAGTCGCTGGCGCTGGTAGCCCTGGTAACGATCGTCGTAGCCCGTATAGGCGACGTACTTCCCGTCGGGTGAGGCCGCGGGTTGCTGGTCCGGCCCGAAGCGCTTCGTGAGCGCGCGGATTGCGCCCGTCGCGACGTCAATCGCATAGACCTCGCTGTCATTCGGCTCGACCTCTGCGTTCTCGTGACGGTTTGCCGAGACGAGGACCTCCCGCCCGTCGGAGGACCAGGCGATGCCTTCATGATCGAAGTCGCCCTGGGTGAGCTGGCGCGGCGAGCCGCCGTCCGCCGGGACTACGAATACCTGGCCGTAAGCGTCCGGCAGGTAGCCTTCGCCGTCCGCGCGATAGACCATGCGGTTGATCGCCTTGAGCGGCTCGGCCCACTTCGCATCCTTCGGCGCCTCCGGGAGATTCACCTTGAGCGCTTCGTGCTTCGCCGGCACGCGCATTGCAAACGCGAGCTGCCGTCCGTCCGGCGACCAGGCCAGGTCCGTCGGCGCTTCGATCAGATTGGTCACGCGCGCGGTGACGCCTGCGGCGAACCAGTGCATGTGGATCTGGGCGCCGTCGCTGTCAGCCGCGACGAAGGCGAGGCGCTTGCCGTCCGGAGACCAGCGCGGGCTCGACTGGTTGCCGGCCCCGCCCGCGAGCGGACGATGGTTCGAGCCGTCGCGGCCGACGAGCCAGATCGCGCCTCGGCGCGAATCCGTCTTCACGTCGAACGAGCGGCGCACGTAGGCGACCTGCTCGCCGTCGGGGGAGACCTCGGGATCGCTCGCCCACTCGAGCGAGAAGACGTCCATCGGCGCGAACGCCGGCTTCGCGGCCGCGGCCGCGAAGGACGGCAACATCGCGAGCGCGGCGAGGATCGGAAGGGCAGCTCGGGTCGTCATCAGGGCTCCGGAGTACGGGTCGAAAGCCGGCCATGCTACCCTAGCGCCCCGTTTTTTGCGGCCCCGGCGGGCACATGCTGCAGACCATCCACGACAAGCTGAAAGGCATATTTGCCGTCGCGATCCTGGCCGCGCTCGGCATCGTCTTCGTCTTCTGGGGAGTCAATTTCAGCTCCAACATCAGCAGCTTCACCAAGGCAAAGGGCATCGAGGTCAATGGCCGCGAGATCGCGGTCGAAGACGTGCGGCGCGACTACCAGGAGCAGCTCTCGCGCATGCAGGTCGCGCTCGGCGACGCGGGCGTGCCCGAGCAGATGCGCGAGTCGATCCAGCAGCGCGTGCTCGACCAGGCGGTGCGTAGCGAGCTCCTTCGCCAGCGCACGCGCGAGCTCGGATTCGAGGCTACGGACGACGAGGTGCTCGAGAGCATCCGCCAGGTGCCGGCCTTCCAGATCGACGGCAAGTTCTCGCCGGATGGGTACCATGCGGCGCTGCGCTCGATCAACATGTCGCCGGAGCGGTTCGAGGCCGAGCAGCGCGAGTTCGTCCTCGCTCGGCAGCTCGACCGCGGCATCTACAATTCGGCCTTCGTGTTGCCGGGCGAGCTCGATCGCGACTATGCGCTGCGCCAGGAGAAGCGCACGATCGGCTGGGTAACCGTACCTGCGAGCGGGTTCGAGGACGCCGTCACCCTCGACGACGCCGCCGTTCAGAAGTACTACGAGGCGAACCAGTCGCGTTACATGACCGATGAGCAGGCGACGGTCGACTTCGTCGAGCTCGACATCGACGCCTTTGCCGCACAGGCGACCGTGACGGACGCCGCGCTCAAGGAATATTACGAGGAAAACAAGGCGCGATACACGCAGCCCGGCCGGCGCCACGCACGTCACATCCTGATTGCGTCGACCGGTGACGACAAGGCCGACGAGGCGAAGGCCGGGAAAGCTTACGAGCGCGCGGCTGCGGGCGAGGACTTTGCGAAGCTCGCACGCGAGCTTTCGGACGATACCGGGTCGAAGGAGTCGGGCGGCGACCTCGGCAACGCCGAGCGGGCGGACTTCGTCGGCCCGTTCGGCGACGCAGTCTGGAGCATGAAACCGGGCGAAATCCGCGGACCGGTGAAGACCGAGTTCGGCTGGCACGTCATCAAGCTCGAGAGCGCCTCGCCCGAGACTGTCCGCAGCTTCGAGGAAGTGCGCGCGGAGCTCGAGCCGGAGTATCGCCGCTCGCAGGTCGACAAGACCTTCGGCGACGCCCAAGAGCGCCTCGACACGCTCGCATTCGAGGCGGGCAGCGACATCGGCTCGGTCGCGTCGAAGATGGGGTTGCCGCTCAAGCACGTCGAGCGCTATACGCGTGCCGGCAGCGCCGAGCTCGGTGCAACGCCGAAACTGACCCAGGCCGTATTCTCGCCCGAGGTTCTCGCGGGCCGCGAGATCCGGACGGTCGAGCTCGCGCCCGGCAAAGTAGTCGCAGTTGCGGTCAAGGAACACCGTTCTTCGGCGGCGAAGCCGCTCGCCGACGTACGCGCGGAAGTCGTCGAGTCCGCGCGGCTCGAGGCGGCCGGCAGGCTCGCCGCAGCGCGGGCCGGCGAGGCCGTCACCGCGCTTCAGGGCGGCGCAGCCTGGGCCGCCTCGGTCGGACTCTGGCGCGGCGACGGAGCCACCATGAACCCGAAACCGGTCGGCCGTCAGGACGAGGGCGTTCCGGCCGAGGTGCGCGAAGTTGCGTTCCGTGCGCAGGCGCCGGCGGGCCAACCGCGCTATGGCGTCGCCACGTTGAAGAATGGCGACACCGCCATCTGGACGGTCACGGCGATGGAAAAGGGCAAGGTCGCCGCCCTCGCGCAGGACGCACGGCGCACGACGCACGACGAGTCGCGCGACCGCAAGGCGATGTCCGACGCGACGGTCTACGTGACGGCGATGCGGGCTGCGGCAGACGTCGACGTCAACCCGCAGGTCTTCGAGTAGGAATCCGCGCGCGGCGCGTTGCGCCCTACTCGGGGAAGCTCATGCCGACGTGTGAGTAGCCGGCGTCAACGTAAAGCGTCTCGCCGGTGATTCCGGCGGCGAGGTCCGAGCACAGGAAGGCCGCCGCATTGCCGACGTCTTCAATCGTGACGTTACGCTTGAGCGGCGACACCTGCTCGACGTGATGGAGCATCTTGCGAAATCCGGGAATGCCGGCCGCGGCCAGCGTCTTGATCGGACCGGCGGAGATCGCGTTGACGCGGATGTTCCTGGCGCCGAGGTCGGCAGCAAGGAAGCGAACGTTCGCCTCGAGGCTTGCCTTCGCGAGGCCCATCACGTTGTACGACGGTATCGACCGCACCGCGCCGAGGTATGACAGCGTGAGGAGCGCGCCCGCGCGGCTCTCCATGAGCGGAAGGCCCGCGCGCGCAAGCGCCGTCAGGCTGTAGCTCGAGACGTCGTGCGCGACGGAAAAGCTTTCCCGCGTCGTTGCCTCGACGAAGCCGCCGGTGAGCGCCTCGCGCGGCGCGAAGGCGACCGAGTGGACGATGATGTCGAGCGACACCCATTCGCCCCGGAGCTTTGCGAAGGCGGCCTCGATCTCGGCGTCGACGCCGACGTCCATCGGCATCACGAGCTTCGAACCGAGTCCTTCCGCGAGCTCGACGACGCGGTCCTTGATGCGATTGTTCTGGTAGCTGAAGGCGAGCTCGGCGCCTTCGCGGCGCATGGCCTCCGAAATGCCGAATGCGATCGAGCGATCGGTCGCGAGCCCTACGATCAGGGCTTTCTTGCCAGCCAGGAACCCCATGCCTTCCCTCCCGCCGATCTCAGCCGCCGACGTTCGCGCCTCCCCCGACGTGGATCGTCAGGAACTGGCCGGCGCGCAGTGCTGTGCTGCGGCCCATGTTATTCCATGCCTGGAGGTCGCGGACGCTGACCTCGAAGCGCCGGGCGATCGCCGACAGGGTGTCCCCGCGACGGACCCGGTAGCTGACCTTGCTGTCCGTGGACGCGACGCGCTCTGGAGCGGCCTCGCCGGAGGCGGCGGCACCGCTGCCGCTGCTGCCCGCGACCTGCAGGCGCTGTCCCGGCTGGAGCATGGTCTTCGTCGAGATGTGATTCATGCGCGCGAGCTGGCTGACCGACATGCCATACCGGCGCGAGATGCTCCACAGCGATTCGCCGCCCTTGACGCGGTGGATGCGGCGCTCGAGGTCGGATCCGAGGCCCGCGCGCAGCTGGGACACGTCGCCCGCCGGCACCCGGAGCTCGTCGCCGGCCCTGAGGTCGGCGCGACGGTCCACGTTCATGCGGTCGATGACGGCCTCGGGCACCTGGTAGCGGCCGGCGATCGAGGCGAGGGATTCGCCCGGCGCCACGGTATGCACGCCGAGCCGCGCGCGAGCGTTGGAATCGAGCGCCGCGAGCTGCGTCGAAAATGCGTCAGCGACGACTTCCGGCACCAGGATCCGGTTGGGGCCGTCCGGGTCCGTCATCCAGCGATTCCACGAAGGATTGAGCGCGTGCAGCTCCTCGGTTTCGACCCCGGCGATCTCGGCCATCAGGCGGAGGTCAACAGGGCCGTCCGTGGGCACGACGCGGAAGTACGGCGCATCCGGAACCGGCGGCAGGTAGAAGCCGTAGACCTCGGGCGAGCGGATCATCTTCGCGAGCGCGATCAGCTTTGGCACGTAGGCGCGCGTTTCGGCCGGCAACGACAGCGAGAAGAAGTCGGTCTTCCGGTGCAGTGCGACGTTGCGGTTGATTGCGCGCTGGATATTGCCGGCGCCGTAGTTGTAGGCGGCGATCGCGAGGAACCAGTCGCCGTCGAAGCGGTCGCGCAGCTGCGTGAGGTAATCGAGCGCTGCGCGCGTGGACTCGATCACGTCGCGTCGCTGGTCCTGCCAGTAGTTGCGCTTGAGGCCGTAGCGTTCGCCGGTCGGCGCGATGAACTGCCATAGGCCCGACGCGTGGCTGCGCGAGTATGCGAAGGGGTTGAAGGCGCTCTCGACGACCGGCAGCAGTGCGAGGTCGCCCGGCAGGCCGCGCGCCTCGACCTCGTTCGCGACGTGGTGCAGGTAGCGCTGCGCGCGCCCGAACACGCGGGTGATGTAGTCGGGATTGCGCCGCAGCCATTCGATCTCGCGGTCGACGCGCGGATGGTCGACCTGCGGCAGCGAAAGCTGGCCACGGATGCGCACGAGCACGTCGCCGTAGGTGACGGCGGGCGGCAGCGGCGGCACTTCCGGCGCGAGCGCCTCGAGTTCCTCCGGCGGTGCCTCCGGGGCCGCATCTTCCTCGGGGAAGGCGACCTCATTCGGCTCGTTGACGACCTGCTCGATCGGCAGGGCGCTCGGGGCCGCCGCCGGCGGCGCCGTTGCGCAACCGGCAGCCGCGAGGCCGGCCGCGACCAGGAGGAGCAAGGCGACGATCTTTGCGCGCGCGTCAGTCATCGAAACCCATCCTTCCAACTGCGTATCTCGGCAAACACGGCCACCGGTGTCGGCAGCGACCTGCCGGCGCGGTATTCCGCGGCTGATTTGACATCTTCATGCCGGCTTCGCAGAAAAGGATTGACGCGTTTCTCAAGCCCGATTGTTGAAGGCAGAGTCGGAGCCCCCTCGGCCCGCAGCGCCGCCGCCCGTTTGACATAGTCCATTATGGCCGAGTTGCGGGGTTCGACGACCGCCGCAAATCGGAGGTTGGCCTCCGTGTATTCGTGGCCGCAGAAAACCCGCGTGCCGTCCGGCAGGGCCGCCAGGGCGTCCAGCGACGCCAGCATCTGGTCCGCCGTCCCTTCGAAGAGCCGGCCACATCCGGCACTGAAGAGCGTGTCTCCGCAGAACAGTGCGCCGTGACCTGCGTACGCGATGTGTCCTGCCGTATGGCCGGGCACGTCGATTACTCCGAACTCGAGGCCGAGCGATTCGACGCGCACGCTCGCACCGCCCGCCATGTGCTCGACGGCGACAGGAATACGCTCGCGCGCAGGGCCGAAAGCGCGCGCTCCGGTCGCTGCGACGAGCTCCGCGACGCCGCCGACGTGATCGGCATGGTGATGCGTCGCCAGGATGGCCTCGAGGCGCAATCCCTCGGCGGCGAGCGCCGCCATCACGGGCGCAGCGTCGCCGGGGTCGACGACGGCGACCGCGCGCGGATCGTGCCGGCCGCGGATCATCCAGATGTAGTTGTCCCGGAACGCGGGAATGGGCCGCACGTCGAGCATGCGCGAGTGTAGCTGGCCCGCGCGGCAGGGCCGCGGGTATCCTGTCGCCGTGGCGCCGGAACATGATCTGAACACCTGGCTCGGTGGGCCTCTCGGCAGCATGCTGATGGAAGAGGAGCGCGCAGTCGTCGCGACCTCGATCGAGTGCGCCTTCGGGCTCCACTGCGTGCAGGTGGGTTCCTGGGGCGAACCCGGCGCATTCCTCGCGCAGGCGCGCACGCGGCGCGCGGCGCTCATCGCGGGCCATGCGGCCGACGGCGTCGCGCTCGTCGCCGAACCGGCAGCACTCGCTCTCCAGGCCGACAGCGTGGACGTCCTGCTGCTGCCGCACACGCTCGAGTTCGCGCCGGACCCGCACGAAGTGCTGCGTGAAGCGACGCGCGTACTGGCCGGCGAGGGCGAGCTCGTCGTTCTGGGCTTCGAGCCGCTCGGCACCTGGTCGCTCAGGAGCGCCTTCACGAGCGGCGGGTGCCCGCCCGGCATCCGCCGCACGATATCGGCGACACGGCTCGCAGACTGGCTGAAGCTCGTTGGCTTCGAAGTCGGCCCGCCGGAACGCTACCTGTACGCGCCGCCGATCGCCGGCC
>Ga0111538_10004387_pt1 | contig 19614 bp, 15 predicted proteins | sample SoiMethybrSBSTD1_FD_79669 | JGI IMG/M metagenome (GOLD analysis project Ga0111538, IMG submission 79669) | Bulk soil microbial communities from a Populus tree surrounding site in Tennessee, USA - Soil MetaG P. TD hybrid SBSTD1 (version 2)... | ecosystem: Environmental > Terrestrial > Soil >...
ACGCGCATCAGCGATTCACCGGAGGAGGAAAGGCGACGAAGGCCAGCACGAGCGCCGTGACGCCGGCAATGTACCAGCCACCGAACGCGGTGAGGAACAGGATCACGCCGCCGAACAACGCCAGCGTCTCACCGAGCGTCCAGGCGACGATCGCCACGGTGCTGGCGCGCGAAGGGTTCGGCGAGTTGCGGAACCTGAGGAACATGACGACGAGCGCGATCCCGATCGCGATCCAGCCAACTCGTGCGATCATCGCAAGCTGGTCGAGCAATCCCGGATCCGGCGCTTTCCAGTCGGGGGTTCGCGTGATGAACCACGCGACGCCCCCGAACAGGAGCACGCCAAGCATCATCGCGATGCGGATCGCGCGAAGCGGTGTCACGGCACCGGCTTCTGGTAGACTGCCTTGCCGCCCAGGTACGTCGAGAGGACGTTCGTCTGGAGAATCAGCTCCGGCGGAACGCGCATGATGTCCTGGTCGAGCACGACGAAGTCCGCGAGCTTGCCTGGCGAGAGTGACCCGACGTCCTTCTCCATGAAGCCCGCGTACGCCGCCCAGATCGTCATCGACTTGAGCGCTTCCTCACGCGTCATGCGCTGCTCGGGATACCAGCCGCCGGCCGGCCATCCCTTCGCGTCCTGCCGCGACACCGCGGCCTCGAACGAGATGAGCGGATTGGTGCGCTCGACCGGGAGGTCGCTGCCGTTGGCGATGATGACGCCGGTGTTGAGGAGCGACCGCCAGGCATAGGCGCCTAACACGCGGGTCGGACCGAGGCGGTTCACGGCCCAGTACATGTCGCTGGTCTGGTGACTCGCCTGCATCGACGGAATCACGCCCAGCTGCGCGAAGCGCGGCACATCGTCGGGGTGAATGATCTGCGCGTGCTCGATCCGGAAGCGATGGTCTGCCACCGGCACCTGGTTGAGCGCCTCCTCGAACTCGTTGAGCACCGTGCGATTCGCGCGGTCGCCGATGGCGTGCACGTTCACCTGGAAGCCGGCACGGAGCGCCTTCACCGCCACGTCGCGCACGCGGCCGGCCGGCACGAGCGCCAGGCCGGTGTTCTTCGGGTCGTCCGAGTACGGCTCGATGAGGGCGGCGCCTCGCGAGCCGAGCGCCCCGTCGGCGGAAATCTTGATCGCCTTGATCCAGAGGCGGTTGTCGTAGAGTCCCGCCTGCGGTCCGCGCTGGAGGTAGTGGTTGATGGCCGAGTCGTTGTTCGCGACCATGACGTAGTCGCGGATGTTGAAGCGGCCCTCGCGCGCGACTTCCTCGTAGGCGTCGATGACCGCGCGCCCGACGCCGGCGTCATGGACACTCGTTAGGCCCCAGCGGTTCATCTCGGCGATCGCGGCCTGGGTCGCGTTCTTGACCTGCTCCGTCGTGGCCGGCGGCACTTTCTGGTTCACGATGCCCATCGCCGCGTCCACCAGCACGCCCGTGGGTGAGCCGTCGGGGTTCCGTTCCAGCCGGCCGCCTGAGGGATCCTGCGTCTGCGCGGTGACCCCGGCGGCGCGCATGGCGGCGGCGTTCACGAGCGTGGCGTGGCCGTCGATGCGCGTGAGCACGACGGGATTGTTCGGGACGGCGCGCGACAGCGCCTCGTGCGTGGGGAAGCGCGTATCTCCCCAGTCATTCTGGTCCCAGCCGCGGCCAACGATCCACCCGCCGGCGGGCGTGTCCTTAGCGCGGGCGACGACGCGGGCGACCACCTCGTCATACGAATTCGTGCCGACGAGGTCGACGTTGCGCAGCGAGTTGCCGAGGTTGAGCAGGTGGACGTGCGCGTCGATCATGCCGGGGATGACCGTACGCCCGTGCAGGTCGATCACCTGCGTGTTCGGACCGCGCAGGGTCATGACGCCACGCTGCGGTCCGGTGGCGACGACGCGTCCACCGCGGATCGCCATGGCGTCGACGACCGGCCGGTTTTCGTCAACCGTGTAGATGCGGGCGTTGGTGACGATCAGGTCAGCGGATTGCGATGACGCGATTCCAGGCGCGAGAAGCGCCAGGGGCGTCAGGACGAGCGCCAGGGCAAGGCGACGATACGACGTGATGGGATGAGCGGGATTGGGAAGGAACAGAAGTCGGGCGGTGTCGAGTATGCACGAGGGCAACGCCTTCAATCAATGGCGCGAACACCGCGGACGGCCGGCGGGTGTACCAGTATTAGACTTCGACCTCCAAACCCCTTCACCACCCTCTGCACTTGAACCGCCCCTTCCTGCCACTCGTGCTTGGCGCGGCATTCGCCGTGTCCACGATGTCGCCACACGCGCTGGCCGGTGCCCAGCGTTCCGATCGCGCGGCGACCGCCACGACCCCCGTGTCGGCGCCGATCTCGAACGTTCGTTACGCCGTCACGTTCGACCAATCGACCGCGCGGCGCCGGAGCCTGCGCGTGGCCATGACGTTCAACGTGTCAGGCAATGACCCGGTGCTGCTCTCGATGCCGGCGTGGACTCCGGGCGCGTACGAGATCTCCGACTACGTGCGGCGGGTGACCGACATGGCGGTGACCGGCGAAGGTGGAACGCCGCGCTGGGACAAGTTCGATCCAGACACGTGGCGGCTCGTGCCGAACGGCGCGCGCGCGATCACGCTTTCGTTCTGGTACACGGCCGACTCGATGGACAACGCGATGTCGTGGGCGAACCGCGAGTTCGTGTTCTTCAACGGGACCAACGTGATGCCGTATCCGGAAGGACGGGGCACCGACTTCGCCGCTACGGTGACGGTGAATACCGAATCGAATTGGCAGATCGTGACGGGAATGACGCCGGGCGCCACGCCCCGCACGTGGACCGCGCGGAACTACCACGATCTCGTCGATATGCCCTTCTTCGTCGGGCCGCTCGAGGTCGACAGTTCGCGGATCGGCGACACGATGTTCCGGACCGTGACGTACCCCAGGGGCGTCCTCTCGGGCGCGGATCGCGCGCGTTTCTGGGATCAGCTGAAGAAAGTGATGCCGCCGATGGTGAACGTGTTCGGCGAGATGCCGGTCCCCACGTATACGACGCTCATCCTGTTCGACTCGACGACCGCCGGCGCGGCCGCGCTCGAGCACTCGAACTCGCACCTCGGCATCTACTCGCCGTTCATCGTCGACCATGAGTTCCTGCCGTCGATCACGGCGCACGAAATCTTCCATCTCTGGAACGTGAAGCGGTTGCGGCCGGCGGACATGGTGCCGTACAAGTACGACCGCGAGCAGCCGACGACGTGGCTCTGGGTGAGCGAGGGCATCACCGACTACTACGCCGACCTGGTGCAGGTGCGGGGCGGGGTGATCGACTCGGCGCACTTCCTGCGCCTGGTGACGGGGAAGATCGGCGAGGTGGCGGCGGCGCCTAACGTGGCGCTCGAGGACGCGTCGCTGTCGTCGTGGGTGCGACCGGTGGACGGCACGCAATACGTCTACTATCCCAAGGGCTCGCTGGCCGGGTTCATGCTCGACGTCATGATCCGCGACGCGAGCGACAACGCGCGCTCGCTCGACACGGTGATGCGCGACCTGTACCAGACGACGTTCAAGGCGGGGCGCGGATTCACGGGGCAGGAATGGTGGGCCGCGGTGTCACGCGCCGCCGGCGGGAAGTCGTTCACCGACTTCAACGATCGCTATGTGGATGGGCGCGAGCCGTACCCCTGGCCGACGATCCTTCCGCTGGCCGGCCTGCGCCTGAATGTCGATTCGATCCGTGAGCCGTGGATCGGCGTGTCGACGAACGTGGATTCCGGCGGCGTGATGGTGATGGAGCTCGAGCCAAATGGCGCCGCGCAAGCCGCCGGCGTGATGGTCGGCGACTACCTGCTGCGGGTCGGTGACATCCCGGTGTCCGACCCCGACTTCGGCGCGCGGTACCGCGCTCGTTATGCGCGGAGCGACGGTGACACGGTCGCGTTGCTGGTGCGTCGGGAGGGAAAGGAGCGGACCCTGTCGCTCCCGGTGAGGAACCGGGTGCGCACCGAGGAGTCGATCGTCTTCGACCGTAATGCGTCGCCGAAGGCGATAAGGATTCGAGCCGGGATCCTCAAAGGATCGTGAGGCTGGGATCTGCACGGGTACAGCGTGAACGCTGATCACGCTGGTTACACGGAAAGACACTGATAGAGCGAGCGGTGAAGGGCTGAGGGCTCGACGGCTCACAGGGCCCTCAGAAGTCAAAGCCCTTCACCGCTCGCTCAAGCAGCGTTCATCCGCGAAATCGGCGTGATCCGGGTTCAAGCCGTACCGCGCGAATCCGCAGTAGATCAGAAAGCCTTTCGAAGTAACATGATCTGCCCCGCGTGATACGCGCTGTGCTGGGCGAGGCCGCTGAGCAACGCGCGATACGAAACCGGGCCGTCCTTGCCCCGGTTCTTCGGATCGACCGGCTCGTCCAGGCGCGCCGGGTCGAACGACGCCACCGTCTCGAGCAGCTCCGCTTGGCGACGCTCGAGGCGCGCGCAAACGTCGGCCCAGGCGGCGCTGTCCACCTTCGTCCCCGCGGCCGGAAAGTCGCCGTCAGCCGGCATCGACGGCGGATTTCCCTGCAGGCGTGACGTCACCTCGCCGATCCACGCGCCGATGTGGTGCGTCAGCTCGTAGATAGAGTGTGCGCCGGGGATTGGCCGGGCGCCCGCCTGCGGGGCGGTCACGCCCTGGATCGCATCGAGCACCGCCGGACCGTGCCAGGCGTTGCCTTCGTAGATGCGACGGAGGTCGGCGAGCAGGTCGTTGCTCACGGGCGTACGGGCAGACGGGCAAACGGGCCGGCGGGGATCACATCTTCGGATTGCACGCCTTGGGCCCAGGCGCCGCGTTAGGCTTCGCTGCCTTCGCGTCGACGACCGCCGCGCCGTACCAGTTCACGCGTTCCGCATCGCGGGCCGACGGTCCCTTCACCGGCTCGCGCATCAGCGCCTCGACCTCGTCCGCCTCGCGCGCCACGCACGAGACCCACTTCACGCCGGCCTCGGTCACGATGTAGTCGTCCTCGATGCGGACGCCGGTGTTGGCGTACTTCCGCACCGCCGGCGCGATCTTCGCCAGCAGCGCCTCGTTGCCGGCCTTCGGGATGATGTCGAGCAGCTCCTGCCTGACGTAGATGCCGGGTTCAATGGTGTACGTGCTGCCGATGCCAATCCCTTCGCGATCCTTCTGGTCAGGATCGTGCACGGCGAGTCCAATACCGTGGCCAAGGCCGTGCATGTAGTACAGCGACGCTTGTGGGCACTTCCGCGGGTTATCCGCGTTCCCGCACTCGTAGGTCGCGGTCGGCGACTCGATCAGGCCGAGGCGCGCCAGGCCCTCGGAGATCACTTGTGAGGCGGCGCGGCTCACGTCGCGCCAGGCCACGCCCGGCTTTGCCGTGCGCTCGGCCGCCGACTGCGCGTCGCGCACGATCTGGTATACCTCGCGTTGCTCAGGCGTGAACTTGCCGCTCACGGGGAACGTACGGGTGACATCGGCGGCGTATCCGCCGTACGACGCCGCCGCGTCGATCAACAACAGGTCGCCCGCCTTCATGTAGCGATCGTCACGGTTGTAGTGCAGCACGGTACTGTTCGGGCCCGAGCCGACGATCGATGCGTAGGCTGGACGGTCGGCGCCGTAACGGCGGAACGTGTATTCGATCAGCGCCTGGATCTCGAACTCGTTCATGCCCGGCTCGAGCGCCCGCGCCGCTTCGGCATGCGCCTCCATGCTGATCGCTGACGCGCGCTGGATGAGGTCCATCTCGGCCGCGCTTTTCTTTGACCGCATCGACGTCACGATCGCGCCCGCGCTCGTCACCTCGAGGCCACTGTGCTTCTTGCGCAGCTCATCGAGGAAGCGCCCGTCGTTGTTGAGCGTGTCGCCGCCTTCGGCGAGGTCGGGAAGGTAGGCAAGCTTCGGCGACGCCTTGAGCAGCGAATCGACCGTCGCTTCGAATTCGGTGATCGGCTTCGTGGTCAGGCCGGTTGCCTTCGACGCGGAGTCGGGACCATAACGACGACCCGACCAGACTTCCTGCGCCGGGATCTTGGTCTGCACGAAGAGCGTCCACGACGCGTCGCTGCCGCGCTTGTTCAGGATCAAAGCCGCGTCGGGTTCGCGATATCCCGTCAGGTAGAGGAATCCGTTCGTCTGGTAGAACGACAGGTAATCCTGTACGGGCGACTCGCCGCCGCGAACGATGAACAAGCCGTCGGGGAGCCGCGACGCGAGCGTCGCGCGTCGGTCCGAGTATTCCTGGGCCGTGATCTGCGCGTTGCTCGTGGACACCACGGCTGCCAGCACAAACAGGGAAAGGGCCGGGATCTTCACCGGTGACTCCTGATGAGAGTTTTCGCCTACTTCAGCAGCTGCTTGGCGATCGTGTGCAGCTGCATGTTCGACGTGCCTTCGTAAATCGTGCCGATCTTTGCGTCTCGATAGAACTTCTCGACCGGGAAGTCCTTCGTGTACCCGTAGCCACCGAAGAGTTCGACGCAAAGCGACGTAACCCGTTCGCAGACCTGGGACGAAAAGAGCTTCGCCATCGCGCCTTCCTTCATGACATCCTGGCCCGCGTCGCGCATGCGCGCGGCGTTGTAGACCATGAGGCGCGCCGCCTCGAGCTCCGTCGCCGCCTGCGCCAGCTGGAACTGGATGCCCTGGAACTGCGCGAGGCTCTTCCCGAACTGATGTCGTTCCTTCACGTACGCGACCGCGGCGTCGAGTGCGCCGCGCGCGACACCGATCATCTGCGCGCCGATCCCGATGCGACCGCCGTTCAAGGTGTCGATCGCGATCTTGTAGCCCTGGCCAACGGGGCCCAGCACGTTTTCGGCGGGCACGGTGCAGCCATCGAGGATCAGTTCGGTCGTGCTCGACGCGCGGATGCCGAGCTTGTCTTCCTTTCGGCCGACGGTGAAGCCCTTGAAGCCACGTTCGATGATGAACGCCGTTATGCCTCGATGACCCGCGGCCGGATCGGCGTTCGCGAAGACGACATAGATCCCCGCTTCGGCGCCGTTGGTGATCCACATCTTCCGGCCGTTCAGGATCCAATCATCACCGCGCCGCTCGGCGCGTGACTGGAGGCCGAACGCATCGGAACCGGATCCAGGTTCGGAGAGCGCATACGCACCGACCGTGTCGCTCGTGAGTTTCGTCAGGTAACGCGTCTTCTGCTCGTCGGTGCCGTAACGGGCGATCGGGTAATTCGCGAGCGTGTTCTGCACGTCGACCAGAATCGCCGACGATGCATCAACACGGCTGATCGCCTCGACGGCGAGCGTCACCATCATCAAGGTTCCGCCGGCGCCGCCGTACTGCTCCTCGACTTCGATGCCCATGAGCCCGAGATCGAACGCGGCACGGATGAGCGCCGCGTCGAGATGCGCCGCCTTCTCCATGTCGGCAACGCGAGGACGCACCTCCGATTCGGCAAAACCGGACACCGCGTCCTGGAACAGGAGCTCGTCCGGCGTCAGTGTCGTCAGCGGTGTCACCGCCGGCGCGAGTTTCCCGACGTCGCTCATGCCAGCGCGGTCTTCATCGACGCGCGGCCTCGAGGGCGTGACGTCCGTTGACTTCAAGTTCGACGAGGTGGTACTGCGGCTCGGGCAAGCGGCGTCCTCTCGGCTACTGGAGTGACGCTCGTCACTCCAACTGGTGTCACGATACTACGGGATGGGATAGCTGCGTTAGGGGCGGCGCGGCCGAGCATCACGTTCCAGACGCTTAAAGGGAATGAGCCGTCGACCCGAATACCTGGAGGGCCAGATCGACCTTTCCGAACGGAGCCGAGACCTGAGCGCCGTCCACTGTGTCGCGCACCTGCGAAAGCATCTCCCGGGCGATGGCGATCCCTTCAGCCACGGCGTGCTCTCGTGACTTGTCGTTGGCCTTCCGCATGCGCTGCAGGATCGACTCGGGTACGACAACGCCGGGAACCTCATTGGCCAGGAATTCCGCGTTCCGCGCCGAGACCAGCGGCCAGATACCGGCGATCACCGGGATCCGCACCCCGTCGATCTCGCGCAGGAAGCGCTCCAGCTGCGAGACATCGAATACCGGCTGCGTCACGGCGAATTCGGCCCCGGCCTCGACCTTGTAGATGAACCGCTTCAACTCGACCGCCGGGTCGATCGCCGCCGGGTTGCACCCCACGCCGATCGCATAACGCGTCGGCTCGCCGATCGGGTTGCCGCCCGGGTCGAGGCCGTGGTTGAGGTTGCGGACGAGGTTCGTGAGGCCGATGGAGTCGATGTCGAAGACCGCGGTCGCGTCCGGGTACGGGCCCATCTTCGGCGGGTCGCCGGTGATGAGGAGGATGTTGCGGAGCCCGACCGCCGACGCGCCTAACAAGTCGCTGAGCATGCCGAGGAGGTTGCGGTCCCGGCAGCAGTAGTGCGTGACCGTCTCGATGCCGACACGCTGCTCGATGAGCAGGCTCGTCATGAGCGCGCCCATTCGGCTCTGGGCGCGCGGGCCGTCGGGCACGTTGACGGCGTCGACGCCGGCGTCGCGAAGGGCGCAGACGTCCGTCAGCATCCGGTCCGCGTTGACGCCGCGTGGCGGCACGATTTCGACCGAGGTCACGAATTCCCGGGCCGCGATCTTCGCGGCGAACTTCGAGCGTGTCGCGAAGGGGACGGGTTCAACGGCCTTGAGCTCCTGGATGCTGACCTTGCCGACGGTAGCTGTGGCCTGTGGCTTGAGGCCTGTGGCCTGGACAGCGTGATAATGCCCCAGCCGCGGGTTGAGCGGCCGCACGCCCTCAACGATCGCGTGGATGTGCTCGGGCGTGGTGCCGCAGCACCCGCCGACGACCTTCGCGCCAGCCTGCACGAGGTGGCGGGCGTAGGTGGCCATGTACTCCGCGCTGGCCATGTACATCGCGCGGCCGCCGACGTCGCGTGGCATGCCGGCGTTAGGCTGCGCGCTCAGCTTGCGGCGGGTGACGTGCACCATCCGCTCGATGCCCTCGAGGATTCCCTGCGGGCCCACGGAGCAGTTGAGGCCGATGATGTCGGCGCCGAGTCCGTCGAGCCAGCCCGCCACGTCCTCGGGTGAGGCGCCGAACGGCGTGTGCCCGTCGCTGCCGATCGTCATCTGCGCGACCACCGGCATGGTCGGGTCGACGTCGCGGGCGGCGCGGACGGCCTGGCCGATTTCCTCGAGGTCGCCGAAGGTCTCGATGATGAACAGGTCGGCGCCGCCTTCCTTCAGCGCGGCCATCTGCTCGGCGAACGCCGCGCGCGCTTCCTCGACGCTGGTCGGGCCGTACGGCTCGAGCCGCACGCCTAACGGACCGATAGCGCCTGCCACGAGGTGCGTGTCGCCGGCGACCTCGCGGGCGATCTTCGCCGCCGCGCGGTTGAAGTCGCCGGTGTGCTCCTGCAGTCCGTATTGCGCCAGCTTGATGCGGTTGGCGCCGAAGGTGTTCGTCTCCAGCACCTCGGCGCCCGCCTTGGCGTATTCCACGTGGACCGCGCGAACCATGTCTGGGGCGCGCGTGTTCAGCTCATCGTAGCACTGGTTGATGTAGACGCCGTGCGCGTAGAGCATCGTCCCCATCGCGCCGTCGAAGACGACGACGCTTTCGGGATCGAGCAGGCGTTCGAGGAGGCTGGCTCGGGTGGTCACGTGGTTCGCGATTTGGAACTGCGTGACTCGTTACTCGTGACTCGTGACTCGGCTGCGGTGGCCTGTGGCTTCTGGCCCGTGGCCTCGCCTTCACCTCGAATGGAGTAGTACTTCGCCTCTGGATGGTGCACGATCATCGCCGCCGTGCTCTGCTCGGGTACGAGCTGGAACGCGGTGGTGAGCGTGATACCTAACGCATCGGCCGCCGGGAGCAGCTTGAAGACCACCCCATGGTCGTCCAGGTCCGGGCAGGCGCCGTAGCCCCAGGAGTAGCGCTTGCCACGTCCGCCCGGGATCCCGAGCTCGGTCCGAATACGGCGATGCAGCCACTCGGCGACTGCTTCAGCCGCTTCCACGGCGATGCCGTGGACGAAGTAGGCCTCGGAGTATTCTCCGGCTGCCTGGAGCTCCTCGAATCGCTTCGACGCGGTGTCACCGACCGTAACCACCTGCAGCGCCATGACGTCGACGTCGCCCGAGTCCACGCCGCGGAAGTAATCCGCAAGACAGAGACGGTCGCGCCCTTCCTGCCTCGGGAACGTGAACCGGCCGATTTCCCGGCGCGACCCACCGTCGCTTTCGACGGCGGCAGGATCGTAAACGATCACGGTGTTGCCGTCCGATTGCACGGGGAAGTAGCCGTACACGGCCTGCGGTTTCAGCCAACTATTTCGCAGCGCGTCTTCGCGAAGACGCGCCAGCGTAGGTTGAAACACATCGCGAACGCTGGCTTCCCACGCTTCGCCGGATCCTCGTCCGCCCCATTGCAGCCGGAACAGCTCATCGAGGTCGAGGAGGTCCAGCACCTCGTTGAGCGGAATGTCACGAAGCACCCTGACGCCCCACGATGGCGGCGACGGAATCGTATTCGTGGCGGAGACCGCGCTGCGCTGGTTGTCGGCCGTGCCGCCGCGGTCCTCCTTGCCCATCGCGGTGTTGAGGAACACGTCGCGACGCGCTTCGTCGACGAGCTTCTTCACAACCGCATCACGGTTAGGCAGGTCCATCAGCGCCTCAACCGTATCGAGTCCCTCAAAGGCGTCCTTGCAATAGAAGACGCCGGACCCGTAGTGGCGCTCGCCTTCCACGAACAGCGTGCGCCGGCCAAAGCGGCGGTTGATTGCGGCGCCGCCGATGAGCACGGGAATGCTCATCCCGCGCTTATCGAGTTCCTGCACGCAGATGGGCATCTGCTTGGAGGTCGACACGAGGAGCGCCGACAGGCCGATCGCATCGGCATTCACCTCGATCGCCTTGTCGATGATCGTGTTCACCGGCACCTGCTTGCCGAGGTCGAACACCGTGTAGCCGTTGTTGGACAGGATCGTGTTGACGAGCGACTTGCCGATGTCGTGCACGTCGCCGTACACGGTCGCGAGGACCACCTTGCCCTTCGTGTAGCCCTCGGTGCGCTCGAGGAACTGCTCCAGGTGCTTCACCGCCTTCTTCATGACTTCCGCGGACTGGAGCACGAACGGGAGGATCAATTCACCGGCGCCAAACTTGTCGCCGACTTCCTTCATTGCCGGCAGCAGGACCTCGTTGAGGACACGAACCGGCTGCTCGCGCACGGCGGCTGCGTCGAGCGCGTCCTCGATCCCCTCTTTCTTGCGATGCACGATCATCCAGTGCACGCGCTGCTCAGCGGTCATGCCGGCGGTGGGATCCTCGCGCGGCGCATCCCCGGTCCCCGGTCCCCGGTCCCCAGTCGAGAAGTGCTCGATGAACCTCTGGAGCGCGTCCGGCCGCTTGTTGAATACCAGTTCGTCGGCGAGCACTCGCTCGTCAGGCGGAATCTCCGCGTACGGCGTGACGTGCGCGGGATTGACGATCGCGGCGTCGAGCCCGGCCTGCACGCAGTGGTGCAGGAACACGGAGTTGAGGACGGACCTGGCAGCCGGTGTAAGGCCGAAGCTGACGTTCGAGACTCCCAGGATCGTGAACACGCCAGGCAGCTCACGCTTGATGAGCCGAATTCCTTCGATGGTTTCACGCGCCGACTCGATCCACTCGGCGTCGCCCGTCGCGAGCGTGAAGGTGAGCGCGTCGAAGACCAGGTCGCCCGGCGCCAGGCCGTACTCACCGACCACGATGTCGTGGATCTTGCGCGCGACTTCGAGCTTCCGTTCGCGCGTCTTTGCCATGCCGACTTCGTCGATCGTGAGCGCGACGAGCGCGGCGCCGTGCTTCTTCGCGAGCGGCACCACCGCGTCGATGCGCTTGCGGCCGTTCTCCATGTTGATGGAGTTGACGATCGCGCGACCGGGCGCGCGCTCGAGCGCCGCCTCGATCACCGACGCTTCGGTGGAGTCGATCATCAGCGGCTGCTCGACACTCATCGACAACAGCTTGACCACCTTCGCCATCTGGTCCGCTTCGTCGGCGCGCTCGGTCAGCGCGACACAGACGTCGAGCACATGGGCGCCGGAATCGGCCTGCTCCCGCGCCACGTCCAGGATGCCGTCATAATCGTCGGCGAGCAGCAGCCGCTTGACCTTGCGCGATCCCTGCGAGTTGACCCGCTCACCAACGAGGAGCGGTGGCGGGTCCTGGTGCATGGTGATGGCGCGCATGGCGCTGGAAAGGCGCGGCACGGTTTTCGAACGGCGGGGCTTTCGTGACTCGTGACTCGTGACTCCTGACTCGGCGCTGACATCCGCAATCCGCCTTCCGCCATCTGCCCTCACTCCAAGGGCATCGATCTCCCTACACACCGCCTTGAGGTGCTCGGGAGTAGTCCCGCAGCACCCACCGACGATCCGTACGCCGAAGTCGCGGACGAACTCTGCCAGCATTGTCGCCATCGGCTCGGGTTCGAGCGGATACACCGCGTCTCCCGTGCCCGTATTCAGCGGCAGGCCCGCGTTAGGGATGCACGACACCGGCCGCGTCGCGTGCTCGGTCAGGAACCTGATCGGCTCGCGCATGTGCTCCGGGCCGGTCGAGCAGTTCAGCCCCAGGACATCGACACGCAGCGATTCGAGCGTCGTCATGGCGCTGGCGATGTCAGTCCCGAGCAGCATGCGGCCGCTCGTATCCAGCGTGATCTGCGCTTGCACCGGCACCCGGCGCCCGAGCTCGGCGAAAAGGCGCTCGAAGCCCGCGAGCGCGGCCTTCACCTCGAGAATGTCCTGCGCGGTCTCGACGAGCAGCACGTCGACGCCGCCTTCTACGAGGTACTTCGCCTGCTGGTAGTACTGGTCCGAGAGTTCCTCGTACGTGGTGTTCGACAGGACCGGGTCGCTGCTCGAGGGCAGGAGACCCGTAGGCCCTATCGATCCGGCAACGAATCGCGGACGATCGGCGGTCGAGTACTTGTCGGCGCACTCACGCGCGAGCCGGGCGGCGCCGACGTTGATGTCGCGCACCTTGTCGAACAGTCCCCACTCCTCGAGCCGGCGTGGTGTCGACTGGAACGTGCATGTCTCGAGCACGTCCACACCGGCCGCCAGAAATGACTCGTGGATTTCACGAATGACGTCGGGCCGTGTGAGGACGAGGTGGTCGTTGCATCCCTCGTATGCCTTGCCGCCGAAATCCGCCGCTGTCAGGTGATAGCGCTGGATGCTGGTGCCCATCGCGCCATCGAACACCAGGACACGACGCGCGAGGGCGTCGAGGTAGGCGGAGTCGGTGACTGTGTTGTTCGATGTGCTCAATGGGGTCCTGGAACGAAATCGGCCCGACGCACAGGCGCCGGGCCGGCGCTTTAGCGGATTTTTTTACGTGGCCGCAAGTTGCCTGAAATCGCCACGAATCTGTTGTCGCGTCAGCCGGAAGCAGGCTCCCGCCTGACGCCTACGGAGGAATAACCGGCCTACGAGGCCGCGGCAAGCGGTCCTGCCTTACGACGCGGACGAATCCGGGAGGGTCACGCCGGGTTCGCGCCCAACGGCCTTCGCTCGGGTCGCCAGGTGGTCGGCCAGCGCCACCAGGCGGTTGCGCTCCAGCGGAAGTACAAGATCCGCAAGGACGTGCCGCGCCGTCAGTGCCGGGAGCGCCCGAGAGGTGTCGCCGGCTTCCCGAAACGTCACGAGCGCGCCGCCCCCGGCCATCGTGCTGCGGAGGAACGATCGTTCTGGATCAGCATCGGAAACCATGCCACGCTCGGCAACCGTCAGGATGGCTGGATGGCGGGCCTGCAGTTCCTCGGCCTCGTCCAGCGTGTTCGCGACGACCACACGCTGTCCCGTGCTTGCGAGCGCCTGGGCCAGTCCCTCGAGCAGGGCAGTATTCTGGCCGGCGAGTAGGATCATTGCCTATCGTTAGGTCGAAGAGAGGATTCGGTCAAGGGCTGGGTGCGCCACGTCATCCACCTCGATCAGTTTATTCCTTGATCCAAATCCCGAGATAATGCGCACGTGACGCCTTGCGACGCCGAACTCGTCGGCGAGAAAATCGACGAGTGCCTCGTTTGCGGCGTTCTCGACCGGCGGAGCCCGGAGCCGCACGCGCAGCAGCCCACCGGCATACCCAACGATCTCATCCTTCGACGCGCGCGGCTGGACTCGCACGTTCAAGCGCATCGCGGTTCAGCCGAGCACGCTGCGAAAGAGGCTTTCGAGGATGAGGAGCACGATGAATGCGACGATGGGCGAGAGATCGATGGACCGGAACGGTGGCACCCACCGGCGCAGCGGCCGAAGGATCGGTTCCGAGAGTGTGAAGGCCCATCGCACCCATCGTGAATGCGGCGAGAGAGGCAGCCATGACGCGAGGACGCGCACGATGATCGCGAGGCGAAGAATCGCGAAGATCCAGTACACAACCAGGCCGATGATGCCGCGCGGACCGGCGGCAACGCCGTGACTCAGGTCAGCCAGCAACCCGGCGACGAAATCCAGCAGCGCAAGGAGAACGATGCCGGCGACAATGAGGGCGCCGAGGGCCCACCACGGCGCGGAAGCCGGCAATCCACCCGCGCGCACGACGCGATGCTCAACCGGCGCGAGCATCGGGTCCAGGTATTTGCGGAAACTCCGCGCGACAGGACCGAACGGATTGATTCGTCGCGTGCGCACCAGCCAGTCGACAATGGCAACGACCGCCATGATCACCGCGGCCCAGAGCAACACGACGCGCAGAATCGCGCGCAGCGTTCCGAAAGCAGCCAGGATGGCGGTCACGAGGATATGGTGCGGATATGATTGCGCGTGTTCAAGGGCGCTCGCGCGGGACGAACCAAATGTTCGATCGCGGCCCCGACGAGAATACCCGCGAGCACGCCGGACCATTCACCGACGCTCAACGCGCTCAAGCCGCTGGCCATCGGAGCAATGACCAGTGTGGCGACCACAATCGCCAATGGCCACCACGCGACCCCATCGGTCGAATCGTCAGGCATCTTTCGCAACGAACGCATCGTGAAGAACGCGACGGGAAGAATGAGCGCACCGAGCCAGGCGGCGTTTGCTGGCCACCACCTGTCGCTGAGCGCCACTTCTCTCGGAAGCAGAGTCGCCCACGCCAAGCCGACAGATCGCCTTACCGTGACGCTCGTCCGCGTCGAATTCGTGGCAACGGCTACTGCGATCACGCGCGAATTACTCAGTGCTTCGATGGTCCGACCCCCACCAGTCTCTTCGTTTCCGACACCAGGCGTGGCGAATCCGTTCTGCAGTCCGACCAGAACGGGGCGAAGCTTGAGGTTTGAGGCAGCCATGTGTGAGCGAAAAGCCGCCACGTTCCCCCATTGCAGTACCGCAAAACCTTCTTCGAACTCGTTTGCGAGGCGAGCGATGAAGGCCGGCCGTCGAGTGGGCGGGGTGCGGCCGCCGACTTCCGCAAGCACGGTAACCGTTCTCGTATTCCGAGTTTCGCGCGGACCCAGGAACTCAGCCGGCCGGAGCGTGGCGCCGTTGAATTGCACGGAGGTCAACTCACCCTGAAACGGGTCCATGTTCCGTCGCACGGGCTTCCATTGCACCCGTTGCGGAAATCGAACTTGAACCGGCTGTACCAACCACGACGAACCGACAACAACCGCACTCACCACGAGTCCAGAGACTCCCGCGAAACGCCGGGCCTCGGCGCGCGAGGCGTTGAGCCAGCGAATTCCATCAACGGCCAGCCACGCGCCAATCATCGTGCCGATCGTGTTCGCCAGCAGGTCTCCCAGCGAGGCGTCGCGACCGCTAATGACGCGCCACTGCAGCGTCTCGATGACCAGTGTCGTCAGCGCGCCAATGATGGTCGCGGTTCTCCATCTCCCAATGAGCCACCGCAGGCCAAGACCCAACGGCATGAACAAGGCGAGGTTGAGGACGAAGTCAACGCCGCCGAGCGCTCCGCAGAAGACGCAGAACATTGGCGTTTCGACGAACGTTGTTACTCGCCCCAGCGTCATGAAGCCGATCAGCGCGAACGCGGCGACAGACAGGATCGCGGCCGCTCGTCGGCCCGGCTGGGTTACCATCTGCGGTGCCGGCGTGCCAGGTGAGTTGCGGTACGCCGTGCGGAGCGATGGGTGGATGTCGGGCGGCTCACCCGATTGAAGTTAGGCGCCCGCGCACGTGAGTGACGTCGCGAGGTGTTCCGTAACTCGGGCCGTCACTCGCCCTGGGCCAGGGTCGCCTTGTCGTGCCAGGCGACTGGCCCACGCCGAACCATGCGTTCGAAAAGCGCGACAATCAATGCCGCGTTGATCATCGAGAAGTAATAGGGAAGGCGTAGCAGGCGAGGACGGAGCGCGAACGTCGCGCCGCTCACCGACAGCGCGTAGAACGCCAGCTGCCCGGCGAAGAGAAGGCGATAGAAGGGCGAGTGCAGCAGGAAAAGATTCGCCACGAAACAGGCGATCATCGCCGGCGGAACGAGCAGGCGCATCGCTTTGTGCGACACGAAGAAGAACAGCGGCCCGGCCCGAAGGGGCATCAGCAGCCGCGGAAGCTCGCTGAGCTGTTGAATGTTGCCGCTCGTAATGCGCACGCGACGCCGGAATCCTTCCATTTCGTGCGCTTCCTCAACCGCAACCGCACCCGGCTCGTACACCGCACGGTAGCCACGGGCGACAATGCGGAGCGGGATGACGAAATCGTCGTTGATGACGCCACGCTCGGGGAAGGGATATAGCTCCCGCCGAATGGCGTACAGCGCCCCGTGCGCGCCGAGCGTCGAGCTCAATTCTGCTTCGGCGGCCTTGAGCGACGTCTCGAATCGCCAGTAGAAATCTTCCTGCTTCCCGAGCGCCGAGCGTCCCGGATTACGCACGAGATACGCGCCGCTGACGGCGCCCACCGCGGGGTCAGCAAAGTTGCTGACGAGGACGCGGATCGATTCCGGCGTGAGCATCGACGATGCGTCGGAAAACACGACGATCTCACCGGTGAGTTGCGGGATGACGTCATTCATTGCGGCGAGCTTGCCGCGATTCACGGGGAACGCCACGAGACGAACCCGTTTCCCGTCGGCGTGTCGAGCCGCTATCGCGTTTGTATCATCGCTGGAGCCATCGGACGCAACGACGGTCTCCAGGCGGCCGGCCGGGTAGTCGAGGGCGAGCGAGTTCTCGATCTTCGCAGCGATGACATCTTCCTCGTTGTAGGCGGCGACGAGGAGCGATACGGTGGGTTCGATCGGCGCCCTGCGAGGCGGGCGCGGCGTCACGCGCCGCAACACCGCCAGTAACAACGGATAGATCAGGTACGGGTAGACAACCAGAAACGCAGAGAACCAGAAGAGCGCGCGCACCGTCAGGTTGGCGTGGCTGCCTCGACGCAATACAGCTGGCCGATAACTTCCTCGGATCGGATCGTAAACCCGGCCTCGGTGATCAGCTTCCGCACCTGATCGTGGCGGTAGAAGTAGACCGGGCAGCCCAGTATTGACAGTCGTACTTTTCGCACCGGAGCGCGCCACGTCTCGGCCCGTGGCCAAGCCGAAAGGAAAGTCCCCTTCGTGAGGCCGTGGATTTTCTTGAGGCGCGATCTCGGATCGGCGATGTAATCCCAGAAGCCGATGGCGATCACGAAGTCGAAGCGCTGATCAGTCGTCCAGTTTTCGACATCGGCCACAGTGAAGTCGCAGCGATCAGACACTCCGTCGCGAGTCACGAGTTCCTTCGCGAGACGGATCATTTCGGGGGCGACATCTACTCCGGTCACGTGCTTTGCGCCGCGCTTGGCGAGTTCGGTGACGAAACGTCCCGATCCGCACCCGATATCACATACGGTCAGCTTGCTCGCGTCGCCGGCTTTGCGCATGACCCAGTCGAACCGGCCGAAGATGTCCTGACGCAGCCAGCGATCGAGCGCGCGTCCGATCCCGCTCTTCTGGCCTGTATAAATGGAATCGAACTTTTCGGCGATGTCGTTCCAGTACTTCGCGACTTGGGGCATCGTGTCGCGTGTCATGAGGCGGCCTCGGCAGAGTTGAGGTCGAGCAGGGGATGCGCCGCCAACCGATCAGTAAGGTGGCTGGCGCGGAAACTGGTGAAGGAGAAACGTTGCAACAGGCGATGCAAGCGGCGTTCCATCTTATCGAGATTGGTATAATGCCGCAGGCGAGATCGAAAGCGCCCCGCCAATCGTGGCTGGCTGGCGTCGACCTCCCACGGGTGAACGTACAGAATGAACGGAACGTCTTCCTTCTGTGCGGCGCGGAGCCCCCACTGCGTGTACCAGAAAGGCAGAATGCGGAGATACCCTCCGCCGCCAACCGGGAAGTTGCGCTTGCCGATCGAGAAAGTGGTCATTGGCATCTCGATCAGCGGACCTTTTCTCGTGGTGACCGTGGTCGGACGCCTGGGACCGTCTGGCATACCATAGACATCGTGGGCGATGGGGAAGATGCTCGAGTCATAAGTGAAGCCGAGCTCGGCCAGGATCTCCAGAGCCCAGAGCGATTTTCGCGTAATCGAGAAACTTGGCGCGCGATATCCTGCTACCTCGCTGCCGCTGACTTGTTCGATCGTCTCTTTGGCGCGACGCGTGTCTTCACGAAACTCGTTGGCAGTGAGTCTGAAAATTGGCCGGTGCCAATAGGAATGGCAGGCGATTTCGTGGCCACGCGCAGCGATTTCACGTACCAGCTCGGGTTGTCGTTCGCAGACCCATCCCAGAATGAAAAAAGTGGCCTCGACCCTGTTCGCTTCGAGGAGATCGAGGATCCGATGCGTGTTGCCGACTACCCGCGAGGGGAAGTGGTCCCACTGTGACCGCTCCACAACATCGGAAAACGCCTCGACGTGAAAGAAGTCCTCCACATCGACGGAGAAGACGTTGGATTGGGGCATCAAACGTAGAAGTATGACGACTGAGCCACGCGTATTGGCACGGCGATGCAGTTTGGGCTGAGTCCCAGCCAGGGTCGCGCTTTGAAAGCGGCTCGAGCGGGAACGCCCGGGATAATAGGTCGCCGCAAGCGCGCGAGTGAGTCAAACCGTTTTGGCCGGGCGCTCGACATCGGCACGCCGATTCTCAAGATTCACAAAATGCGAGCTTTAGATTGATTCCACGCCGAACTTCGAACCGGGTGTTTTTCCCGCGACCCTGCCGCACGCCATGACATATCTCGTTACCGGAGGCGCGGGGTTCATCGGATCAGCTCTGGTCCGCCTGCTCCTCCAGTCGCGCGACAAGAAGGTCGTCGTTGTTGACAAGCTGACATACGCCGGCAACCTGGACTCGCTGGCGAGCGTGCAGTCGAACCCGGGGTTCGCCTTCGAGCGAGCGGACATCTGCGATGGGGACGCGGTGGTCCGGGTGTTTGCGACGCACCGGCCGTCGGCGGTGATCCATCTCGCGGCCGAGTCACATGTCGACCGGTCCATTGACGGGCCGGCGCAGTTTGTGCAAACCAACATCGTCGGCACGTTCTCGATGTTGCAGGAGACCCTCCGTTACCTTCGCGAGCTCCCTGCAGCGGACGCCGAGGCGTTTCGCTTCCTGCATGTCTCCACTGATGAAGTGTTCGGCTCGTTAGGGAGCGACGGGTTCTTCACTGAATCGACGGCATATGACCCGAGCTCGCCGTACTCCGCGAGCAAGGCGGCATCCGACCATCT
>Ga0111538_10004389_pt1 | contig 19610 bp, 20 predicted proteins | sample SoiMethybrSBSTD1_FD_79669 | JGI IMG/M metagenome (GOLD analysis project Ga0111538, IMG submission 79669) | Bulk soil microbial communities from a Populus tree surrounding site in Tennessee, USA - Soil MetaG P. TD hybrid SBSTD1 (version 2)... | ecosystem: Environmental > Terrestrial > Soil >...
GCGACGACCGCGCCGATCGTGCGAAGCGGTGCCATGACAAGCAGGTAGGGAAGGGCGAAGAGCCACCCTAGGGCGAAGCTCACCGGCGCCATCACGAGGGCAAGCACAGCGCCACGAGACCGGCCCAGCCAGAGCCACCGACCGATCATGACGTCGACGATCGAGACCGCAACGAGGAGCCACGCAAGGGCCAAGCCGAGCGGCGTCAGTCGGTCGGTCCCGATCTCGGGGTACGGACCGCCAAGGAGCCGCCAACCGAAGGGCGTCATCGGCAGCTCGCCGTGGTCTCGGTGGTAGAGGAGGATGGCCAGCGTGGCGACGGCCCAGCCCACGCCGGGCACGGCGTAGAGCAGCGCGAGGGCCTGAAGCAGGCGCATTCAGGATCCCCGGGCTGCGCTGATGTTCCGGCGCGGAGGCGTCCACACGCCCGAAAGAACCAAACGCGCCCGCACGGGCACCCCGGACCTGGTCATCGACGCCTTCCTTTACATATACCGCGCGGTGGCCATCGTCAGCCCCGCAACGAGGATGAGCGGGAGATCGACGCGGCCGGCAAGTCGCATGAGTCGATCGGCATGTCGGAGCCGCTCGCGCTGCGCCTGGGTCGTCACGCCGCCGCTGGCCACAAGCTCGTTGCGGACCGCGGACTGCTCCGCGATGCTCGGCGCGACGAGGATGAAACCGAGCACGAACGACGCGATCGCCGCCGCGCCCCCGATGGTGTACGCCAGCCCGGTGGGCGAGGTGATCCAGGCTGACTGGAGTCCGCCCGAATCCCGCCAGTAGAGCAACGCACCGGCGAGGACGGTCAGGGCGGCAACGACCGGGAACATCACGCCCATCCGCCGACGTCGCATGAGGTGGTCCATGAACGGCTGGGCCGAATCGCCCAGCGCGGTCGCTGTCGGGCTGAGGAAGAATCCCCCGATGATCGCCCCGCCGAACCAGATCATGGCTGACCCGACGTGGACGATGCGCAGACCGAGCAGCCACCAGTCCACCGTTGGCACCCTCCGTGCTCACCAAGACTAATGTTATTCGCTAGAGTATTACTCTAGTCCTCGAGTCTGATAATCTGACCGCCGAGATGCCGCGTGTCAACCCCTCCGCGCCCGACGTCCCGCCGAGGCGTGCGCGAGCCCGAGCGACCCAGTCGCGGATCGTGAAGGCCGCATTCGGGCTGTTCTGCGAGCGCGGTTATAGCGGCACCACGATGGCGCACATCGCCGACGCCGCGGACGTGGCCGTGCAGACCGTCTACTTCACGTTCCACACCAAGGCTGCCGTGCTCAGCCGCGCCTACGACTACGCGGTCTCGGGTGAGGGCGAGCCGATCCTGCCGTGGGAGCAGCCGTGGTACCGCGAGATGGTCGCCGCGGCCGACGTGGTCGAGTCGCTGGGCCAGCTCGTGTCCGGGGTGGGCGAGATCACCCGCCGGCTTACGCCCCTGTATGTCGTGGCTTCAGGCGCTGCCGCGAGCGACCCGGAGGTCGCTGAGGTGGTCGATCGCCACGAGCGGTGGCGCGTCGAGGGCTACCGGGGCATGGTCGAGGTGTTGCGGGCCAAATCAGCACTCCGGGCCGGTCTGACCCCGGAGCGGGCTAATGACCTGTTGCTGCTCTACGTCGGCATGGACGTCTACCACGCCCTGGTTGAGGTCGCGGGCTGGTCCCACGATGCGTGGGCCGCGTGGACCAGGGCGACCCTCGCCCACCAGTTGTTCGCAGTCGAGATCGACGACCTCTAGCCCTCGACCCGTCTCGCCGTATCGTTCGCTCGTGCTGTCCTTCGACCCGAGCGAGACCGACATCGAGGATCTCGTGTTCGACGCTCTCGAACGTCTACCGTTGCCCTTCCGTGAGCAGCTAGGGAGCGTGGCGATCGTGGTCGAGGATGAGGCGACCCCCGATCAGCTCGCCTCGGTCGGCGCGCGCGGGCTGTACGGCCTCTACCAGGGCATACCGCGGACCGCATGGGGCGCCGATCAGGTGCAGATGCCGAGCAAGATCACGATCTTCCGCGGTCCGCTCGTCCGCGCGAATCCCACCCCCGAACGCCTCGCCGCGGCCGTGGCAGATACCGTCTACCACGAGATCGCCCATCACCTGGGGATCTCGGACGCCCGCCTCCGCGAGCTCGGCGACGACCACGGCTCGGGGCGCTGAACGAGGACGACCACGCGCTTGACATCCCGAGTTAGTAAAACTAGCATCCGCTCACGTTAGAAACCGACCGAGGTGCGGTCGGACCCACACGGCAGGAGCGGTCAGCTATGACGACATCCAGGGAGCCTGTGCGCCTGGCTCTTCGCAAGCTTTGGTCAGACCATGTGATCTGGACGCGGGGTTACATCATCGCCGCAGCGGCAGGCACGCCAGACGCGGACGCCGCTGCAGGCAGGTTGCTGGCGAACCAGGAGGACATCGGGGCGGCCGTCGCAGGCTTCTACGGCAAGGACGCCGGCGATCGCCTGACGGAGCTGCTCAAGGAACACATCCTCATCGCCGTCGATCTCGTCGCCGCCGCCAAGTCGGGGGATCAGCCGGCCTTCGCGACCCATGACGCGCGCTGGACGCGCAATATCGAGACCATCGCCAGGTTTCTCGCCGGCGCGAACCCGCACTGGAACGAGCGGGACGTGCTCGACCTGTTGGCACTCCATCTCAAGCTGACCAAGGACGAGACAGTCGCCCGGATCACTGGCGACTGGGCCGCCGACGTGAAGGCGTTCGACGACATCTTCACGGAGATCATGGTCCTCGCCGACGCGATCCACGACGGTCTCGCGGCCCAGTTCCCCGACCGCTTCGCCACCCCGGTCGCGGCATGACGCTGGTCGAGATGCTGGAGGCCTCGCCCGTCCGGGCGGGCCTCCGCATGGGCGATCGCGCGCCGGGATTCGACGGGCTGGTCGGCACGGATCGCGAGCGCTACGGGTTCCCGCGATTCGCTGACAAGGCAGCGCTCGTGCTGATCTTCTCCTCGAATCGCTGCCCGACAGCGAAGGCCTATGCGACTCGGATGAACGAGCTACAGCGTGACTACTGTCGACGCGGCGTCCAGCTGCTGGCCATCAACTCGAACGATCCGCACTTGTATCCGGATGAGGACCTGTCGCGCATGGTCGAGCGGGCCGACGAGGACGGGTACGCGTTCCCGTACGTCGTCGACGAGGGTCAGCGGATCGCACGGGCCTATGGCGCCGAGTGCACCTTCCACGTCTTCGTGCTCGACCAGGGCCGGCGACTGCGATATCGCGGACGCTTCGACGACGCCCGATTGCCTGAACGCGTGACGACCCACGACCTCCGGGACGCCCTCGACGACGTCCTCGCCGGTCGCGAGGTTCGTCGGCCCGAGACCCGGGCGTTCGGCTGCAGCCTCGATCTCGTCTGACGTGATGGGCGTCGCCGCGATCCGCCGCCGCGACGCCCCGCCGGACGTCGTCGCCGCGGAGCGGCCGGCGTTCGCGGGACTCCTGCCGGTCGCCCTCAGCGTGGCGGTCGCGTGGGCGACGCTCGTCATCCTCGATGCCACCGGGGCTGCGGTGACGCTCCATCACCACGCGCTCATCGAGAACGGTCCGCCGCTCTGGCTCGCGATCCCCCCGTTCCTCCTCGCCTGGGAGGTGATGGTCGTCGCCATGATGGTGCCGGGGAGTCTGCCCGCCATCCGGCTGACGGTGCCGACCCGCTCGGGCTCCCCCAGCGCCGAGCTCGCCTTCATCGCCGCGTTCCTGGCGGTGTGGGCCGCGTTCGGTCTCAGCGCGTTCCTTGGCGACATGGTCGTCCATCGCCTCGTCGATTCGACGCCGTGGCTGGCGGCACGTCCGTGGTTGATCGAGGCCGGCGTCCTGGCATTCGCGGCCATCTACCAATTCGTACCGCGCAAGCGGCACGACCTCGAGCGGTGCCGTCACCCAGGTGGGCACATGGGTTCCGCGACCCTTCGTGGTGCCGCACGGTTCGGGCTCGGTCATGGCTTGGCGTGCGTCGGCGCGTCTGGCGCGCTGATGCTGCTGATGTTCGGCGAGGGTTTCGGTGGCCTCGTCTGGATGGTCGCGCTCACTGGCGTGATGGTCCTGGAGACGACGTTCCGATCCCCACAGCAGTTCACGCGCCTCGTCGGTATCGGGCTGATCCTGCTGTCCGTCGCCACGCTCGCGGGGCCGACGGCCTTCTGACGCGGCGCCCTATTCGGCCGCGAACAGCTCCATCGGTGCCGCGATGCCTTTCAACGCGTGGGGCCCACGCTCGACGTAGCGCAAGTCCGTCCCCTCGGTAAGCGCGCGCGTGATCGGCGAGACGAGGATCTCCGACGGTCCCGCCGCCGACATGATCCGCGCGAGCGCGTGGATGGCGATCCCGCGCACGCCGTCCGCGGTCGTTTCGATCTCGCCGGTATGGACGCCGATGCGGACCTGCAGGTCAAGTCGCCGGATCGAATCGCGAATCGCTCGGGCGCACTCGACCGCCCCAGCGGCGCTATCGAAGGCGAGGAAGAACCCGTCGCCGGTCGTGTCGATCTCCCGCCCTTGGAATCGCTCGAGTTCGCGTCGGACGATCCGGTTGTGATCCGCGAGCATCTGCCGCCATCGGGCATCCCCGAGCCGCGCGGCGGTCGGGGTGGAGTCGACGATGTCCGACATAAGCATGGTCACGACCTGGCGCGCCAGGGACGCAGGCAGGCCGAATTGCGCGCTGTTGCCGGACAGATCGATGAGGTCGGCCGGCTCGTCGCCGACCACCCAGGCGTCGTGGCGTGGTGGGATATCGAAGACGTCACCGGCGACGAACTCATCGACGTCCTCCGAGTCGGCGAGGCGCACCGCGAGACGGCCGCTGACGATGAGCTGCAGATGGTGTACCTCACACCATTCCGTGCCGACGATCGGCTTGATGTCCTCGGACCAGCGCCAGCCCGGCTCAAGGATCGCCCGGCCGATCGCCAATCCGCCGATCTGCGCAGCGGCGCCGACGCCACGAGAGAGCGGGCGCTGGTTGGCGGGATCGAGCAGGCTGGCGTGTTCGAGTCTGGTCATGGGAGCGGGTTCACAGTAGCGCGGTTGCGATCGCGACGAGCGCGAATCCGCCGATCAGCAGTCCCGAGGCCATATTGATTCGCCGCATGCCATTGGTGGTCAGACGCGACCGGAACGCGGCGAGCACCGTGGTGAGGAGGACCCACCAGAGCGACGAGCCCGCCAACACGCCGAGCGTCAGCACGGTCGCGCCCGCGGGGTCGCCACCCGTTACGCCGAGCCCGACGAAGAGGGCCGCGAACGAGAGGATCGTCAGTGGATTGGTGAGCGTCAGCCCGAGCATGCTGAGGTAGGCGCCGGGCAACCCGCGCCGGCCTTCGGTCTCGGCCGCCGCCTCGCCCGGGACGGACGTGAAGGTCCGATACGCGAGCCACAGCAGGAACACGCCGCCGACGATGCCGAGCACCCGGCGCCAGTCGACGAGCAGCTCGGTGACCGCCGTCAGGCCGAACGCGGCGATGGCCCCGTAGGTGGCGTCCGCCGTGGCAACGCCCATGCCCGAGACGAGCCCGACGACACGACCTTCAGCGAGCGTGCGTCGGATGACGAGCAAGCTGATCGGCCCGACCGCCGCCGCGATGGTGAAGCCGAGGACGAGACCTCGGACGAACAGTCCTGTATCCATCGATCCTTCCCTCTTCACATAAGGAAACGCCCTCGGCGTCGTGCCGAGGGCGTTCCTCTCAGATCCGTGACTGGCGCCCTCGCGGGCGCGTTGCATCAGGTCGAGCGGGCCCTCGCGGGCTGCTGCTGCGACCGGGTCGCGGTGCTGCGAACGACGTGATGCATCGCGGCGGAGGGTGGGGGATGGGACGACCCGTGTCAACACAGTCGGCTTGGTGGCCTCGATATCATCCCTGCATGGACAGCCCGCGCCGCGCACAACGCCGCGGTCATCGCACGAGCCCGACCACGACCGACGAAGGTCCGCGCGCCTTTGGCCCTGTCGACCACGACCGCTTCCCTGACCGGGAGACCCGCCTCGCCCTCGATGGCGGCAGGGCGTCGCAGAGGTTCCGCGACCTCCTCGCTGAGTCCGGCCCGATCCTCGCCGACGGCGCGATGGGCACGATGCTCTTCGCGAACGGTCTTCAGTTCGGCGATCCGCCCGAGGTCTGGAACCTGGCCCACCCGGACATCGTCCGGCGCATCCAGCGCGGCTATCTCGAGGCCGGGTCGCGGATCCTGTTGACCAACACGTTTGGTGCGAACCGGCTCCGCCTTGGGCTGCATGGCCTCAGTGAACGTGTCGATGAGCTGAATCGCACGGCCGCGATCCTCGCCCGGGCGGAGGTCAACGCCGCGGGCGGCACTGCACTCGTGGCCGGCGACATCGGCCCGAGTGGCGAGATCGTCCAGCCGCTCGGGACGCTCGACTACGACATCGCCGTCGACGTCTTCCGAGAGCAGGCCGCATCGCTTGCGGCCGGCGGGGTCGACCTGATCTGGATCGAAACCATGTCCGACCTCAATGAGATGAAGGCGGCCATCGAGGGCGTCCGTCGCGTCGCCCCCGGCATCGCCCTCGTCACGACGATGACGTTCGACACCCGCGGCTACACGATGATGGGTGTCTCGCCGGAGCAGGCCGTCGAGGCGCTGGTCGCCTGGGGAGCCGACGCGGTCGGTGGCAACTGCGGCAACGGGCCCGACGAGCTCGTGCCCGTGATCGAGAAGATGCGAACGGTCGACCCGGACGCGGTCTTGGTCGCGAAGTCGAACGCCGGGATGCCCGAGCTCGTCGACATGCGAGCGGTGTACCGCGCCGACCCGCCATCGATGGCCGCCTACGGCGTCCAACTGCACGAAGCCGGCGCCCGGATCGTCGGTGCATGCTGTGGCAGTTCCCCGGACCACTTGCGCGCGATGCACGCCGCGCTCACCCCGGCCGCCACCTAGCCCTGCTGTCGCCAGTGCCTCGTCCGCTCAAGATCGGCGTCCAGCTGCCCGAGGTCGAGCGCGAGACACGCTGGTCCGAGCTCCTCGACATGACGCGGGCCATCGAGGACTTGGGCTACGACTCGGTGTGGCTCGGCGAGCATCTGCTCTACCGCTGGCCCGAACGGGCGCCGCGTGGGCCGTGGGAAGCCTGGTCGATGCTGGCCGCGATCGCCGCCAGCACCGGCAGGATCGAGTTCGGGCCGCTCGTCGCTTGCACTGCATTCCACAACCCCGCGGTCCTCGCTAAACAGGCCGCGACCATCGATGAGATCAGTGGTGGCCGTCTGATCCTCGGGCTCGGTGCCGGCTGGAACGAAACCGAGTTTCGGGCGTTCGGGGTCCCGTTCGACCACCGCGTCGATCGGTTCGAGGAAGCGTTCACGATCATCCGCACGCTCCTTCAGGAGGGCGCGATCGACTTCGATGGACGCTTCTACCAGGCACGTGACTGCGAACTCATCCCGCGCGGGCCGCGGCCGAGCGGTCCGCCCTTGATGATCGGCTCGAACGGGCCCCGGATGCTGCGCATCGCCGTGCCGCATGCGCAGGCGTGGAATACCTGGTTCGCCGATATCGGCAACGCGCCGGACGGGGTCAGGCCACTGCGTGACGCTGTCGATGCCGCGTGCCGCGATACCGGCACGGATCCAGCAGCGATCGAGCGGACGGTCGCCGTGCTCATCCGCTTTCCCGATGGGGTCGGCCGCATCCAGGGCAGCTACGCCGAGGCGCCACCACCACCCCTCGAGGGCTCGCCCGAACAGATGGCCGACCGGATGCGCGCGTACGCCCGCGAGGGCGTGCGCCACATCCAACTCGTCATCGACCCGATCACGCGCGGCTCGATCGAGGCGTTCGCCCCGGTCCTACGGCTGCTGGATGGCTGATCGACGGGTACGAAAGTAGGGTCGACGGACCCGCGATACGCTCACGAGAATCACGCGGCCATGGCACATTCCCGTCTTCGGGCAGTGCGGACCGTCACCGTGCTCGTCGCAGTGGCCGCCTTTGCGGTCGCGTGCAGCAGCGCGGCGCCGAGCGCCTCGCCGTCCGTCGCTCCGACACCGCTCATCACACCGGACCCGCATCTGCCCAGCCCCGCGACCGCGCGGCAGGTCTTCGCCGGATTCGACAAGGCCGGTCTGCCGATCACCGCGAACACCGCCACCCTCGGGCCCGATGGCGGCGACGTGGTGACGAAGATCTACGCCACGTACCTCGGCTGGCCGCTCGACGTGACCGAGTACCGATCCGCGACCGCCCTCACCAAGGCCCTCGCTTGGACCGATGGTCAGGAACCCGGCAACGGCGAAGCGCCGATCGCGCTGGCGGGTGTCAACATCCTCATCACCTGGGGGCCGGTCCGTTCTGGGCACTCCCCAGCGAAGCTCAACGCACGCCAGTCGGATGCATTGTCCGATCTCGTGTCCGTGGCCGACCTTCTCCTATCGCCGCTGCGGACGCATACCAGCGTGCCGGTCAAGACCACGGCCGCTCCGTCGGCGAGTCCTGAGGCGTCGCCAAGCCCGGCGAAGTCGCCTGCTCCGTCGAGATCGGCCAAGCCCACCAAGTCCGCGAAGCCCTCGAAGTCCCCGGGCTGACCCACACACCGGGAACGGGGCCGAGGGGGACGACGAGGTCGTACCCTGTCGGCATGACCGACGTTGCGCGGCAGCGACCCCGATCCCTGTCCAGCCGAGCCGAGGACGTCTCCGAGCTCGACAAGCGGATCATCGAGCACCTCCAGGCTGATGGCCGACGGCCGTTCACGCAGATCGCCGCCGAGCTCGGAGTCAGCGAGGCGGCCGTCCGCGCCCGGACAAACAGGCTCATCGAGCGCGGCATCCTGCAGGTGGTCGGCGTCACCGACCCGCTCAAGCTCGGGTTCCAGCAGATGGCGATGATCGGCATCCGCTGTGAGAGCGACCGGCTCGTGGCGGTCTCCGAGGCGGTCGCCGAGATGCCCGAGGTCGACTACGTCGTCATCACCGCGGGGACGTACGACCTGCTGATCGAGACCGTCTGCGAGGACAACGAAGCGCTCCTGCGCTTCCTGACGGAGCGACTGCGCTCCATCGAAGGGGTCCGCGAGACCGAGACGTTCGTGTATCTGCGGATGGTCAAGCAGACCTATCAATGGGGGACGCGGTAGGCCACCGCTGACCGAGCTCGTGGGTCGCGGCTGTGGCGTCCGCGCACCGCCCGCTGGGGCCGGATCCGGTCGCCGAGGGCCGTTCCACGAAGGGCCCGGGCTAAGATGGCCGTGTGTCGCTGGAGCCCATCCTCGTCCTGATCGTCCTCGCCGTGGTCGCGAATCTTGTGATCATGGCGCTTCTCGTGGCCTCTCCGGCGATCGGTCGGATGCGGAACGACACCACCACCGCCGAAGACCGTGGCAACGGCCGATCCGAGCGGGCGATGGCTGCTGCGGCGGTCGTCGGACGCGGGGACGACTCGCCGGGGCCGGATGAGGAGGCCACGATCCGGACCTACGACCGGGTCGTCCGCATCGCGTCGTGGGTATTCCTGCTCGCCGTCACGACGATCGTCGGCGTCACCGGTCTCTGGCCCGAGAGCCAGACCGCGATCTTCCTGTTGCTGGCGCTTGGCGGCGTGTTCGTGCTCGTCATCCATGACCTGCTGCCGGCGAACGCCCTCGGCCCGGCGAAGTTCGTCCTGGAAGGGTCGGTGGCGATCACCGTCTCGACCGTCCTCGTCGCGCTGACGGGCGGGGCTGCCAGCCCGTTCTTCTTCGTCTACCCGCTGATCGTGGGTGGTGCCGCGCTGGTCGTGTCGCCACCGGTCACGCTCGGGCTCGCGGCCATCGCGGCGATCGGCTACCTGCTCGCGGTCGCGCTGGGGTCGGCGCCCGAGGTCCTGGCGAACCCCGTCACGATCGCGACGGTCGGCATCAACCTGACCGCGATGGTGCTGCTCGCGTATGTCGCGATGGTCATCGCGCGCGAGCAACGCCACACCCGGGATGCGGCGATCCGCATGTCGACCATCGACCCGCTGACGTCCCTATTCAATCGGGGCTTCTTCTTCGCGGCGCTCGAACGCGAGATCGCCCGAAGCGCGCGGTCAGGTCGCGGGTTCTGCCTCCTGATGATGGACCTCGACGAGCTCAAGTCGATCAACGACCGCCTCGGTCACTTCCATGGCGACCGTGTGCTAGCCGCGGTCGGCCTGGTCGTCAGTGAGGGCGTCCGCCGGATCGACACGGCCGCGCGGTATGGCGGCGACGAGTTCGTCGTGCTGCTGCCCGAGACCGATCCGACCGGCGCGTTCGTGCTCGCCGAGAAGATCCGCATCGGGGTCAATGAGCTTGACCTCGCGTTGCCGGATGACACAGTGCGCCCGTCGCTCTCGGTCGGGGTGGTGTCCTACCCCGATGATGGCGGGACGGCTGACGAGCTGATGATCAGCGCCGACCGTGCCATGTACACGAGCAAGCGCGCCGGGAAGAACCGGGTCACCGGGGTGAACGTGCCCGACGCGTCCGGGGCGGCTTCGAAGGCGTAGCCCGCTTCGTCGCCGGAGCTCGCTTCTTCGATGGCGCAGTCCTGGCGGCGGAAGGTGCGGGTGCCGGCACGGATGCCGGGCTGAGGAGCTCCCAGCGCCACGCCATCGCGATGCTCGCCGGACGACCGGGAGTCGCGACCGGCGGATCGACCCCGACCACGGCCGCGAGGTTGAACGCATCAGGGGGCGCCGTCTGTGGCTCGACGCAGATCGCGTCGTCGCGCTCGTCGAACACGACCCAGAACGGGGCAGTCGAGCGGAGGTCGAGTCGGAGGACTCCGGGCCACGTCAGTCGGGGCGGGATGACGATGTCGGTGAACGCATCGTCCCACGGACGTGGTGTCGGCGGGATCGTCGCCCCGGTCGGCAGACCGCTCGAGTCGCGGGCATACATCGCGTGCGCTTCGAAGTCGAGCTCCGCGGCGATCCCGTCGACCTCGCGCCGGAACCACGGGTGCCAGCCCAGGACCACCGGCATCGCATCGGTCGCCTCGACGGTCAACGTCGCCTCGAGACCGCCGGGGACCAGCACGATCGCCTGGGTGACGCGTCCACGGAACGGCCAATCGGGCCCGAGCTCGGACTCGAGCTCGACTCGGTCCTCGCCACGGAACGTGACCTGCCACGCGCGATCGAAGACCGTGCCGTGGATGGCGTTCGGTGGCATCGTCAGCGGGACCTTGTACGCCCGACCGCGGAACAGGAACCGGCCGTCCCGGATCCGCCCGGCGAACGGCACCATCGGATAGCAGCCCCACCAGAGCGGGCTGGCACCGTCCGTGACGAGGACCTCGCGCCCGCGCAGCACGAGCGATGCGATCCGGCCACCGGCGCTGGGGTCGACCGTGAGGGTCGCCTCATCGCGCGTCAGGACGACGCGATCCGCCTCCCCCGTCGTGCTCCCGGTCACCCGACCGTCATGGCCAGGCCCGGCCGTAACAGGTACGGCGGCAGGTAGGCCGGGATATTCGAGAACGGCAGGACGTCGGGATGCAGGTCGATCCCGAGCTGGTCGGCCATGAAGGCGCGCCGCGCCTGGATGCGCGACCAGGCATCGGGGTAGCCGGCCGCGAACGCGTCGCGCAGCGGCGCGTCGGCGAGGGCGAGGCCATCCTCGATGTTCGTCGTGAAATACGGCGTACCCGTCGCCGGGATGATGTCGACCTGGAACGCCATCCCCGACCGCAGCTCGATGGCCGAGCCGGGCCGGATCGGCGAATTCACCCACTCGTCGAGGCTGATCTGGTGCCCCGGGTTGAGGAAGATGCCGAAGAACGGGTCGCCGAGATGTCGCGCGATGATGTCGTGGAGCGCGCCCCCGGTCTGGCCGATCCGTAGCGCGCCATACCACTCGGCGACGGCCGCGTAATACGGGCCGACGAGGCGATCGACATAGTCGCGGATCCCGTCCGGTAGCCCGTCCGCGTCCTCGACCACGAACCCTGCGCGACAGTTGAGCGCGCCCCAGATCCCGAACGCCACCGTGAACGGGTCGCCGCGTTCGATCGGTCGGTCGCCGGGACCGAGCAATCCGTACGCGGCGCGTGGCCCGGCCGTCAACATCAGGTGACACGACAGCGGCGTGCCGTCCCAGCCGAGAAGCGCGACAGCCTCGCGCTCGCGAAGGCCGGGTCGAAGACCGCGGATGAGCGACAGGACCCCGCTCGATGTCGTGCACGCCGCGGCTTCCATCGCCGCAAGCTGCTCGACCTCATTGATCACGCGCAGCCCGTCCGCCGCATCGATCAGCAGGTCGTTGGCGTTCTCGACGATCCCTCTCGGGCCGACCCGCCGCCGCAACTCGTCGGCCAGGAACGAGGGGACGTCGAGCATCGAGCGGTCGGCGTAGGGTTTCCACCCGATGACGCCGACGCGGACCCCGTCGGTGACGCCCTCATCGGCGAGGATCTCGGCCAGTGGTGCCGACCGATCCCGCGGCTGGCTCGGCAAGCTCAGGTCCTGGAAGCGATGGCGGCGCATCGGCAACGGCGCCGCGCCCGCTGTCCCGTAGCATTCGTTCCCGACCAGGATCGCCGGCTCCCCGCTCGCCCCGACGACCAGGATCGCCTCCTCGAACCGGGGGTCGAACCCGGTGAGCCAGGCCATGTTGGCGCTGTGCTCGCGGTCGGCGTAGACGACGACACGGTCGTATCCGGCCCCCACCATGCGCTCACGAAGCCGCTCCAGTCGGGCGGCGTACAGCGTTGGCGGGATCTCGGGGGTGACCGACGGCCGCCCCAGATCGGGCAGGTCGACCTCCGAGAGACGGGCGCGTCGCGTCGCTGCCATCCGATCTACGGTGCCACGACAGGCGACACTGGTTCGACGGCGCTGGCACCCCGCCGAACGGTGATCACGCCATCGGCGTCGGTCGGCAACCACGGCCCCACCTCGCCATCGGGCCAGGTCACCTGCACCTCGGCCTTCGTCGCCCTGCCGAGGCCGAAATGGATCGGCACAAGCTGCCCGCTGACGTGGCCGCCGCCCACGGTCACCTCGCGGTCACGATGGAGGTCGCCGGCCCGGACAGCGATCCAGGCGCCGATCGCGTCGTGGTTCGGGGCGTCCTGGTCGAGGTTCACCCCGAGCCAGTGGCCCATCGGTTGCGTCGTCGTTCCCTCGCCCGCTCCGAGATTGCGCCACAGCCGCACGTTCGCCCGGCGCACGACCTGGACGATGTCCGGCAACCCATCGGCGTTGAGGTCGGCGACAGCGGCTCCCCGGGCCTTCTCGAAGTCGACGATGCCGGCCGCCTCGCCTCCCTCCACGAACGTCCCGTCGGCCTGCCCGATCAGGAGGTTGCTCGGGTCCTTGATCGCGTTGTCGAGCTGCTGCTCGACATTGCCTTTGGTGACAAACAGGTCGGGGTAGCCATCGTCATTGACGTCCTCGAACGCCGGATGCCAGGCGGTCGACGCGAGCGAAACGTCGCCGGTGTACGGGCGATGTGCGGTCACCCCGAGCTTGAGCGCGATGTCCTTGTAATCCGGCGTCGCGGGTCCGTTCGCCAGCGTCTGGAGCTTGTTGTCACCCTGGCTGGTCAGGTAGTACTCGGGATAGCCGTCGCTATCGAGGTCCTCGTCGGCGATACCCATGCCCCAGATCCGCAGCGGCTGCCAGCCCTCCGCCTGGCTGTAGAGCCGCGGCGCGACGCCCGGATCGATGCGCCAGAGCTGTTCCTGGCCGTCCTCGCGGTAGTAGTGGCGGTCGTTGGAGACGCGCAGGTCGCTGCGGCCGGACCGATCCCAGTCACTGAACAGCATCGAGAGCGTGCAGAAGCTCGGTGATAGCGCGATCGGCGGCGCGTACGACGTGCCACCGGGCGTCGGTCGCAGCAGCCGGTCGTCCGAGCAGCGCCCGGTCCATTCGCCCTGGGCGTCGAGCTCCTGGTAGTCGCCGAAGGCCAGCGTCGGGAGCTTGGCGTCCGGTGTCTCCCAGGTCGCGCTGAACGCCGTGGTCCAGCCGGGCCCACCGTCGAACCCGAACGAGGCGTCCGCCGCGGCGAACCGGCAATCCCCGAGGCCCCGGAGCAGGACCTCCTCGCCGAGCCGCAGCACGACGATGTCGGTGTGGCGGTCGCCGTCGACATCGAGCGGATAGGCGCCGGTCACGTGGTCGAGCGCGACCGCAGGCTCGGTGATGTCCTCGAATCGGAGGGGGCCACCGGGGGTGCTGCGGTTGCGGTACAGCGCGGCGGGTGCGGCGCCCCCGGCGAGGTACAGGTCCGGCAAGCCGTCGTCGTCGCAGTCGAAGGTCGCGACACCTCCGCCCACGAAATAGCCGTCATCGCCGGCGAACGTGTGGCCGACGCCTGCGGCTTTCGCTTCCTCGACGAAACGGGGCGGCGGCAACGCGGCGGCGCCACCTCTGCCGATCGTCCCGGACGCGGCGAGCCACCAGAGGCCTCCGACCGCAAGGACTGCCACGACGAGGACCGCTACAGCGATGCTCGCGCGGCGAGCCGTCGTCGGGGCGAGCGCTTGCCACCTCCCCGTCAGCTGCCGTCCTCCGCGGGCAGCACGGCCACATTCAGCCACCGATCACCCAGAGCGCGACGCATCACGAACGTCGTGGTGAATGGCGCGTCGTGGCTCTCGAGCAGGCTCCCGGTGGCGTCGTAGGTCTCCTCGGTCTTCGTCCCTTGCGCTGCGAGACCGAGACTCAAGCCGGTCTGGACCCCGAATGGCTCGATGAGCGACATGTCGAGCGAATCGAACTGATAGTGCTCGATCACGGTCCGACCGCTCGCGCTCGACTCCTGCAAGCGACGCTGCATCTCCTTCAAGCGATCGCCGTGGTCCACGACCGGCAGGATCGACGCGTCGTCCCTGAGCATCGCCTGGTTCTCCAGCTCGAGGTTTTCCGCGAGCGTCATGACGATGTCGCGTGCGCCTTGCCCCGCGATCTCGTGGTCCCAGTCGGTCACGTCCGTCGCGATGTTGATATCGGGGAACGTCGCCGGATCGACCTGATGGGGTACCCGGTCGAGCACGGCAGCCGTGTCCGGTGGGGAGGGTGATCGGGCCGGGGTACCCGCAAGGACGATGCCCGTGCCGACCAGGAACACGGCTCCGACCGCGAGGGCGATCCGCCCGAATGCGCGAGCCGTGCGCCGCGACCCCTCCCCGAACGCGACGCGTGACGCGAACCCGCGGATCTGGTCGGTGGCCGAACCGGGAACCGGGACCAGCCGGTCGATCAACGGTCGCGCGGCACACATCGCGACGAGACCCGTCAGCAGCGCCACCTTCGTTCCGAACTCGTCCGTCTGGGGCGCCATCAGCAGCGTGCTCGCGATCGCCACGAGGATGCCGAAGACCACCCGGCCCACCTGGCCCGTCGGCGTCGTCTTCGGATCCGTGATCATGAAGAACAGGAAGATCAGGACCTCGGGCGAGATGACGATGACGCGCCAGTAATCGACACCGCAGACAGGTGCGAACGCCCAGTTGGCGGTCATGCAGTGGCCCGAGCCGGCCAGCACTCCGAGGCTCACCAGGAGCGTCAGCCAGAACGCCGCCGCCAGCCCGAGCAGGCGCAGCCGGCGGGTGATCAGCAGACCGCCGCCGACGATCACCGCATACGCGATCACCAGCCAGATGTTCAGCGGGCCCCACCAGAAGTCGAGTGGCTCGACCAGGGTGCTGCCGAGCACGACGAACGCGACGACAAGCCCGATGTTCGACGGGTTGAAGACGTGGTTGCCGCGGTAGCGGATGACGTATTTGGTCAGCAGTGAGAACACGGCGACGCCGGCGAAGATGTACCAGTAGTCGGTATTCCAGGGCTGGTCGGGCGGGGTACCGACGACGCGCAGGATCAGCGCAACGCCACTGCCGGTGAGCATCGCACTGGCGGGCCACACGAACGCGCGGGACTGGCGGAACGTCAGGGCGACCTCGAGGACGGCACTCGCCAGGATCGCGGCAAGGATCTGCGGCACGCTCACCGAGAAATGCAGCCCGATCTGGCCGAGGACGTGGATCGTGATGATCACCGCGGCCACGTGGAGCCGCGGGTCCCGGACGTTCGGCAGGACCAGGGGGTAGCTCGTGCCGCCGACGGCGATGGTGCGGCTGGTCATCGCGATGGATTGGCTGGCATGTGTCGGCGATCCCTCTTGGCGGGCGACCGCCCGCGCAGCGCGGGCATGGTAGCCCCCTTGCGCGGGGTGGATATCCTGCGGCCCATGTCACTACCCACTGAACCGATCGGCAGCATCCCCAGACCGCAAGCCCTACAGGCGGGCATGCAGGCAGCCGCCGAGGGGCGCCTGGGCCAGTACGAGCTCGACGCGTTGTTCGACGACGCGGTCAGCGAAACGCTGCAGCGGTTCGAGGTGACTGGTTCCCCGGTCGTCACGGATGGGGAGCAGCGCAAGCCGAACTTCGCGACCTATCCCGTGGCCGGGCTGCCGCTGGCCCCCGGCGGCGTGACCATCCCCTTCGAGGACGGACATACCCGGCAGCTGCCGGTCCTCACGACGGCCCCGTTCCGCTACGCGACGAAGGCGTACGCGTATCTCGACGGCGCGCGCGACAAGACGAGCGCGCCACTCAAGCAGGCGGTCATCTCGGCCTCGGCGATCAGCCTGATGTACCCGGGCGACGGGATCGACGGCTACCCGCGCGAGGCGTTCATCGACGACCTGGTCGCGGAGGCATCTGACGAGCTGCGCGGGATCGTCGCTCGGGGTGCGAGCGCCCAGATCGACTTCACCGAAGCCCGGCTCTCGCTCAAGCTCGATCCGTCGGGCGGATTGCTCTCGGCATTCGTGGACCTCAATAACCAGGTCCTCGGCGAGCTCACCGCCGACGAACGCGCGCGCGTCGGTGTCCACACGTGCCCGGGGGGTGATAGGGACTCCACACACAGCGCCGACGTCGACTACGCCGATCTCCTCCCGACGCTGTTCCGGATGGACGTCCATGACTTCTTCATCCAGCTCGCGAGCGAGGCCGACCGCGAGCGCGTGCTGCGGATCATCGGCGAGCACGCCACCGGCGACCGGCGGGTCTTCGTCGGCGTGGTCGATCCGATCGACCCCCGCATCGAGACCGCCGACGAGGTCGCGGAGCGGATCCTCGAGGCCGCCCGGTTCATCGACCCGGATCATCTGGGCACGACCGACGATTGCGGCTTCTCACCGTTCGGCGACGACACGTCGACCTCGCGCGACATCGCGTTCGCCAAGATCACGGCCCGGGTGGAGGGCACCGCCCTGGCGTCACAGCGACTCGGCGTCTAAGCCGGAGTCAACGACGCGGCTCCCGGGCCGCGCTCGGCGATCGCGAAGATCGCGTCGATCACGCGGAGGTTCGCCACGGCGTCCTCCGGTGGGACCGGTGTCGGCCCGCCGTCCAGCACGGCCGACACGAACCGCTCGACCTCGGCCGTGTAGGGGTCTGTCGTCGGGAACTCGAGGACCGTGGTGTCCGGTGCGACCGGCGGGTCGCCGCCGGCCGTCAGCCGGATGCGCGTCGGGCGGTCGGGCGGGATGTTGAACGGGATATCGATCGAGATCCGTCCCTTCGTCCCGTAGATGTGGACGCGCTGGTCCGACTCGCTGCGGATCGCGCACGTGAAGCTCGCGATGCCCCCGTCGAAATCGAGGATCGCGCTCACGAGCGCGTCGACGCCCGTCGCCCGGTCTCGGCGGACTGATGCCTGGATGTGCGACGGCTCCCCGCCGAACACCATGCGGGACAGGTTGATCGTGTAGCAGCCGATGTCGAACAGCGCGCCGCCGCCGTACTCGACGATGTTGCGGATGTTCGTGGCGTCGTCGTTGTAGTACGAGAACCAGCTCTGGACAGCGGTCAGTGTCCCGATCCTGCCGCTGTCCACGAGGTCCATCGCCGCGACCCATGAGGGGTGCTGGCGGTACATGAACGCCTCCATCAGGTGGAGACCGGTCTCGTGGGCGACATCGACCATGCGCTGGGCGTCGTCGGCGGTCATCGCGAGGGGCTTCTCGCACAGGACGTGTTTGCCGGCGCGGAGCGCCGCGATCGTCCAGTCCATGTGCATGTGGTTCGGCAGCGGGATGTAGACGGCGTCGACTCCTGGGTCGGCGAGCAGCGCCTCGTACGACGCGTGCGCGGACGGGATACCGAGCTGATCGGCGACGGCCCGTGCCTGCTCACCGTCGCGCGACGCGATGGCGACGACCTCACAGCGCGCCGCTTTGCGGATGCCGGGAATCACCTTTCGGACGCCGATGTCCGCCGTCGACAGGATCCCCCAGCGCACCGTGCCCGACATCAGCGACTCCTCCGCGACATCCGTATTGACATGACCGCGTGCTTGTACGAGTCTCGCACAGCACATTTGAGAAAGAGGAACACAAACCCGTGTTCATCGGTCGTGACGAGCTGGGACACCGCAGCGAGACCGTCCGCCGCGCCAATCTGAGCGCGATCGTCCGCGAGCTTCATGCGAGCGGACCGCTATCGCGCTCCGACCTCGTGGCTCGTACCGGGCTCACCCGCAGCGCCATCCGCGGCCTGATCGGGGAGCTGGTCGCTGGCAACCTCGCGTTCGAGGGCCCGGCGGCGCTCGACGGGACGCCCGGTCGCCCCTCCCCAATGGTCCGTGCCGACCCCAACGGCGCGGTCGTCCTGGCGCTCGAGATCTCCGTCGATTCGCTTGCCGCCGCGACCGTCGGCCTGGGCGGTGAGGTCTTCGACCATGTGCGGGTCGACCTGCCTCCGCGACGATCGAGCCTGACGGACATCGTCGCCGTCCTCGTCGACCTCGCGACGGATCTCCGTGGCCGACTTCCCGCGCCGGACAGCATCGTGGGCGTTGGCGTCGCCGTCGTCGGCGTCGTCCGCAGGAGCGACGGCATGGTCTCGGTCGCACCGAACCTCGGCTGGCGCGATGAGCCGCTCGGGGCGGCACTTACCGAGGCTCTCGGCATGGACGTTCCGATCGCGTTCGCTAACGAAGCCGACCTCGCGGTCCTCGCCGAGCATCGGCGTGGCGCCGCGCGTGACATCGATGACGTGCTCCTGATCTGGGGCTCGATCGGCGTCGGCGGCGGTCTCATCGTCGACGGCCGGCCGCTGATCGGCGCCGCCGGGTATGGCGGCGAGGTCGGTCACATCCCGGTGAACCCCGACGGGCTGCCGTGTCGGTGCGGCTCGATCGGCTGCTGGGAGACCGAGGTCGGGACGATGGCGCTGCTGCGACGCGCCGGCCGCTCGCCGCAGGCGGGTCGCGAAGCCTTCGAAGGGTTGCTTGCCGAAGCTGAGGCCGGCGTTCCGGCAGCTTTGGACGCCTTCAACGATACTGCCCGCTGGCTGGGCATCGGCCTGGCTGGGATCGTCAACGTGCTCAACCCGAGCCTCGTACTGCTGGGCGGTCGGTTGACCGCCAGCTATCCGTATGTGCGGTCGACCCTCGAGGCCGAGCTTGATCGACGCGTATTGCGCGCGTCGCGGCGACTCGTCCGGGTCGTGCCGACTTCACTGGGAGACGACGCTCCGCTGTTGGGAGCAGCTGAGCTTGCGTTCGGACCATTGCTCGCCGATCCAGCGGCATGGCTGCGTCCCCGCCGGACCATGCCCGCGCTGGCAAGCGCCTAAGGACGCCGAAAGGA
>Ga0111538_10004390_pt1 | contig 19609 bp, 11 predicted proteins | sample SoiMethybrSBSTD1_FD_79669 | JGI IMG/M metagenome (GOLD analysis project Ga0111538, IMG submission 79669) | Bulk soil microbial communities from a Populus tree surrounding site in Tennessee, USA - Soil MetaG P. TD hybrid SBSTD1 (version 2)... | ecosystem: Environmental > Terrestrial > Soil >...
GACAGCGTGTAGTTCACTGCGTCGCCGCCGGCGATCTCGCCGACGACAACCGCGTCCAACGCGGGGTTGACGTCACCGTAGGTCTTGGCCTTGTTGTTGGCAGTGACCGTGGCCAGTGCTGCGTCGATCGTCATCGCGCCGTCGACCGGCGTGACGTTGTAGTTCGCGTTCGCGCCGAGGCTGACCGCGATCGCGTAGGGACCGCCCGCCACGCCGCTGAACTGCGTCGCCGTCGTCGACAGCGTGTAGTTCACTGCGTCACCGCCGGCGACCTCGCCGACCACGGTCGCGTCCAGAGCCGGATTGGCGTCACCGTAGGTCTTGGCCTTGTTGTTGGCGGTCACCGTGGCCAGTGCCGCGTCGATCGTCAACGCGCCGTCGCTCGTCGTGACGTTGTAGTTCGCGTTAGCGCCGAGGCTGACCGCGATCGCGTAGGGACCGCCCGCGACGCCACTGAACTGCGTCGCCGTCGTCGACAGCGTGTAGTTCACTGCGTCACCGCCGGCGACCTCGCCGACCACGGTCGCGTCCAGAGCCGGATTGGCGTCACCGTAGGTCTTGGCCTTGTTGTTCGCGGTCACCGTCACCAGCGCGCTGTCAATCGTCAACGTGCCGCTGGAGTAGCCGATCGCATAGTTGGTGGCCGTGTAGCCACCGGGTGTGATGGCATAGGTCCCGGCGTTGATTGCCCCCTGCGATGTCCCCGACCAGGTCAGCGAGCCGCCGAGCACGGACGAGGTCTCGCTGAGCACGAACCCGCTGAAACTCACCCCGTTGCCGCCGGCATACGCGACGGCGTTGTAGGTCTTGCTGTCGTTGTTTGCCGTGACCGTCAGCGGCGCCGGATCGACAGTGACAGACGGCTCGACAACCGGGAACGGTCCCGAGTTGTAGGTTCGCGAGGAATAGGAGCGCGTGGTCCATGGCTTGGACCCGATCGAGGTTGCCGTTGCAGTGAAGGAGATGTCTGCGTGACCGCTGGGCGAGTTGATCTCGTTGGCGTCTAGACCGAGGGCCCTGAACTTCAGCAGCGTGGCCGTCGAACCAGCAGCGTCATACTCCCAGGTCCTGGGTGTGCCGGTTCCGGCAGTGTCATAGGCAGCGATCGTCGGGGAGGCCGTCAAGGTCAGTCCGGAGGGCACTGCAACCGTGATCGACCCGGTCGTCGGAGTGCCCAACGAGGAAGTGTTCGTGACGATCAACGTGAAGGCCGTCGTCGATCCGTAGGTCACCGCGGAGGGCGAAACCGACCCAGTGGAAGCGGCAGCATCCGTCGAGCCGGCCGTATCCGTGAACATGTTCTCCGCGTGAACGCCCTGGCACTCCGCGCTGAGCCGCAGGTTCGTCCCCGAGGAATCCGCGGGATCGATGTACCAGGACGCCGCAAGCTCACCGAGCGGCCCGGTCGATGCGAGCCACGGCTTGTGCCTCGCGCCAGTCGTGCCATTCGGCTTGAGTTGCACGACCTGCAGCGTCACGACACTCGAAGCCGGGAAACCCGTTCCGGTGATCAGAGCCGTGTCTCCCGGCGCGTAGTCGACGCGATCGGTCTTCACGGTCGGGAAGACATAGAGGTCGGAGGACGTGGTGCCGCCACCGCCGGCGACGATCAGGACGCCGTCCAGGCTCGTCGGGCCGACGACTGCACCGGGCCGCGCCGTTGACAGGGAACCGGCAGCGCTGAATCGACCATCCCAGGGCAGGAACCGCTCGGCGGTCAGCACGTCGGCGCCACGCGCGGTGCCGCCCGTGATGAGGACGCCGCCGTTGTCCTGCAGCAGAGTCGCGGTGTGCCCGGAGCGCGGCGTGGTCAGCTTGACAGGCAGCTTCGTGAACGAGCGCGCCGTGACACCCAGCATCTCGGCGGACCCGAGGTCGTTGGAGCCGTCGGAGCCGCCGACCACGAGCACAGCGCCGTTCTGCAGCCGCGTCGCGGAGTGTCCGGTGCGCGCGGTCGTGAGATACGGCCCCGGCGTGAGGACGTTTGCCACCGGGTCGTAGATCTCCGTGCGCGCGGAGGGCACGCCGGCTTCCGATCCGCCGGTCAGCAGCACGCGACCGTCAGGGAGCAGCACGGTGGCCATGGCCGTGCGCGGCGGCTGGATCGAGGCGAGGGCCGTAGTGAACGTGCCGCTGACGGGATCGAAAAGCTCGAGAGTCGCCAAAGCCCCTTTGGCATTCTCGCCGCCGGCGATGAGGGCTCGCCCGTCCGTCAGCAAGATGGCCGTGCCCTTGGTCCGCGCCTGCGCCATCGCACCGACTGCGGACCAGGAACCCGTCGCAGGATCGCAGATCTCCGCGCTCGCGGTCGGGCTGCCGCTGTTCGTCGTTCCTCCGGCCACCAGCACGCGTCGGTCCTGGAGTTCGATGCTGGCGTGATTGCGGCGGGCTTCCAGCATCGTCGCTGCCGGCGCAAACGCGCCTGTGGCATCGAGTGCCTCCGACGTCGCGGAAACCACGCCACTGCCGAAGCCGCCGCTCACGAGCAAGCGTCCATCGGCTTGTGCGACGGCTGCTGCGCCATCGCGCGCCACGGACATGCTCGGACCGGCGAACCAGCCGTTTGCCCAGGCAAAGCCGAGCGTCAGGATCGAAGAGCAGACAATGACACCGAGAAGCGAAGAACTCGAGCCCAATGGAATGCGGATCATGTAACCGAGTCGCGAGGGGGTCCGTCCCAATGAGGGGAGACTCAACGGGCCGGAGCGGGGTGATAGCAACCCATCATCGTTGGGTGGATTGCCGCTGACAGTTCGTGAGAGGCGCCCTTTTCCTATTTGGTGTGCCTCATTACGACTCTACCTCACCGCAAGTCATCGTGCCGAACGAACGACTGTCACTTGCCGCTGACACGCCTCAACATCGGAGATGCACGCATCATTGCAATCTCGACCGACAACGACAGCAGCGAGCCACGCGTGTCTGCAAGCAATGACTCGGGCCGCGTCGGGCGGCTCGCCGACGAAGAACCAGGTTCGCGGCTGGACTCGCGCGCCTGGCGAGGTTGGCGCCGTCGCACCGCCGACTTGCTCGTCTCGGCGAACGGCGCGTGGGATTGTCCGATGTTCTTCGCGAGGAGGATCCACGGTTGGTCTCGTTTGTCGACCACGCCGAATCCCGTGAGCAGTATTGCGCGCGGCGCCCACGACATCGGAGGGTCCGCTACTCCTCCGAGCAACAGTGCGGCGCAGCGAAGTCCCGTCGGCTGCTCTCGTTGCCAGTCTGCGGCCGCGCGCACTCGCCGCTTCGAGGTAGGTTTCTTCACGTCAGAATCCACGCGCAACCGGCAACCACGGAGTGCACCTAGTGCCTGAAGAATCCGCCCAACGCATCTTCAACGAGTCCGATCTCTCGGCCTTCCTCAGGGACGGCTATCTGGTATTGCCGGGAATGTTCACGCCGGGAGAGATGCGCGACATCGAGTCCTGGACCGACGAAGTGTCGTCGCGGCCCGAAACGCCGGGCAAGTGGATGAAGTACTTCGAGCAGAGTCGACTCGCGCCGGGTCAGAGGCTCCTGTGCCGAATGGAGGACTTCGAGCCTTACCACGCCGGATTCAGCAGCCTCTTCATGCACGGCAAGCTGCGGCGCGCGGTCGATGAGTTGTTTGGCGAGCCCTCGCTGCTGTTCAAGGACAAGATCAACTTCAAGCTGTCCGGCGGGGATGGTTTCAAAGCACATCAGGACGCGCAGGCGGGCTGGGATGTCTACGCGAACCTGTTCATCACGGCCCTCGTGACCATCGACGCTTGCACACCGGAGAACGGCTGTCTCGAGATGGCGACTTACGCTCACGAGCGCAAGATGATCGGCGAGATGTGGAAGCCGCTCGAGGAGGACGCGCTGCCCTACAGGAAGCTGCCGACGCGTCCAGGCGACACGGTGTTCTTCGACTCCTTCGTCCCGCATCGCTCCGGTCCCAACGTGACGACTGCCCCGCGGCGCGTGCTGTATGTCACCTACAACCCTGCGTCGGCGGGTGACCAGAGGCGGAAGTACTACGACGACAAGCGGCGCAGCTTCCCGCCCGATTGCGAGCGGGAGCCGGGCAAGACCTACGTGTTCAAGGTCTGAGGCTTCGTCTCGTGTGCTCGCGGCCGCGGCGCGCGTGAGTGCGCGCCACAGCCGAGGCCTTTCATTGGCCGAGCCAACCGCCGATCCGGACGTCGAGTCCGCGGCTCAGATACCAGCCGAAGGGATTCGCGTGCGGGTCGTAGACTGCGTACTGGCCGTAGAGGTGGGAGCCGACCAAGCCTGGCTCGAGCGGGATGTCGAGGAGCTGGCTGGCGGTTCCGGTCGCGCTGGTCAGCACGAGGCTCAGGATCACTGGATCGACGTAGAGCGTGCAGCCGGGCGCGCCGATGAAGCCGAGATCGGCCTGGATCCGCGAGGGGCTGAGCAAGCAGAGCGCGCCAGTGTTGGGTAGCGCATACGAGAGATCGAAGCTGGTCCGATCCCCGATCATGGCGCTGCCCGAGCCCGCCAGCGTGAGCGCGCCGGTGCCGCTGCCGAGGCACGGCGAGCCATACGGGGTCATGAGGTCGTCGATCTGCTGCAGCGGGTTGATGCCGACGGAACCAAACAGGTTGTGCGATGGCCACGACGAGATGCCGTTGGCGATGTTGCTCATGGCGAGACCGTCTGGTGCACCGAGCCAGCGGTCGCCGTTCGTGAACAGCACGAACGACAGCCCATCTGCGCGGCGAGCGATGTAGGTGCGCGTGCCCGGCAGGATGCCGTTGTGCTCGCGCATGTCGACGTTGCCTCCCGAACCGTTCGGCACGGTGTTGCGGAACCAGCCCTTGAGCCACGTACTGCCCGGGGCGCTCGGGTGCGGGCTCCACATCTCTGCCGTCTGGGTCGGGCCCAGGATCGGGTTGAACACGCCCAGATCGAACGCGGCGAGCACCTTGGCGTAGTCGGGCGCCGACATGACCCACGCGCCGTTGCTGTCCATGTTCGGCTGGTTCCATCCGCCGTAGTGCCGGGGCACGAACGGCCTGGCGGGGTCGTTGACGCTGCTCGAGAGCCTGAGGTCGCGCGGGTGGTAGAGCACTTCGCCGGGCAGGCGTTGGTCGAGGTGCGACTGACCGATCTGTGGGCGCGAGAGGCCGAGCGGCTGCATGATCTGTTCCTGGATGACATCGCTGTAGGGCTTGCCATTGCGCGACGCGACGATGCGACCGAGCAGGCAGAAGCCGTAGTTCGAGTAGACGGACTGCGTGTTGGGCGTGAGCTGGAGCTGCTGCCCCTGCATGAAGGTGCGGATGTGCAACGTGCTGATCGGCAACGACACGCTCAACGCGGTCGCGATCTGCGAGTCGTAGAACATCGGGTCCCAGCCCGTGCCGGTCTGCACCGTGTCGTCCCAGCCCCCGCGGTGCGTCAACAGATCCTGGATCTTGATCAGATTGCAATCCTGATCGGCGAACTGCGGAAAGCCGAATTGCGAAGCCATCGTCGTGTTGTGGTTGAGCGCCCCCTGCTGGATGAGGCGGTGGATCGCGATGCTCGTCAGCGGCTTGCTGCACGACGCGATGCGGAACAGGCTCGTCGGCTGGATGGTCGGATAGCCGGCCTCTGCCCACGTGTAGCCGCGCGCGAACACGAGGCGGCCGTCCTTCACGATCGCGAGTTGCGCGCCGTGCACGCCGCCAGCCTGCATCAGGTTCTGCACCCAGGCGTCATAGGCGGCGAGCTGCGGCACCGCGTTGCCGGTGACCGTCAACTGCCTGGCCGCCGGCAGGTCGGTGCTGGCCCAGATCGCGGAGAACCGCGCGCCATTGCCGCTGCCGGACGCGCAAAGGTTGACCGGATACTGGCTGTTCTGGTTCCAGTACTGGTTCGCGTACTGGTCGTATTCCGCGGCGGTCATGTCGTGGCGCACCGCGCCCCCGCCGACCAACGTGTCCTCCCAGCAGCTGAGGAACTGTGAGCTGTCGTCGTTGAAGGCAGCAATGATCTGGCGACCATGGATCTGGTTCATGCCGTCGAACTTGTCCTGATGTTCCTGCGCGCTGGAGGCCTGGTAGTAGCCCCAGCCGACCTGTTGCGGGTTCGGCTTGAACGTGACGACGAAGAGAGGATTCTGGCCCGTGCCATAGCAGTCGGCAGAACACAGCCGCCAATCGGCGGCGCGCGCGGCGTCGACCGCGTCTTTCAGCCCCTGTGTGTCGAGACCATGCGACGCCCAAAGGGCATAGCCGGTCTGCTCGACCACGCCCGCAAAGCGCACGTTGTTGCCGCTGCCCGACGCGGTCACCAGGGTCGGGACCTTCGGCAGGTGACTGTTGACGAACGACTGATACTGCGCCGCGGTGAGGTCCTGGAAGGTGTCGAACGCCGGACCGTTGCGGTGCACCCACACGGCCGCATAGCGCGGCTGTGCGGCCGTGCCGTAGAGCGAGAGGGTGACCATGCGGTAGCCGGCGTTGCTCAGCGCCTGGACCTGGGCCTGATGCTGGGCCGAAGTCTGATCGTGGTAGGCCTGCACCTGCGCCTTGGCCGGGGCCAGCAGCGCAAGTATTGCTGGGACGAGGAAACTGGGACGGAGTGCTTTCATGGGTTTGAAGGTTGGAATGGGGCGGCCCGTGTTGGCCGCCACCAGGACACGTCCCGTTCCCGAACCGACCGGACAGGGAATCCGCTGGATTTCGATTCACCCAGAGAACCACCGCGAGAGTGGCTGGCCTGGCGGCTAGATTTGGCCTTCGCCCATGGATCAGGACAGCGAGACGCGCTTGCGCCGACTCGAAGATGCCATCGAGGCATGGCTGGCCAGGGATCCGGCAGTACCGTCCGATTCGTTCCTCGACGCCAACGCGCCGCTGCGCGACCTGCTGGAGCCGATGCTGCAGTCGCAGGCGCCCGATGAGGCGGGTCCCGAGCCGTTGCAGCGGCTCGGCGATCTGGCGTTGCGGCGGGAAATCGGTCGCGGCGGCATGGGTGTCGTCTACGAAGCCGAGGATCGCAGGCTCCGGCGCAAGGTGGCGGTGAAGGTCATGCGCCGCACGCTGGCCACGAGCTCGAGCTCGATCGTGCGCTTCTGGCGCGAGGCGGCGCTGGCCGCATCCATGCAGCATCCGGGTGTGGTGCCGGTCCACTACCTCGGCGAGACCGACGAGCTCTTCTACCTGGTCATGAGGCTCGAAGAGGCTGCTTCGTTGAGCGATGTGATCGCGCAGCTCGGCGGCCAGGATCCGGCGCAGCTCGATTCGTTCTCGCTGATGACGGCCGTTGCCGGTGCCGTGGCGACCCGGTTCCCGGGCATCGCAGCGACTTCGCGCCCGGCCGCGTCCTACGTGCACGCCGTGGTCGATCTCATGGCGCAAGTAGCCGAGGCGCTCGGTCACGCCCACAGCCAGGCAGTGATCCATCGCGATGTGAAGCCCGGCAACATCCTCGTCGACGTCGGCGGCCGCGCCTACCTGACCGATTTCGGGCTGGCCTGCGTGCAGAGCGAGCCGGGCGTGACCCACACCGGCGACGTCCCCGGCACCGCCCACTACATGGCCCCTGAGCAGATCCGCGGCGGGCGGCGCAACGTCGGACCAGCGCTCGACGTGTTCGCGTTGGGAGCGACGATCTACGAACTGCTGACCCTGAGGCGCGCCTTCGGCGGCAGCACGGTGCCCGAAGTCCTCTACGAAGTCGTGCACCGCGAAGTCGTCGATCCGCTGCGACTCGTGCCCTCGCTGCCGCGAGATCTCGTGGCGATCGTGCACCGCTGTCTCGAGAAGGATCCGGGACGTCGTTATCCGGATGGTGCGGCCCTTGCGCTCGACCTGCGCGCGTTCCTGCGCGGGGATCACGTCGCCGCGCGCCCGCCGTCGCGCTGGCAACGCGTGCGCCGTTGGGCGAGGCGCGAACCGTGGCGCGCGGTCGCGGCGCTGTTGTTGCTCTTGGGACTGCCGACGTTGGGCCTGAGCTGGGCCGCGGCGAGGCGCCAGCAGCCGAAGACCGAAGTCGGAGAACGCGTGCTGCGGCAGGGCTGGCTCGATGCGGAGCTGGCCCACGGCTTCCGCGAAGCCGGCGAGGGCGACAGCGCCGCCGCGCGCGCGCACTTCGAGGCGATCCTGCGCGAGCTGCCGGACTCGGAGGAGGCCACCGCCGGTTTGTCGGTGCTGGCTGGGCGCCAGGACGACCGCAGCGCGCTGGCCGAGCTGACGGCTCGTCCGAAAACCCTGGTTGCCAGCAGCGCGCTGCGCCGGCGCCAGGCGATGCTGCTGACGCGACTCGCGGCAGCAACCGAGGCCGCGAGCATCGCCGGCACGCTCGACAAGCTGCCGATCGGTTTCGACGCCTTCCTCGATGGCTACGGCCACCTCGAGCTGGGGCACCGCGGCGTGACCGGTGAGTTCGAACAGGCCAGCAAGGCGCTGCATCGCGCCCTCGTCACCTCGGATCGGCCGCGTCCCTTGTTCTACTACGAGTGGTTGCACGCCGCCGCGCATGCGCGCGACCAGGTTGCCGCCGGCGAGGCGAGTGCCGCGATCCGACGCCTGTGGCCGGACGCGGCAGCGAGCTGGTTCTGGCTTGCGTTCGCCGCGGACGAGCGTGGCGACATCGAGGCCGCGCTGGGCGCGCTCGAGACGGCCCTCGCGCACGATCCGGGACTGCTCGGCGCGCAGGTCTATCGCGCGCGACTGTTGCGGCGCACGGGCAAGGTCAGCGAGGCGATCACCGCTCTGCGCGCAGCGCTGCCAGCGGCGCCCAAAGCGGCTTTGCTGCACAAGGAGCTCGCGACGTGCCTGTGTCTGGCCCGACAGTTCGACGTTGCGCTTCCCAGTTTCGAGATCGCGCTCACGGCGAACCCGGCGGATGCAACCGTGCAACGCGAATACGCCGTGGCCCTGCTCGACCAGGGCGAGCTGGCGAAGGCCTACGAGCTGGCGGACGGCGTCGTCACGCGCCACCCGGAAGATCACGAAGCGCGCATGGTGCTGGCTGCGGTGTTGCTGAGGCGCGGCGAGACCGATGCGGGCCTCGAGCATCTGCGGCATTGCCTGGCCAGCCAGCCGACCGCCCGCGCGTGGTTCCTGTACGGGACGGTATGCGCCGCGAAGGGAGATCCCGATGGCGCGCGCGACGCCTACGAACGAGCCCTGTCGCTCGATGCTTCGCATGCAGCCGCAGCGATCAATCTGGCCATGATGCATCTGCGAGACGGCGACCGGGAGCAGGCTGAGCTGTTGTTGCGGCGAGCTCTCGCGGTCGAACCGACGCTGCTGCTGGCCAGGCGCGGGTTGTTGCGGGCCCTCGACGACCGGCCCGAGGCCGCGGTGGCCATGTGCCGCGATTGGTTGCAGCACGCGCCTCGGCTGCCGGAGGCGCAGCGCTACCTGGCTTCGTCACTGCTGCGCACGGGCGACGCGGCGGCCCGCCGCGAGGCATTGCAGCTCGCGCGCGCAGCCGTGGCTGCGACTGGCGACAAGGACGGGCCCGCGCTGCACGTGCTCGGCCAGGCCCTGCTCGCGACGGGCGAGCTCGCGGAAGCCGAGGCCACGCTGGCGCGGGCCCTCGCGGTCCTCGATCCGGCCGATCGTTTCACGCCGCACTACCGCGGGCAGATCGATCTCACGCTCGAGCAGTGCCGCCGCGCGCGGGAGGGCAAGTGACAGCATCGACGCTGGAGCTGTTGCAGCGCTGGCACCGCGGGGACGAGCACGCGCTCGCGGAGCTGATCGCTCGCGATCTGCCCTGGTTGCGCACCGAGGCCATGCGCCGCATGGGCAGCGAGCTGCGCGAGCGTCAGGAAGCGGACGATGTCGTGCAGCAGGCATTGGTGCACGTCATGCAGTTCGGCCCGCGTTTCGAAGTGGCGGACGAAGAGCACTATCGCGCGATCTTGTTGCGCATCGTCGAGAACACGATCCGCAAGATGCTGCGCGACAGTCGCCGCCAGAAGCGTTCGGCCGGTCGCGAGGAACCGCTGCCCTCGGGTTCCGTGGTCGCGCTGGCGGCCACGGCTACGCGGCCCAGCGCAGCTGCAGACCGCAACGAGCAACGCGCGTGGCTGCATCTCGCGCTCGAGCTGCTGGACACCGACGATCGCGAGATCGTGCTGCAGCGACAATGGCACGGCCTGCCGTTCGCGGTCATCGGCGAGCAGCTCGGGATCAACGAAGATGCGGCGCGCCGGCGCTTCGAACGCGCCGTGGCGCGTCTTGCCGAGACGGTCGGCCATCTGCGGCGCGGCGACCTCGTGCAGGCTTGCCCTCGATGAGAGGGCCGTTCTCGCGGCGGTGACTGCGATCGCGAGCCGCGCGCATCGTGCCAATGCCACGGGCGCGTCGGGGCCCGGCGCGTGGATTCGCGCGCCGCGAGCGCAGCCGGGCCTCTTGCCAAGAGAACCGGCGAGCTGTGACATGAACGATCGAGTGCCAGATCTACGGGAATCCGATCGGCTCGCGGAATTGCGGGAATGCAGCAATCTGCCCGCCTGGTTGACCGTGCTTGCGCAACCCGCCCGGCTGGGCGCCGTGCTGGCGCGGTCGATCCCCGAGTTTGCGTCGGGCACGCTGACCCTGCGCCATTGTGCGATGAGCCGCGTTCGCATGAAGAAGGGCAAGTGGACCGCGCTGTGCACGCTGACGGTGCAGGGGCTCCGGCCCGGCACGGCGCAGGACGTCGTCGTGCAGGCCGCGCTGACGCCGCCCGATCGGACGGCAGCGCCGCGCGCGGCCACCAAGGCGGCTTTCGGCGAGGCCGGCTGGTGCTGGGACGTGCAGGAGCTGCAGCTCTCGTTCGAGGCGCCGCCGCCCGAGTCGGGGCCGCTGGCGCACGCGTGCCTCACCGACCCCGCGGCGGCGCGCGGGATGTTGGAGAGCGGCTTGCGCGCCGTCGGCGTTCTGCCCGCCGGACGGCGCATCCGGTCGTGTGAGCCCGAGGTGCTGCGCCTCAAGCCTGGCGGCCGGTGCACGATCCGTTACCGCGTTGCCTATCCGCCGGGGCAGGCCGCCGATGTCTTGCCCGATCAGATCATTGCCAAGACGTATTCGGACGAGAAGGGGCCTGACGTTCTCGCCGGCATGCGCGCGCTGTGGGCGTCGCCGCTGTCACGCAGCGACGCCGTGCGCATCGCCGAGCCGCTCGGCTTCCTGCCCGAGCTCGACATGCTGCTGCAGGGGCCGGTGCCCGAGCGCCAGAACCTGAAGGATCTCATCAGGTCGGCCGCGGGAGGCACGGGCGAAGCGTTCGAGACGCTGCGAGCCGTCATGAACAAGACCGCGATCGGCACTGCGGCCCTGCACAGCTCGGGGGCGGTCCACGGGAGGACGATCACCTGGGAAGATGCGCGCGACGAGCTCGGCCATACGATCCAGAAGCTCGCCCCCGTGAACGCAGCGCTCGCCGCCGTCGCGTCGCGGTTGCTGGACCGCGTGGTGGCGTTCGCCGCGGCCGTTCCCGCCGATCCGCCCGTGCCGGCGCACGGCAGCTTCCGCCCGAACCAGGTGCTGCTGTGCGAGGGCGAGATCAGCTTCATCGACTTCGACAAGTGTTGCCAGGCGGAGCCGGCGCTCGACCTGTCGCTGTTCCTGTCGGCGAGCAAGAACTTCGCGCTGAGCAGGCCGCACGGCGAGGAGAACGACGAAGAGGACGTCGCACTCGATCCGGAGGCACGCCTTTCGATCCTCGAGCGACTGGACACGGTCTGTGCGGGGTTCGTCGAACAGTACGCGCGGCACGCGCCGGTATCGCGGGCGCGCGTCGTGGCGTGGGAGGCGCTGAATCTGCTGGAGCTGGTGCTGGAGTGCTGGGTCAAGGTCAAGCCGGTGCGCCTGTCGAACACGCTGTTGATGTTGGAACGCCACCTGCAGTCGCACGGCCTGCTGTGACGCGCCGCCTGGACGGCGATCACTGGGCGGGCACGCGAGCGAGGATCGACGGACGCACGCCAGCGCCGCGCACGAGGAGCCGGTGCAGCCACAGGCTCGAGAACGCGGTCACGGCAAGCACCGCGAAGGCACCGCCGACGACGCCGAACGGGCGCAGCAACACGGCATTCAGGCCGATCAGCGCCGCGTAGCTCACCGCGTAGACGAGCAGGCACCGGTTCTGGTGCCCCGTGACGCTGAGGATCTCGCCGACCGGCCCAATGGCGGCCCGCACGACTTGGGCGATCGTCAGGATGATCAGCGCATAGTGTCCTTCGACGAAGTCCGGACCGAACAACGCGAGCAGCGGCTTGCCGAGCACGGCCATGACTCCGACCGCGAGCACCGAGGCCACGAACTTGACGCGCGTCGCGTGCACGAGCACGGCCTGCATCTTCGCGCGTTCGCCGCCCGCGAACAGGCGCGTCACGCTCGGCAGCGTGAGCGTGTCGATGGCGGTCAGGCCGAACCCGATGAACATCGAAGTACGGATCCCGGCGTTGAACACGGCGACATCGGCGTCGGGCATGAAGGCGCCGACGGCAACGACGCTGATTTCCGCGAAGTACTGCGTGAACAGCGTGACGAACAGCAGCGGCGCGCTGGTTTTCACCCAGAGCGAGTTTTCGCGCTCCGGCGGCTCCAAAGGCACGGAACGTCGCAGGCGCGGCACGAGCAGTGCATCCTGGGCGACGACGCACACGACGATCACCGCGAGTTGCAGAGCCATCGCGTCGCCAGCCGTGGTGAGCCAGCCGGCCCAATGCGCCACGGCCACCGCGCCGAGCAACAGCAGGGGCCGCAAGAAGATGTTCGGAAAGAACGCCAGCGTGAACCACGACATCGCGTTGGCGACGCCGCTGTGCAGCCGCAGCCACGCCATTCCGGGGGAGCACGCGAGCCCCAGCAGCAGCGTGTTGCGCGCTGTGTCCGTGTCGACGAGTCCCAGACCGATCGCGAGAGCGCCCGTGATCCCCGCGAGACCGACGCTCACGATCGTCACGATCCAGCGCGAACTCGTGAGGAAACCCCGGATCGCGCCGAACCGCTTGGCGACCATGTAGACGCTGAGGAAGCGCATCGCCGAAGTGCCGAGGCCGAGCATCGAGCCCGTCGACAGGATCAGGCACCAGGCGAACACCTCGACGAACCTGCCGAGCTCCGACTTGCCGATCCAACGCGCGATCAGGACCTGCGTCACGTATGTGAGCACCGCGCCGCCGACGCGAATGCCGAACAGCATGCCACCGCCTCTGATCAGACGGCGATACATCGCGCGAGCCGGGCTCGAGGTCGCAGAGGGAGGGTTCAGCACGGCGCCGTGGCCTTGATGCAGTGGAATATGTTTTCGTCATTGCGCAGCCCAAACTTGCTGCGCACTGCCTCGGGAACGTCGCTCGCGAGGTCGAGAGAGACCCGGAAGCCGGCCGCCGCGAGTCGATCGCCGAGATCGCGTCCATACCAGCGCACGTGACCGCGCTCGCCGAACACGCGGGCCCGCTGCTCGGGATCCGTGATCGTGGGGTCCTCGTGGGTCGGTTGGTCCAGGCGCAGCGGCACGCTGACGACGGCGACGCCTCCGGGCTTGAGCACGCGAAACATCTCGGCCATGACGCGGCGATCGTCGTCGATGTGTTCGAGGACGTGCACGCAGAGCACGAGGTCGAAGACGTCGGCGTGGAACGGGATCGACAGGGCGTCGCCGACGATCGTCACCTGTGGCCCGCTGCGCTCGAGATCGAGCCCGACGAAGCGGATGTTCGGCATGCGCCGCAGACGCCGCGCGAGCGACCACCAGGGTGCGACCTCGAGGACCTGGGCCGACGACGACAGCTGCGTGCGTTGCTCGAGATAGAGCCAGATGCGCCGGTGACGCGCCTTTGCGTTGCAGCGCGGACAGTAGCCGTCCTTGTTCGACGACACGAAACCCCACCGGCCGACGAAGCCGCGCAGCGACCAGCCGCAGCAGGGGCAGACGTAGCGCCGACCCACGAACGCGAGACCGCGGCCGAAGAAGACCGCGCGCTTCACCCACGACCAACCCGGGTGCCGCAACAGCCGGCGGACCGCCTGGTTCACGGCTGCCTCCCGACGAGTGCGCTCTTCAACCGCCTCAGGCCCGGCGCGCGGCGCAGGAACCGGTCGCGTGTCCTCAAGTAGCTCGCTCCAGCGAACCCGGCCGCGCCGCGCAGGATCGCGTAGCACCACCGGCGCGCTGCTCCGCACGCGCGGCTTGCGAGCGGCCACCGCGAGCCGAGCGCTTCGAAGTTCACGAAGACCGTGGGGTCCCGAGGCCTCGTGTAGGAGAAACCGCGCGCGCGCAGCAGCTCGTCGAGCCGTTGCTTCACGCGCAGCGGTTCGGTCAGCTCCGCGAGCGACCACCCCGCGAGCCCGAGCGATTGCGCCATCTTCGCGATCTGCGCCTTGTCGCCGGCGGCAAGACCCGGCGAGTGCACGACGGCGCGGTAGCAGAACGTCGCGAACGCATCCTTCGCGCTCGCGCGATACACGCCGTCCGCACCGAGCTCCCGTGCCGCGAGGCACTCGGTGGCCCAACGCGGATCCAGGAAGCCGTCGCCGACGATGCGCAGGCCGACCACGACCGTGCGGCCGGCGACCGTCACCGCGAAACTGCCGCCCGAAGGCGGCGGAGAGCCGAGCAGCGGCCTCGCGTTCAGCACCGTGTACAGCGCGTGGTATTGGTCCGTCAGCAGTTGCGTCGGCAACGTGCCGCCCAGCAGCGAAGTGTCCCCCGATGGCGCCGGTTCCCCGATCGCGACGTAGTCCACGCCGACGTTCAAGGCCGCGAACACCTCTGCCGCCGATTCCCAGCCCCGCGCTCCCGTCACGTCGCGGCGCAGCGTTTCTACTACGCCGTTCCAGCGCTTGCTCGCTTCGGACGAGCTGCAAGCCTCGACGCCGAGCAACATCCTGAGGTCCCGCTTCGTCTCCCACTCCGTCTCCCCGCAATGCACGCCGAGGCCTCCGAGCCATTCGCGGTAGCGGAGCTTCGCGTCGAGGAAACGCCCGTTCACGGTCCGGGAGCCGCGCGAGGTCATGCGATCCTCCTGCGTCGGACTCCGATCGACGAGCGTGATCGCGAGGAACGGGCCGGCGCCCTTGTTGAAGACGTGGTAGACGCCGCGCACGGCCAGGTCGGAGTAGAAGCGCTGGTAGTTCTGCTCGACGAGCTCGGGCGACCAGTGGACTTCGTGGACGGTGTGCACCTCGAAGAGCCGATTCAGGTCGGCGAGTATGCGCCTTTCCTCGCGTCGCGAGTCGTGCCAGACGATGAACAGTCCGAGCTGCGCCGATCTGCCCTCGGCGCGTGGCTCGAGCTGCGCGCGAGCCGCGGCGCCCGTGGAGCCAGCCTCAGACGGTTCGGCACGGTGCTGCATCACGCTTCCCGGGGCGAATGCGCGAGCGTCGAAGCGTTGCGGCGCCGTCGTAGACGCTTGGCCAGGCCCAGCGTGAGCGCCTTCTTCACATCGCACAGGAACGGAGCTGGATCGCGCCACGAGAAGATCGCGTGTGCCTTGCGACCCCGCCACGAGCGGAACCACTGCCACAGCGTCAAGCGCCCGCGCCGCCAGTAGTAGAACGCGGACTGGAAGTCGTGACGCAGGTCGACCCACCTTGCTCCCGTGTACTTCTGCGTGCGGTTCGCGGGCAGCGGCAGCCCTGCCGCGTCACAGTACATCGTGTACACGAGCTCCACGCCGCCTGCTTCGGCGATCGCGGAGCGTCCGGTCGGGCGGCCGATGTTGGGCTCGATCATGTAGTAGTCGCCCGTGCGGCTGTCCTTCTTCATCTCGAGATACGCGAGGCCGCGGTAGGGCACGGTGGCAAACAGCGCGAGGGTCGCGTCGCGGACGACGTCGTCGCGCACTTCTTCGCCGAGGCAGCTCGACCCGGCTTCCGGCGGCCACTGGCGCAGCTTGCGCGCGACGAACGTCACGAGCGGCTCGCCGCGGGCGCCGAAGTAGCAGTTGCACGAGTAGAGGCTCGCGTCGTCGCCTTCGACCCATTGTTGCGCCACGAGCGAGTCCGCCCACTTGTGGCACTTGTCGTAGACCTCGATCAGCTCCTGTGCCGACGCGACCATGTAGACCTTCTGCTTCGTCTGGCGATCCCACTCGGCCGAGCGGTAGGCCGGTTTCAGCAGGCACGGGAACGGCAGCTGTGCCGCGGCTTGCAGCGCGTCGGCTCTCGCGCGCAACACGAACGTCGCGGGCACGCGCAACCCGTGACGCTGTGCGTGCTCGAGGAACGAGATCTTGTCCATCAACAGCTCGACGACTGCTGCGGGCGGCAGCACGATCGTGAAGTGCTGCGAGAGAAGGTCGCGGTGGCGCGAGACCGTCCTCACGCATTTGTCCTGACATGGGACGAGCACGGGCTTCTGAGCCTGCCTGGCGGCGATTTCGAGCAGTGTCGTGACCAGCTCCTCGCCGCCCGTGTCCGCGAACCGGATCTCCTGGCAGCTGTTGGTCCGGCAGCACGGGTGTTCCCGGTCGCTGGCCACCGCGATCACGGGGATGCGGTGGCGGCGCAGGATTCGCGCGGTCTGGATGCCCTGCATGCTGTCGAGCCCGATGACGACTGCGGCGGGCTTGTCGTGAGAAGAGGGTTTCATCGGTCAGGAAGGCGTTCGGCGGCTGAGGGTGCGGATCGCGAGGTTTGCCGGGCCATGGGAAAGATCCCATCGCACCAGCGGTGTTCCCCCGATTCCCACGAAGCCATGTCTGAGCATACCCTCGACGCGACGACGATGACGAAACCAGTTCGGGACGCCGCATTGTGCAACGTGGGGTAGTCTAGGTGCTCCCGCGCTCGTCGTCGCGAACTCGCGACGCGTTGGCCTGTCAGCACGCCAACTCGACTCGCACCCTCATGAAGAAGACCACGCAATTCAAGCAGCTCCTGCAATCGGACCGACTCGAGTTCCTGCTCGAAGCCCACAACGGAATCAGCGCGAGAATCGGCGAGGAAGCCGGATTCAAGGGACTCTGGGCCAGCGGGCTTTGTATCTCGGGTCAGTGCGCCGTGCGCGACAGCAACGAGGCGAGTTGGACCCAGGTCCTCGAGGTGCTCGAGTTCATGAGCGACGCGACGACCGTTCCGATCCTGCTCGACGGCGACACTGGCTACGGCAACTTCAACTCGATGCGTCGCCTCGTCGCAAAGCTCGAGCAGCGCGACGTCGCAGCAGTCTGCATCGAGGACAAGCTGTTCCCGAAGACGAACAGCTTCATCTCGGGCGAGACTCAGCCGCTGGCCGATCCCGAGGAGTTCTGCGGCAAGATCAAGGCCGGCAAGGACGCCCAGCGCGACAGTGACTTCTGCATCGTCGCGCGCGTCGAGGCGTTCATCGCGGGCTGGGGCCTCGGTGAGGCCCTGCGCCGAGCCAACGCCTATGCGGATGCCGGCGCTGACGCGATCCTGATCCACAGCGCCAAATCGGTGCCCGACGAGGTCCTCGCGTTCCGCAAGGCCTGGACCAGGAAGGTCCCCGTGGTCATCGTGCCGACGCGCTACTACTCGACGCCGACCGAGGTCTATCGCGACGCCGGCTTCTCGATGGTGATCTGGGCCAACCACATGCTGCGCTCGGCCGTCGGCGCGATGAAGCGGACTGCCGCCCGCATCGCCGAGGAACAGAACCTGCTGCGGATCGAGGACGAGGTCGTCTCGGTCGCCGAGATCTTCCGCCTGCAGGGCGCAGAAGAGCTCGCCGAAGCCGAGCACCGCTACCTGCCGTCGAAGCACGTCGACACGCGCGCCATCGTGCTCGCGGCTTCGCGCGGCGAGGAGCTCGGCGAACTGACCGAGACCAAGCCGAAGGCGCTGCTGACCGTGAACGGCCAGCCGCTGCTGCAGCACCTGGTCGACGCCTACAACGCGATCGGCATCAAGGACATCACGGTCGTTCGCGGCTACCACAAGGAGGCCTTCGACCTGCCGAACCTGCGCTACGTCGACAACGACGACTACGTGACGACGGGCGAGGTCGCGTCGCTCAAGGTTGCGCTCGACGCAGTCGCCAAGGCCAAGAACGCGACGCTGGTCGTCTCGTACGGAGACGTAATGTTCGGCAAGTTCGTGCCCCAGGTGCTGCTCGAGTCGAAGGCCGACCTCGCGATCGTCGTCGACACCGATTGGCGCTCGAACGCCGACCTTTCACGGCCGGCCGACCTCGTACGCTGCTCGGCGCCCCACTCGCGACGCACGTTCTACGAGCCCGTGCGTCTCCAGCGGATCACGAACGAGATCCCCGAAGGGGACTTCCACGGCGAGTGGATGGGCTTCCTGAAGATCGGCCCCAATGCGCAGGCGGCCGTGCGCAAGAAGGTCGAGCTGCTGCTCAAGTCGCCGGACAATCGCCGCGCCCAGATGTCCGTCCTCATGAACAGCCTCATCGCCGAGGGCAGCACGATCGAAGTGATCTACACGACCGGTCACTGGCTCGACGTCAACAGCCTGGCCGACGTGGTCAAGGCCGGCACGTTCCGGACACGGAGTACCGCGGGGTGATTCGCGCTACGGATTTCCTGACGGCTGCGCGCGAGCGAGGGTTCCACCTCTACTCGGGGGTGCCTTGCTCGTATCTGAAGCCATTCATCAACTACGTCATCAACTCGAACGCGCTGCGCTACGTCCCCGCGGCCAACGAGGGTGACGCCGTTGCCGTCGCCGCGGGCAGCGAGCTGGGCGGCACGCGCGCCGTCTGCATGTTCCAGAACTCCGGGCTCGGGAACGCGGTCAGCCCGCTGTCCTCGTTGACCGCCACGTTCAAGATCCCCGTGCTCGTCATCGTGACGCATCGCGGCGAGCCCGGCGCGGCCGCCGACGAACCGCAACACCAGCTCATGGGGCAGATCACGCAGCGGATGATGGATCTGCTCGGCATCCCGTGGGAGCGATTCCCGACCGAGCCGGGCGCGGTGGCCGGGGTGCTCGATCGGGCGGATCGATCGATGAAGGCGCGTTCGGAACCTTACGCGTTGATCATGTCCAAGGGATCGGTCGAGCCGTGGCCAGATGCCGGCGGGCCGCCTGCGGGCACCGGCATTCGGATCGCGGTGCCGCCGGCGCAGGCACCCGTGGCCACGCGGTGCGAGATGCTGACGGCGGTGCGGTCCGCAGCGCGTCCGAACGACATTCTCGTCGCGACGACGGGCTACACCGGTCGCGAGCTCTACGCGATCGGCGACACTCCGAATCAGTTCTACATGGTCGGCTCGGTGGGCTGCGCGTCGAGCTTCGGTCTCGGCCTTGCGATCGCGCGACCTAGGCACCGCGTCATCGTGATCGACGGCGACGGTGCTATGATCATGCGGCTCGGCGCGTTGTCGATGCTCGGCTGTGAACGGCCAGCGAACCTGGTCCACGTCGTGCTCGACAACGGCCTGCACGAATCCACCGGTGGCCAGCGCACCATGACGCACACGACCGACCTCGCGGCGGTCGCTGCCTCGTGCGGCTATCCCGTCGTGCAGCGTGCGGCGACACCTGACCAGCTCACGGCGCAACTCGCCACCCACAAGAACGGGCTCGTTTTCATCCATGCCCCCATCCGTCCCGGGATCGCGGACAAGCTGCCGCGACCCGCTGTCACCCCTCCCGAGGTTGCCGAGCGGCTGCGCGCCCACGTCGCCGACGTCGCGAATAGCCCAGCCGAGTAACACAGCCGAATAGCCCAGCCGAGTAGCCCAGCCGAGCAACCCAGCCGA
>Ga0111538_10004391_pt1 | contig 19608 bp, 16 predicted proteins | sample SoiMethybrSBSTD1_FD_79669 | JGI IMG/M metagenome (GOLD analysis project Ga0111538, IMG submission 79669) | Bulk soil microbial communities from a Populus tree surrounding site in Tennessee, USA - Soil MetaG P. TD hybrid SBSTD1 (version 2)... | ecosystem: Environmental > Terrestrial > Soil >...
GCATCTAACACTTTCCTCCATTATTTAATCCAATGCAACATTGTTGGCGCCGAAATGGTTAATGCGACAATTCTAGGGGGAGATTGCGTCCCAATCTAATTTACCAACGATATCTTCGATCTGCACCGCGCTCATCGAATTGCTCGCTGTGACATGATTTATCCTGAAAAAAAGTTTTGACGGCTTTGTTTATCGACCCAAGTGTAATAAGGAGCGAGAGCTAATTTCGTGTTTGATTTAACGGATGTCTTTTTAATACATACAGTATGAGAGGTATCCCTATAGCGGAAGGAAAAACCCAGAAGAGCCACTGCGGAAACATACGCCAAAATGGAAGGTTCTTTCCATTATCTACATAAAAGCCCGTCAGTAATAAAATGTAGGAGACACCCATGCAGATTGTGTGGAGCCGAGTCCAATTTGACCTTTTGCGTTGGGCAATCCATCGGCCAGCACACGTGAAGATTATAGCTAGGGTTCCAATCGATAACAGGTGAATATTGTGTGGCCAGCGCATGACGGACAAAATGATCACAGAAACGAAAGCAAAAAGCATACTCCAATAATAGATCTTTCCAAAGTTCGGATGCTTTGGATTTGTTTTCTGAGTTAGCATCGCTAATAGTCCACTCGCCACACATACAAGTGCAATCAAAATATGGACGACAACAAAAGTCAAAAAGACCGGGTTAGAGGAAGGAACAGGAATCCCAAGTATATTCGTTTGCTCTTCCATAGGGTTTCTCAATATCAGACTTGCTTTAGAATAGCTCCTGAAGGTAATGCCAAAAGTCTTCACTTGAATTTACTAAGTTTCCCTTGCACGGAAACGCCGGCAATAGCTAAGTATTTTTCATTCTATCCTGCATCTTTTTTCTGTTCTCCCGTCTTTATCTGTGAACTATATCATCATGGAGAAAGTCAAATCACGTCCCGTAGCGATTATTGGGGCAGGCCCGGTGGGACTGGCTGCTGCTGCGCACTTGGCGGTACGAAGCCTTCCGTTTATTCTCTTTGAAGCCGGGAGTACCGTCGCAGCCAACGTCCTGTCATGGAAGCATATCCGCGTGTTTTCGCCCTGGAGATATAACATCGACAAAGCAGCAAGACAACTTCTCGATCAGACTTTATGGACAGCCCCGGACGAATACGCACTGCCAACCGGAGAAGCGCTTTACGATCAATACTTCAAGCCATTGTCGGAATTACCTGCTATGAAGTCTAACCTTCATTTGAATAGCAAAATATTATCGATCGGTAAGAAGAATATCGACAAGATGAAAACGCGGGGACGCGATGAAACACCTTATGTTATTCAGGTATCACATTCAGGAGAAATTCAGCAATACGAAGTAAGAGCCGTGATCGATGCTTCAGGCACGTGGAATTCTCCAAACCCGATTGGTTCCGGAGGAAACTATGCAATTGGTGAAGTTGAAAATCGTGATAAGATATTTTACGGAATTCCAAACATACCTGGTCAACACACGGAGCGATATAAAAACAAAAATGTGCTGGTTGTTGGAAGCGGTCATTCATCAATCAATGCCATTCTTGAGCTCGACAAGTTGAAGCAACGGTATCCGGCAACTGAAATTCACTGGGTGCTTCGGAAGAAAAATATTCGCGATGTGTATGGAGGCCAGGAGGCGGACGCGCTCGAGGCTCGTGGTGCGCTTGGAATAAAAATTGAACAGCTAGTCAATGAAGACAGAGTAAATGTGTACACGCCTTTTCAGATTCAACAGATAACTAACAAAGACAATAAGCTCACCATCATTGGATTTCAAGACGGTGAAAAATTTGCGCTGCCGTGGATCGATGAGATTATCAGCAGCACCGGATCCAGACCTGACTTCTCTTTTCTGCGTGAAGTACGGTTAAGTGTTGATCCATCACTTGAGAGTGTGGCTGAAATCGCGGAATTGATTGACCCGAATATTCACAGCTGCGGTACCGTTAGACCTCATGGAGAGCAAGAACTCAAACATCCCGACAAAGATTTCTATATTGTCGGCTCAAAGAGTTATGGGCGCGCACCAACATTTCTTATGGCTACAGGTTATGAACAAGTGCGTTCAATTGTTGCGTATATTGATGGCGATATTGAAGCATCGCGTAGCGTTGAACTTGATCTGCCGGAGACAGGAGTGTGTAGCGTTAATGCCGGTGACACTTCTTGCTGTGGCGTTGAATCCAATCCGTCAAAGGTGGCGGTTAAGAGTTCATGTTGTTAGTTGAGAATGGGATTGAATGGTTTAAAAGCAACTTCGTTTGCTGCGCTTGCATTAGCATTCGGCAGTTTTGGCGACGCATTCCTTTATGCGTTTCTGCCAGTTAATAGTTTATCGGTGGGAGTACCCATCATGTGGGTGGGACTACTCCTGTCCATAAACCGATTCATCAGGATTATATCAAACGGCTTGATGGTTGATCTATTTGCCAGGTACGGTTTGAGGATTGTAATGATCCTGGCAGTTTCAGTCGCGATATTTTCTACGTTGGGCTATGCCTTCTCCACCGGGGTTGTTGCATGGCTTTTATTTCGCGTGAGTTGGGGACTGTCATTCTCAGCCATGCGCATCGGAACATTGGGGTATGCGTTGCAGCATTCTCGTTTAGGCATTGCGTTGGGCATAAGCAGAAGTTTACAGGATTCAGGTCCTATGCTTGCTTTGCTAATTGCTCCCTTTTTGTTGAGCCATTTTGACGTGCAGACCGTCTTCATCCTTCTTTCGATACTTTCGCTACCTGCATTGTACTTTGCATTGAGCCTCCCAAAAGCCGATGACAGAACGCAACCGACATCAGCAAGAACCTTTCTCAAAGTCCCGTCGGCTTTCAACTCCATCACGTTGTTGTCGGCAATAGTTATCGATGGAATAGTCGTAATTGTATTAGGTATGCTGTTCATTCACTATCGCGAAAATATTACGCCAGTGATTGCCACCACCTTAGCTGCGTTCTATCTAGGCTATAGAAGAGTTTGCCTGGTTGTATTCTCACCTGCGGGCGGATGGTTGGCCGACAGGATTGGTATCGATAGAGTTTTCAACATTTCTATCGCGTTGGTTTTAGTTGGTTTGTTCTTTCTGGTATTCGGGTGGATTGCGACCGGAGCCGTGATTGTGTTTACATTTTACAGCATTAACACTGCGATCACCCCGGGATCGGCTTCCAGAGGACAAACTCATTTGCTGGCAGCCGTTGCCGAGAACGCTACGTGGAGGGATATTGGTGCAGCCGTTGGAACCTTACTTGGAGGTTTCCTGATAAGTTCGTTATACCTGAATCACGTTCTAGTATTCGCTATCTTTAGCTTACTGATTCTACTTCTCATTCACCTGGGAACAGCTCAACGGGCGCTCAAAAACTTGTACTTATGGAAGTAGCCGGAATCTACACGCAATTTCATTCATCGCTGCTTTCCTTCATTCGGAGCAAGATTAAACTGAAGGAAGATGCGGAGGATATTTTGCAAAATGTCTTTGTCAAAATTTCAGCAAACATCGAAAAGCTAGCAGACAAGGAGAAACTTCAAAGTTGGATTTACGCAATGACACGTAACGCCATCATAGACTACTATCGTGCCAAGGCTAACACAAACCGTGTCTCAATAGATGAAGTACTGGAGGACTCACTGTCAGAACAAGAAACATTCGATTCAACAAAAGGACTTGATCATTGCATGTCAAGCATGATCAGCCTCTTACCTGAAGAGTATCGAAACATTATCATTGATTCCGAGATCAAAGGAATCAAACAAAAAGACCTGGCCGAAAAATACGGAATGGCTTATCCTTCGATGCGGTCCCGTGTTCAGCGGGGACGGGAGCGACTCAAACAACTGTTTTACAATTGCTGTCACATCCAGACCGATCGTTTAGGTAACGTGCTGGAAGCACAAAGTCGGAATAATTGCGATGGTCCTTGCACTCCCTGTTCGGAATAAATAATCATTAACCGGGTGCATCAATTTTCAGAAGCACCGTCTTTATAGGTGAGAACACATAAAGACTATGAATACAGAAACAATCGAAATTCCGGTACTTAAGAAATCAAAAGTGACTCCTGAAAAGAAAGCAATCGTTGCTTCATCGTGTTGTACTCCTAAAGGCAATGCCGCGGTATGCTGCACGCCCAGCCAAACGAAAGAAGAGAACAACGGAGCGTGTTGTGCTCAACCTGAAGATGGCTCCGCTTGCTGCAATTAGAAACAACAAACTCAAGAGAAAACAGACGCAGGTTAGTCCTGCGTCTGTGCTTGAGCAAGGATCAGTCATTCGCATTTCTTGGCACATGCTGAGGTTGTTTTCTCGGTGCATGATGATCCCTTCTTAGGATCAATGGAAATTAACACAGGCTTCTTATAATTCTCTTTAGCCTTTTCAGACCATTCCTTTTTTACGAGGCCAAAATCTTTAAGGAATTTTTCGTTTTGAAAGAGCTTATTCACAAACTGGCGCGCAAGTATACGAGACGCTTCCGAATCGCTGGGGTAATGTACACCGATAATTTCCCGCGAGTGAGCCATATCATATGCATCCTTGATGAACGTGTCTACGAATTCCGGAGCGAGTTCCTGAAAGATGTACGCGTTGATGTATGAGTTAGCGGCATGGCCACTTGGGTACGCTGCCCAATTAGTTTCTTCCAGGTTCTCAATATCACTGTCAATCTTATAAGGGCGGATACGGAGATATTTGTACTTGAAGCTCCATATAAAATAGCTGGCATCTTGCCATACGTGTGCCACCAGGTCGGCAGTTAACGGAAGATCTTTCGGATTGAACCAACTACCGATGGTTCGACCAATAAAGAAAAGATTTTGCCTGTATTGATTGTAAGTAGAATCTTCCGGTTTAACTCGCACATTGTAAAAGATACTTGCCATGTAAAGACTTGATTCAACATCGAGCTTTGTGCGTTGCTGTTGAAGGGCAAGAAGGTAGTTCAGCTCCGCCCGTGTTTGTTCTGAGCTATTGGCCGGAGGATCGGGAATATTGAAATCGTTGAGCGTAACATTTTCGAGATAGTAAGGCTTTAAGCTCAATCTCTTTTCTGCTGACGCGGCGTCGAACGGAAACTTCTCTTTGTCAATATCCTCGCTTGAAGATTTTGGATTTTTACTGAAGGCTTGGAGGCTTTTATAGTAACCTCTCGTCGGGGTTAGTTCACGTTGCTTTATTTTCTGTGAGAAAGAAGTGGTTGAGCAAACCAAAGCTGCAATAACAATAAGGTGTAGTTTTTTCATATTCATGAATTTTACACACTTATGACGGCAACTCACTAAAAATGACGCAACCTAGCACTTCCTCTTGCAGCAACAGGGGACGCGATCTTCGCAAGCAATGACATTTCCGTATGAGTCGGTTTTGATATAATACAATTCGTCCAGTTTTTCTTTCAGCATTTTCCGGGCTCGTTGTACGCGCGATCGTGCACCAGAATAGGAAATGTTCAATCGCTCCGCCAGTTCATATTGGGATACGTTTTCAATCTCAGATAATTCCAGGGGAGTCCGGTACTTCTCCGGTAGCGTGGTCATCAACACTATAAGGCAACGGGAAACACAGTCGTTGAATTCATGCGTGTGACTTTCCCAATCAACATTCACCGGATCAAGGGTCTTGTTGGCCTTGCGATAATGGTCGGCTACCGCATTTCGGGTTATTTGGTAAATCCAGGACGTGATTTTATCGGCCTCCTTAAGTTGTGTTGACCGCGTGTGAACTTTGATAAAGACATCCTGTACAATGTCTTTTGCCGTAGCCTTGTCTTTTACTTTTGAATGAACAAAAGCCACCAGCTCATCATGGAGCGTGTCCCAGGTTAAGGAAGGTATTTCCTGCATAAAATCACGGGTTTATGACTTCACTAAGTATATGACGGTAATACCTATAAAATGATGCAGGAAATACCGTTGTTTTATCGGAAATATTTTTTCCTTTCCATTCACAATCGCTTACGTCAGCCAGTTTGAGTCTCTGAGAGTAGGATAAAAATGGAAAGACTAATTTTAACCGCACGGCTTTCGATCCTTGCAAAGTGTCACATTCCCGTATCCATCTGTTTTCACGATCAACACTTCATCGATCTTTTGACGAAGCATTTGCCTTGCGCGCTGAACCCGTGCTTTCGCAGCGGTATAGGATAGATTCAATTTTTTTGCCACCTCCAACTGTGACATATTCTGAAGCTCGGTCATTTCCAACGGTATCCGATACTTGTCGGGCAGCGTGGGTATAAGTTCAGCGATCACACCCGACACGCAATCATTAAAGTTTGGTGGACTTGACTCCCAATCAACATCAAGGGGATTGATCGTCTTGGATGTTTTCCGGTAGTGATCGGTTATTGTATTTCTTGTTATCTGGTAAATCCAGCCAAAGATTTTCTCCGTTTCTTTAAGCTGTTGCATCTTGTCAGTGACCTTCAGGAGAACGTCATGCACGATGTCTTCGGTAAGAGCTTTGTCTCTCACCCTTTTGAAAACAAAACCCTTCAGTTCATTTTGAACCTTGTTCCAGTTTAATACTATTTCAGACATAGAGATACATTCGGTGTACTGACGAGGTTTTATAAAAAGGACACAAGTTAAACTCCGATTTTTTTACTCCTTCTTTCAAAAAGAACGGTGTTTCGCCATTTGCCGTCTAGCTGTGCAATCTTTTCGCGATAGCCGATTTCCCTAAAACCGTTATTTATATGGAGACGAATGCTGGCGGTATTCTCCGGAAAGATTGACGCATATAGTGTCCAGATACCGGCCTTCTCACTTTCTTCAATCAAATGCCTCATCAAGGCAGTGCCAAGTCCTTTCCCAGCGAACTGGTTATGAATGTAGATGGTGACTTCAACAACGCCTTCGTAAACTTTGCGAAGGGAGACCGGTTGCAGACCTGCCCAGCCAACTACCTTATCCTCCATGATTGCAACCCACAATAGATGGCCATGAAATTTCTTGTTCCAGGTTTCATAGTCAGGAACTTCCGTCTCGAAAGTTGCATTGCGCGTCAATAGGCCTTGACGATAGATTTCGGAAACATCGTTCCAGTTATCCTTTATAAACCTTCGAATAGAAACAGTCATGAAACCTATACCTCGCGCGCTGAAATGTATTCATCAATTTCTTTAACAGTTCTTGGGCACGTACTTCGCGAAGAAGTTGATGAACACATCGCGGGTTTCTTCCCACACCTGTTCATCGATGCAGTAGTTAAGTTTCGGCCCTTCTACTTCACCCTTAATGATACCTATTTGTTTGAGCTCTTTTAAGTGTTGTGAAATGGTCGATTGTGACAACGGCAATTCGCTAACCAGGTCGTTGGTTATACAGGTACTGTTCGTAAGTAAGTACTCAAGTATAGCTACTCTGGCGGGATGGTCAAACGCCTTGGCCAGGTTTGCAATGCGATTTTGACGTTTTTTGAAGAGTTCTGACTTCGTTAAACCCATCGTGAACGTTATAACGCAATATTACGATATAAGGTTAAGTCCCTTGCAAAATAAGTTGACTACTATGATCTGTACTATGGATTGATGAAAGGGAGGGAAGGACTGCTTATTTCAACTCTTCCCTCATCTTTTCAAGCAGAACCTTCATAGCCTTTATCCCATCATCATTCGACAAGTAGGAAGTGTCGCCTCCCATGTCGCGCAGAAGACCACCTTCGTACTCAATACCCACATAACCGCCTGTCCATCCTGAAGCTTTGATGATACCGAATATCTTTCTGAAGTCGGTTTCAGCATCCTCACCTTTTGCGTCGAACTTGTGCGTCTTGGCACTCACGCCCTTCGCGTATGGCATCATCAGTTCCACGCCTTTGTAACGGTCGTACTCATTAATGCACTTTGTAGCCATCCATCCCTTGAGGTCCATCGTTTCAGGTTTGGTTCGCTGCATACAGAAATTACCAAAGTCAGGCAGCAGTCCCTTGTTCTTCGATTTTATTTGTTTCATGATCCCCACCAGCCACTCCGGGTTCGACGAAAAGCCAAAGTGATTCTCGACAATCACGTTGATCCCTTCTTTTTCGCCATATTCGAGTAGCTTGCCATATCCTTCGACCGCTGCCTTGGCTGCATCGTCGGAGCCTTCATTCCCAGTGAACGCGGTCGAAATATCGCCGAGATTAACACGCACGGACGTGCAACCGAGAAACTTGGCAGCATCAACCCAGGGATAGTGGCTCTCAACGGCATGCTGTCGTTTGGCTGCATCGGTGTCCGCGAGGTTCTCACCATCAATCATAATCAAGTGACTCTTTGCACCAAGATCATCGCAGATGCTCTTCAATTCGTTCATGTATGCGCTGTCCTTATGCTTATCGTTAAAGAAACCCGAAACCCATTCGAGATGATTAATGCCATGATCTTTGACTGCTCTTTTGGGAAAATCAAGGTTGGTCATCTTTTTCGTGTACAATTCCGAGGCATAAGAGAATTCAGCCAGTGAGATATTGAATGTAAAGGGAGCTGCGGCAGCCGTGTCTTTTGCCTCTAGCGCAGACGGAAGCAGAGTAGACATACCGAGGCCAGCAGTTGTCAGCCCAAGTGTGGAAAGAAAATCTCTTCGTGAGCAGTTCATAGTCGTTGTTTTTTAGGTTGATAGCACGGTTGTGACAGCGTTCCCGGCACAACTATTCAGAGTGTCATCATACTTGTTCAATATCACTCAAAGAATTTGCTTTTAATAAAGTTCCGGAAAACTTCTTTGTATTTTTTCTGCTACTGGAACTTCCACATCACCAAACACGATCATGTTGCGCTGAATTTCGTGAATAGAAATAATGCTGCTTAGATCGCCAGATAAAACGTGATACATTGAATGTTGAAATAAATGCTGTTTAGTCTAAATTTACCTGACGGTTAAATATTTCATCTCTTACCACCTAAACGTTATGAAAACAGTCACCTCATTTATCCTGATCACATTCTTCATGCAGCTGACCTTATCTGCGCAGCATCACGATCATGGTAAAAATCAAAGCGCGATTTCAAATGTGGAGCCGCAGCCACTTCTCGCGCAGGCGCTGCGATTAAAAGAGGCGTTAACGTTTTTGGGAAGCTCGCTGTCTGCACAGGATGAAAAGCGCCTCGCTGAAATTAAGAACAAACCACTTGATCAGAAAACAATAAATGCAATACAGGAAATTCTGGATCCTTACTGTCTGGCAACGGTAAGTATTAACCCCGAAGCGCGTGTAAAAGTTGACAAGGGAATGGCCGATGCTAAGTTGATACAGGGAGGATGGAGAAGTTTTCTCGTCAAGGTGATCAACGATGCAGGTTCCACTGCGCAGTTGAAAGCTGAAAGCCCAAATTCAGAAATTCCTGTTTACCCCTCATGGGGAGATGAGAAAGTAAAAGCGGAGGATGTTCGAACGCAAGGTCAGGTTGCCAATCGCTTTCTGGAAATTCAAATGTATCATAACCGTCCAATGTTGCGTCATCTCTCAGGTCTGAGGCTTGAGTATGCAATCGTTCAGATCTACAGCAAAGATTCCGGAAAACGCGAAGCCGAGATCGGATTTAATATTGGTCAGGGTACCCAAGACATTGGCTTTCGCAACACGATTCCGATCCTATTTAACATCTCATCGTCCGTAAAAGTAATTCTTGATGTGAAGGACGATGATGGATCTCCGACAATGGCATCGTTTCTTATCACTGACGGGATAGAACGCATCGCGGATGATAGCGTTGATCTTTCGAAAACACACTTTCCGTTAATTGCCGGGCAAAAAGAATTTTATGGTCCGCAGTATGAAAAGACACCTGCGCACCTCCGGGGAATTTATCCACTGCCCTCACGCAGAGTTGCAGCATTCGATGAATATCCCGATTTCTATTTTCAGGCTCAGGTTTATCGTGCCGATGGAGAGCATGTTTACTTACCCCCTGGTAAATACGTTATCACGCTCACAAGGGGCCCCGAGTACATCAGCCAGACAAAAGAAGTTGTGATCCCTGAGGGCTTAAACGAACATCGGCTTTCTTTTAAGTTACAGCGATGGATCAATCTCTCTAAACTCAAGTATTATAGTGCGGATCATCACATTCACGGCGCCGGCTGTAGTCATTACGACAGTCCCGAAGAAGGTGTGACTCCAGCACAAATGTGGCGGCAAGTATTAGGGGAAGATCTTAACATCGGAGCCAACCTGGCCTGGGGACCTGGTTGGTACCATCAGAAAACTTTTTTTACCGGCAAGGATTTCGAGGGCTCGACAAATAGCAACCTCATGCATGCCGATGTAGAAGTTTCCGGATTTCCTTCTTCGCACGCTGGTCATATTGTTTTGCTCCGGTTAAAAGAAGATGATTATCCTAACACGACTAAAATTGAGCAGTGGCCAACGTGGACGTTGCCTGTTTTGAAATGGGCGAAGGATCAGGGAGCAATTGTTGGATACGCGCATTCAGGATTAGGTCTTGAACCCATTGAGCCTGCACAAAATCGTTTGCCAAATTACATTATTCCGAAAATGGATGGCATAGGCGCAAATGAATATGTTGTTACTGTAGCGCACAACGCTGTTGATTTTTATAGTGCAGGCAACACACCCATCACATGGGAGCTAAACATGTGGTATCATACGCTGAACTGTGGATTTAGAACCAGGTTGAGCGGTGAAACTGATTTTCCATGCATGTATGATGAACAGGTCGGAATGGCGAGAAGTTATTTTAAAGCGGATGCGTTAACGTACGACAATTATATTGAAGCAATAAAAAACGGGAGAAGTTATATTTCGGATGGGGCATCGCATCTGGTTGACTTTTCGGTGAACAACCGGGAATCTGGAACACAAAACAGCGAACTCAAGCTAAAGGAAAATTCAAAATTGACAATTACTGCGAAGGCATTTGCGCGGATGCCCGAATCACAATCGGAGCGAGGGGCCACGATGGCAATTGCACCACTTGAGCTTCCGCCTTACTGGCACATTGAACGGGCTCGTCTTCCTAAAACAAGAAACGTTCAGGTTGAGCTACTGGTGAATGGTATTCCAGCCGATACTACGATCATTGTTGCCGACGGGAAAATGAACGATATAAAGTTTTCTTATACAGTAAAGAAATCATGCTGGGTGGCGTTGCGAATTTTTCCCAGCGCCCATACGAATCCAATTTTTATTGAAGTAGGCGACAAACCTATTCGGGTGTTAAGTAGCGCGGAATGGTGTCGTAAGGCGGTGGATCAATGCTGGAAAAATAAAAGCCCCAATATTAGAGAGACAGAGCGCGCCGCTGCAGAAGCTGCTTACAACAAGGCTCGTGACGTTTATGATAGAATTATTAAGGAATCATCCGGTGATTAATTAAGGCGAAATCGAGTCGAGTTGGCGATTCAACCAAATGGATAATGCAGCAATCGAAAAACCAGGCTTTGCCAAATAGAAGTAGGAAAAGGATGAGTTGCAATGCGTAAAATCATTTTATACATCAACAGCACTCTTAACGGAGTTGTCACCGGCGACCCAAGCGAAGACAAAACGAACTTCATGGTCTGGACAACCGAAGCCTTCATAAAAGCAGGGTCTGAATGCTTATTAAAAACAATGAATACTGTCGACACCCTTTTGCTTGGCCGTAGAACGTACGAAGATCTCTCTAGAACAGAAAAATGGCCGTCTGTTAAAGACTGGCCAAATGTAAGTGATATAAGTTTAGCCTTGGGCGAAAAAATAAATAACGCTCACAAATTGGTTGTGACTCGCAACCACTCGCTTGACGAGCTAAAGTGGGGAGAGTTTGCAGCTCCCGAGCAACTAACTGGTAATAACATTGAGCAACAGATCAGGGATCTAAAAAATAGTGAAGGAGGCGACATTGTGATTTTCGGTAGTCCAACGCTCGTCCGATCACTGACCGAAGCAAATCTTATCGATGAGTATCAGATACAAGTGCGTCCAGTGGTGGTTAATGTTGGCGATCATTTGTTCGACAACCTTAAGGATCGAAAAGATTTTCACTTGATCGACGCAAAACCGCTTGAAGACGGTTCTATCTTTGTAAAATACAAACCTGCTAAACTTAGTTCAGCAAATCGCAGTGCCACGTTGCCGACGAACAAGAATTAATCTATTAATTTTTCAATATCACTCAAGGAATTTGCTTCTAATAAAGTTCCGGAAAACTTCTTTGTATTTTTTCTGCTACTGGAATCTCGACATCACCAAACCGAGAACACGTTGCGCTGAATCGTCTTGACCTTTTTGTTCCCTTACGATGCAAAATTAACGCCTGTTCAATTCGAATTTCAACAATGCGACGTCAAATATTCAACCAGTACGTAACCTTAAACACTAACGCCCGGTTTTTACTTCCGAAATCACCAGGTAAGTAGTTCTCCGTATACACCAGGAAAATATCGGATGCTGGTGTGTAGCGCCATTGGAAACGCGCATTTAAATTAACATTGTCCAACAAGTTGTTGTACTGAAAGTACGTGGTTAAAAAGATCTTATCTGTAAGCGTAAAATCCACGCGCGGACCGATCAGAAATAACTTCTCTTCGCCATAGCCATCAGCCAGTTTCACATCATTATAATCAACTAGTACAGAGACGTTGCCGTATGGTTGATAACGAAAATTCAGCCGCCCATTTAAATTGAAGTTAGTTCCGTTATAGAAGCCTCCATAGGTTGCTTTTAGCTGGTAATTGAAAAGCGCTCTTTTATTGCTGACAAAAGAAGCAGATATCGTTTGCCAGTTAAATTCCTCCCCTGCAAGCAGCGGCGGAAAATCCGGACCCGCTGGATTAAAATCGTTAGTTAACTTTTGGAACACATAGTTGTAAGATAGGTCAAGCATGGCCGTGCTCTGGAAATTCCAGCTGTAGGTAAACAGATAATCACGATCAGTGAGTGTGCCGTCAGGAATGTAGGTTTGATTAGCCAGGATACTCGGCCCGGACCATACAATAGAGCCGCCAGTTTTGTACCAACGGCGACTAATAAGGGCCTGTATGTTGAATAGACCGGGATAGACGCCAGAACTTGGAACAAATCCAGCTTCTGCGTTAAAGTTCTTTCCGATGTACATTGGTTTAAAGCGGATATTCCATGGTCGTGTAGAGTACTCTAAGGACGTGCCTGCTACAATGTTTTCTGAGCTATGGAAATTATCGAATGATTTGGAAAAGGCTGAACTGCTGCGCCACTTGTTATCGCGGCTCAGTATTTCAAGGTTAGCACTTATCACGCGGTTGAACGTATTTTTCTTTAGGATAGTGTCACCGTTGACAACCTCGCCTTTAAAAATGCTGCTGTGGAAGTATTTGAGCGAATCTTCATCACCGACGCCAAGACTTTGTTTGTTTACAAACGTTACTGCAAAACTCGACTGCCGCCAGAAGTTGCGTTGTAATGTAGCGACGGTATAGTTTTGGTCTGGCAGCCCTATCCGTTCATCATCTTTTGTTTGCATGTTCATCAAACTCACCCTCCACTTTGTGTTGATTGATCCGCTCAAACGCGCTCCATAGATAATCGTTAGCTTCTTAAAAAGTCCGCTTGAATCGAGTACCAATCCTATCCTCCTTGAAAAGAAGGATCGCGCCTCCGGCAGCCCAGCGCGATTATGAAGGTCGCTGTTCTCCAAAAAAAATTGTCTTCGTTCAGGAAACTGGAATTCAAAACGCGTGAGGTTGATCACCTGTTGATCAACTTCGACTTGCGAGAAATCGGGGTTGAAAGTCAAATCAAGATTGAGTGATGGAGTGACGCCAATCTTCACATCAAAACCAGCGTTAAGGGAGTTGTCCGTTTCAGCGGGTGTAACTTCAGAATCTTTCGACGTACTTCCAGCTACATAGGGTATGATCGAGATGTTGGAATGCGGCGAAGGTACAGGATCATCCCATATTAATTTTCCCGAGTAAGCAAACTGGCCTGTCTGGAATTGAATTGGAACGCTGATCCAGGAATTTCGCTGATTTCTTTTATGGTCAGCCCGGTCGAAGAGAATGTTCCACTCCTTCAGTCCAGACTTGTATCTGAAACTGCGCCACGGGATGGCAAACTCAGCAATCCATCGATCATCATAACGTTCAACAGCCGAGTACCACTTGTTATCCCAAAAAGGATTAAATGCATCGGGACCGGTACCTCCTCCCGAAATAATTCCTTCCCGCTGAACACCGGCGGGAGTAACACCAAAGAAGAATCCGTTCTGACCATCCAAGTATGGATTGATGTTAACGCCAACGTTATCGTTGAGCGACCAATCATAATCCCTGCGGAGTGAATTAATCAAGTCGGGCGTTTCGTCATCCATGCAGACAAAGGATACATAAAAGTATTGATCATTAAATGTCAGGCGGGCCTCAGTCTGGAATGGAGCAGCTGCGGTATCTACAGGAAAATTGAGAAACCAATTGTCGGCCACCTGTGCTGATTGCCAATCGACTTCATCAAGCTTCCCGTCTAGAACAATCTCTCCATTCGCTCTTTTGATATGCAGCGCTATACCTACTTTGTTTTGCGACTGTACGACAAAGGGCGCGAAGAATGCTAAAGCGACTAGTACTGGAAGCCTCTTCATTTTTAATTCGACTTTGGATCAACGGTACGAATTATTTCGGTTTCCAACCAAAATGGAAGATTGCCCGATTTTCAGGAACATATAGGGGAATTTACGGATTGAAAATTCTTAATGGTACTCCTTCTAATGTAATACAAGGAAGAATTTTCCGTGGCTGTTAAAGTGATACGCTGGTAAATATCAAAAATGACCTCTGGACGTCAAGATTGAAACTAGACTATGTCAGGAAGCATCTTTGGGCCTTATCAATCGATTTAGATGCTTTAAGAAATCAATAGACACCATATTTTGATACACTCCTCTTATTTACAAGGGAGATTGTTACCCAACATAATTTCTCCGAATGGCGATGGCAAGAATGATGAGTTTTCCTTCAGCGCTGATTGTGACTATCATTCTTTCCGGATGGAAATTTACAACCGATGGGGTAGCAGGATGCTGACTATTTCGTCACCGGACTGGAATGGGTTCATTGGAAATGAAATCGCATTTGGCATTTACTACTTTACGCTTCAATACTCCTTCACCGGCCCTCAATCGCGCGTGCTTACGCAGGAGAAGAAGGGGTGGATACAGGTCGTGAGGTGATTGTAATGTTTATAAAATCGCATAGCTTCACGCTGCCCGCGCTTTGCTTTCGCGATACTTTGGAACATTCACAAACAGCACTCCGGTTAGGATGATGACCAGAGAAAATATCTGCAACGAGGTGATGTTCTCGTTGTTAAGACCCCAGCCGAGCAACACTGCAACAACTGGATTCACGTACGAGTAAGTGCTGACGATCGCAGGAGGATACATTTTGATCAGCCACAAAAAAGACATAAAGCCAAAACATGAGCTGATAACTCCTAAATAAAATAACGCTACTGCTGAATCGATCCGGATGTCGCTCAATGTGGGCATATGTTCACTGCTCAACGAATGAATGAATACACAGACAATACCTGCGGAGAGAAACTGGATACAAGTACCTACATAAGGCGATGTTCTTGGGGGGTTGTATTTAAGAAAAAGTGCGCCTAACACCCATAAACCACTTCCGATAATGATCACCAGAATTGCCATCACCTGTATGGAAGTATCTTCCACTCCGGTCGTTCCCTGTTTCCATCCCAAGAGCAGAATAACACCAATCAAACCAGTTATAAGGCCAGCCAGGATCCAACCGCTCGAGAAGTAAAATTTCCATTGGCGACGATCCAGTACAACAAACCAGAACGGTGTGGTGATGATGACGGATGCAAGGCTTGATGAAAGATACTGTTGTGCCCAAACCACCGCCAGAATTCCACCTATGAACACAACTATCCCGCACAACGCATTTTTTAAGATATCGGAAAAAGCGGGCCAGGGTTCATGCCTGATTGTGCAGATAAGGCAGAGCACGCTTCCTGCAAGAAGCATTCGAAGGGCAGATAAGAGAAATGGCTGAAAGCTCTTTAGCGAGATCGATACAGCAAAGAATGTCGCGCCCCACACGACATAGATCATCGCGAATGCAAGGATAACTTTTGAGCGGTGGGAGAGGGCGTTGTTGATGATACGGCGGTCAATGTTTTAGCGGGCAATAAAGATCGTAAACTTTATGGAAAAAATGGGTAACGGGTTATCATTTAGTGCCCTGGATACCGAATTAAACTCTTTAATCTTAGTGAGCAGTGGCGAATATAAATGGTTAACAGATTAACGGCTTGTAAGTAGGCCTTCCGTTATGCCGATCTCTTGAATTGCTCGCTTTAATAATCTGTGTGGTTAGTCGAAAAAACTCGCAACAAATCCGCCTGAAGAAATTTCTCTGCTTACACCCACTCCTCCGTCGCGTCCACCAAAGCCTTCCACAAGTGCAAAGCGAAAGAGCTTCGGACCATGACACGGTAACGAAACGGAGCAATATGGCAGACGATCACCGGCGCCTTCGCCATCAGTCCTTGTGAGACACTTGCAATCGGGAAATTTTTTTCGCGGAGATCCTGATCCCAAAGGTGGGCGAGCACTTCACGAACCTTAGGTCCTTCAAGTTCAATGGTAGTTCGCTGGCCGCTCACATCAACTACACTGAAATGATGTTGGTCCTTCAGCGGTGCGAGCTTCTCCTCAGCTTCCTGGAATCCAACAAGGAGCCACCAGTCCGGGGCAAGACACAGGGCATAAGCTTCGTCTCCAGGGATAACTGACTTCTCTCGAATCTTCCCTGGCTTTCCTAGCAGACCTTGACCTCCCAGTGCTTCGGCAACTACGGCATGAGTCGTTGTTCCAGGTGCCACACGAAGATCGATCGTATGCAATCCTGGCAATTCACGAATCGCTACCGTAGCGACGGTTCCCATGTTCATTCCTTGCAGTGGACTTTCTTTGGCGATCATGTGTGGATGTTAAGAGTCTCTTCGAATGTTCTCCTTGTCAATGAATACAGAGTCGCAGATGGTGGCACGCCGCACTTTCTTTCCAAGGGGCACCGCCACCACTTCACCCATCCGGTTCAGGCCATCGGCCACCAGTGCCAGTGCGAAAGCGCCGCTCAGCGCAGGTGAATGGTACGAGCTCGTTACATAACCAGTATGACGGGTTTTGCCATGCTCGTCCGGTTGTGCGTCAAGTGCGGTGATGTATGCACCCTCAGGAATGACCTCTTCATGATTCTCCGGCAACAGGCCGACCAGCTGCAGCCTCCCCGTTGCTTTTAGGTAGGGTAGTTGGAAGGAACGCTTTCCAATAAACTCTTTCTTTTTGGAGACGATCCACGACATGTTGAGGTCATACGGCGTCTGGGTGCCGTCGGTATCCTGTCCAACGATAATGTAACCCTTTTCCGCCCGCAGCACGTGCATTGTTTCTGTGCCATAAGCCGTCAGGTTATAGGGACGTCCGAGGGCCCATAGTCGTTCCCAAATGGGACGGGCATAGCTCCACTCAACGTTGATCTCGAATGCAAGCTCTCCTGAAAAGGAGATTCTCGCGATGCGTACAGGGATGCCATTGATGGTCGCCATCCGGCTGTGCATGAAGGGGAACGCCTCTTTGGAAAGGTCGATGTCTGTGACTAATTCCTTGAGGAGTTGCCTGCTTTTCGGACCCACCAGAGCGATTGTTGAAATATGTTCGGTAACAGAGGTGCAATAGACTTTCAGGTCGGCCCACTCCGTCTGCAGCCACTCTTCCAGCCATGCCAGCACCCGGGCAGCACCTCCTGTGGTAGTGGTCATTAGGAAATGGTTTTTACCTAGCCGTGTCGTTACACCGTCGTCAAAGACGATGCCCTCGGCCTTGCACATCACTCCGTAACGGCACTGGCCCTCGGGCAGTGTCGAGAACATATTTGTATAGATGCGGTCGAGGAAAACGCCAGCGTCCGGACCCTGGATATCAATCTTCCCGAGGGTGGAGGCGTCCATCACAGCCACACCTTCTCTGGCTGCCACGCACTCACGCCTGACGGCATCTTCCATGGATTCTCCCGGCTTCGGGAAGTACCACGGCCGCTTCCATTGTCCCACGTCCTCGAATACTGCACCAGCTTCAACATGCCATTGATGGAGTGATGTGATTCGGATAGGATCGGAAAGCAATCCGCTTTCGCGTCCGGCAAGTGCAGCGAACGGAACCGGCACATACGGTGGCCGGAAGGAAAGTGTACCCACATCAGCAGGTGACAAGGGCTTTCCTCCTTGCGAAACGCCATCGAGTCGGCAAAGTGCGCCGATAGTGAGCATCCCGCTGGTCTTACCCTGGTCGTGTGCCGTACCTATAGTGGTGTATCGTTTAATGTGCTCAATGCTGTACAACCCTGCCCCTACTGCACGGCGCAGATCGTGCAGCGTCGCATCGCGTTGCAAGTCGATGTAAGCGTTACCCGCCTGCTCTTGATCGAGCGCCGGACCGAAGAAAACCAATGGATCGTCATCGCCGCCAAAATCGCCGGCCAGCATGCCGACGGTGCGGAGACGGTCGGTAGAGTGGTTAACCAGGAAGGCCGCGTGTTCCTCACTCCACTGCGGTTTGATGCCGATATGAGTCGCCAGATCTACGATCGGAGTCCAGCCTCCTGATACTGCAAGTAGATCGGTGGATATTTGAAATGTTTCATTCGTGTCGAGGTCTTGTGTAGTGACCCTGTGCAAAGCTCCTTCGTCATTGGAAGCGGTGTCGAGAACTGTGGCGCGGAAACGGATCGGAATCCCCGCCGCCCTTGCTGCATCGACACTCGGACCTCGTGCCCCAGACCGCACATCATAGATTTGTACCTGAACGCCTGCAACGTGTAGCCTAAGCGCATCGCGATATCCTTGATTGTCAACCGTTGCAACCACTGCACGCGTGAAGATCCGTACCCCATGGACTGCAACGTAGGTCGCTGCCGCATGAGAGAGTATGATGCCGGGCCTGTCGTTATTTGCAAAGATCAATGGACGCTGGAAGGCGCCCGGTGCCAGCACGACCCGATCGGCACGGATATGCCATACTCGGATGCGCGCGCGTCTGGCGGGCGCGGAATCTCCAAGGTGGTCGCTTCGCCTCTCAACGGCGACGATATAATTCTGATCGTACAAACCCACAGCAGTGCACCTGCATATATAAGTTAGGTTTGGATTCGCGAGAACATTCTGTAGAGTAGAAGGTAATTCCAATCCAAGGTGTCGGAGATGACCACCAGGACCTGGCTGGTCGTCGATCAGTAGTACCTCACGGCCTGCACGCAGGTGCTCATCCGCCGCGATAAGTCCCGCAAGACCTGCCCCGATGACCAGCGTATCGACATATCGATTGGTCTTGTCATATCGTGCATCATCGGGCGCCTCAGGCAGCGCACCGATGCCGGTAAGGCTGCGTGCAGCCAGTCCGTTAACCACTTCAATGACAGTGGCCGGAAGCATCGATTCCATTGTACCTGATACCAGCTGAACGAGTGCATTGGGTTCTTCAACTCCTAATCCCACGACACCGCGCGGACGGCCATGGTACGTGCTGTTTGTTATTGAAAGCACGCCATTTCGAAGCAACGCTGCCGCCACCGGCTCACCCTCATGCCCCTTGTAGACCTTGTCATCAAAA
>Ga0111538_10004392_pt1 | contig 19608 bp, 14 predicted proteins | sample SoiMethybrSBSTD1_FD_79669 | JGI IMG/M metagenome (GOLD analysis project Ga0111538, IMG submission 79669) | Bulk soil microbial communities from a Populus tree surrounding site in Tennessee, USA - Soil MetaG P. TD hybrid SBSTD1 (version 2)... | ecosystem: Environmental > Terrestrial > Soil >...
AGCCGGAACGTGTTCAACGCGATCGTTGACGAGTTGCGGCGCGCGAAACAGGAGGCCGTCGTCGAATCGCCGTACTTCGTGATCAAGAGCGGCGGCTACGCCGTGCTCGAAGACCTGCACAAGCGGGGCATGCGTGTACGCGTGCTGACCAACAGCCTCGCCTCCACCGATGCTTCGTACGCCGTTGCCGCGCTGTATCCCCGGCTCGGCTCACTGGCCGCTACCGGCCTCACGCTCTCCGCGTACGGTGGAGGGCCGCTCCCTTCGCAGAGCACCAATCTCCGCGGCGGCTCGCCGCGGTGGGGCGTGCATTCCAAGCGCGGCGTCATCGACGGCGAAACCACGCTGGTCGGCACCTACAACATCGATCCCCGCTCCGCCAATCTCAATTCCGAGCTGATGCTGGTGTGTCGTGGACAGAAGGACCTCGCGGCCGAGGTGCTGGCGAGCATCGCGGCGCGCGAAGCCGCGTCCCGCAAAGTCATCGAGCGCGGCACGATCGTGCAGCGTTCGGCCCTCCTCGGAAGCTCTCCGCTGAGGCAGCGGATCCGTTTTCTACTGGAGATGCCAATCGCGAACCTTTTCGACTTCCTGCTGTGAGCACCAGATGAAGGTGTGTCCCTTTTGCTCGGGCGAGATGCGATTCACTGTCAGCATTTGCCCGCACTGCGGGCGTGACTGGTTGAGTGGGGTGTCGCACGGCGTGCCTGTCCCACCCGTTCAGCGTGCAACGCCCAGCAACAGCAGATCGGGTCGTTCCTGGGAACGACCAGCACTTATCCTGTTTTTTCTCTTGCTCTACCTGGTGGGGATGTTGGTCTTCAGCGCGCTGTTCGACATCCATTGAGTCTCTGTCTGGAATGGGCAAGAAACCCACGCCAACCGATCTCGCCGGACACTCCGCCGATCGGACCGCCCTCCGGCAGGGCACGTCAGCAGGCCCTTCGGTTCGAGGCGGCCCAGCGTGCCCTTTCGGCGATCCACAGCTACAAATCGAGCAGCTGGATCACGATCGGGCAGTTCTGCAGCGCCAACAGTGCGGCGATCACCAGCGCATGACTGCGACGCACGATCGCAGCGTTGCGCAGTTGAACGGCCTTCATGTGGAACAGCAGGTCCTGCGATTGATCGATGAGTTCTTCGGTGTTTGTGGGGAGATGACGATCGCGATCTGGAACCATGGCTTTCCTCCGCCGCGCCAACGGGGCGCGTATCGTAGCACGTTGCGGCCCGGGGCGGGGGAGGTTACGAGGCAGGTGGTCGCGGCTGACCGACTGAGAAGGCTCGACGTCCGAGGAGCGGGACCGTCGCGCCGCTTACTGGGCGTTGATCAAATAACCGCGCAAGACGAACTCAATCAGGTTCGCAGCGATCAGTGCACCTGAGCTGAATTCAACCGAGTTCGGACAGATTGACGTGTTCGGCGCGACGACGAAGCCGGTCGTCAGCTGTTCGCTGCCGGCTACGTAGGTACCCGCGGAATCCACCGGGACCGTGCCAGATTGGAATACTGTCGTCAGGATAGAGCCACTACCAATCTGTATTCTTGTTCGGACGGTCGCTCCTGGTGTGAGCGACAGGCCAAGTGTGGTTCCGCTGACCACCCAGTCTACATCTGTGATCACGAGACGTCTTCCCGCAGGAACCGTAAACGGCGCGGATGCCAGCGTTCCATCAGGGGAAACTCGAAACAGGCCTTTGCCCTGGAAAGACCCGCTCGTGCAGACGTCATCGACGTAGCGGCCGCTCAGACCCCCGGCGCGCAAGACGACGTGGTCGCTGATGTTCTGGCCGAGGTGGCTGACTTGGGCGGCAGCAGGTTCGCCCGTCAGCGCCGCCGCGGCGACCACCAGGCACGCTACCGTTGGGAGCCCGGTGATTGCGAAGCTTGGATTTCGCATACGTGGTTGGACGAGCGAAATCCGGTCACAGTTCTTGATGATCGAAAGCGGCCTTCGCCAGAACCCGGACCGATGCCGAGACCACAACAGACCAATTCAAGGGCGGTGCGAAACAGAACGCTCGAAAGAGAGGAAATGTCGACATGCGACGATGGACGACACGTATCCTCGTTGTTCTCTGTGGCCTGATCGTCGTGACTGCGCTCACGGGTGCCACGTACCAATGGCTTGCGACTCGGAAAGACCTGGCGGCCACGCCGCCTCCCGGGCAGCTCGTCGACATTGGCGGGTATAGGCTGCATCTCTGGTGCACCGGGACCGGCGCGCCTGCCGTGATCCTCGACACGGGCCTCGGTGGCTCGAGTGCCGGCTGGGGTTTCGTCCAGCCTGATGTTGCCCAGTTCACGCGTGTCTGCTCGTACGACCGGGCGGGGATGGGTTACAGCGATCCCGGCCCATCGCCGCGGACGGCGCGTCGTATCGCGACTGAGCTGGCGGAACTATTGGCCCGCAGCGGGATTGCCGGACCAGTCGTGCTCGTCGGCGCCTCCATCGCGGGTTTCAACGTCCGTGTGTTCGCGTCCGATCACCCTGAGCGCGCCGCAGGTCTCGTGCTCGTCGACGCCTCGCACGAAGACCAGCCACATGAAGTCCCTCCTATGGCGCACTTCGTTCCCCTGCTGTCGACGATCGGCGTCTTCCGACTGTTCGGCGTGTCGTTCGGCCAGCGAGTCGAAACGCTGCCTCCATCAGTGCGACGATTCGCGGAGGCGACGAGATTCCGCGCGGCCGGCTACAAGGCCGCGGCCGGCGAGATTATTCATGTTCGGGAAAGCGCCTCGGAAGCCAGGAGCTCGCGCCGCAAGCTCACCATCCCTGTCCTCGTCGTCACCGGTGCGCTGGGAGCCGATGAGAATTGGCGACAGTTGCAGCGAGATCAAGCGTCGCTGTCGGAACGCGGATGTCTGGTGATTGCTGATCGGTCCGGGCACGTCGTGCCGGTCGACCAGCCGGAGATCGTTGTGGACGCGATCCGGACTGTCGTGGAGACGGCCAGAGGCCGCGATGTTCCTCTCTGCGGCGGCGAGAAGGGCACGGGCAGACGACCTTGAATTAACAGGTTGCTGAAAAAGGCGTCGGTGCAAAGGCAGAAGGCAAAAGGGACAAGGGAAAACTGTCTAGGCGTGCGCGCTGGGAACGGTTGCGACTACGGCAAGGCCCGTCCGGCGGGCGCGTCGAGCAGCCTGTCTTTTGTCGATGATGGCGTAAGAGGCAGGGATGCCGAGGCCAGCCCACGCAACGATCGACGCCAGTCCCGCCAGCCCCCCCGAGAGCCATCCGCCGAGGCCGGCAGCAATCGGCAGCAGCAGCGCAGCGAGCTGAATCGCGATCACCAGGAGGATGCCGCCGAGGCCCACGAGGCCGTTTTACGCTTTCCGGCGTGGGAATGTTCCCTGGCAGGCGACAGTGGGCGCGCCGGGAAACCCAGTTAGCCACCAGTCAGAATGTGACCAGTGAAGTGATGGACCGCCCAAACCAAGCGGATGCCGGCGCCCGTCCAAGCCAGCCGGAGGTGTTTCGTGCTGCAGGACCTTCGGCTCGCGGTCCGCTCCTTCCGCCGTTATCCCGCGTTCGCCGTCCTTGCCGCGGCCATCGTCGCGCTTGGCGCCGGCGCCAACGCGGCAGTGTTCTCGATCCTGCACGGGGTTCTGCTTCGGCCGCTGCCGTACGCGGATGCCGACTGGCTGGTGGCAATCGCGCCGACGACTTTTCTCTCGATTCGCGACGTGGATTTCCTGCGCGCCCGCTCCCGGGCCTTCGTCGACGTCGGAGCCTCGTCGCCGGGCTGGCGGATGCCGCTCACGGGTGTCGGCGACCCCGTTCAAATCGTTACGGCACGGCCCACGCCCAACCTGTTCGACATACTCGGCGCGCGGCCGCTGTATGGACGGTTGTTCGAGCCCGGTGACGGCACCGCGGGACGCCGCGGGGTCATCGTGCTCGGCCATCGGCTCTGGCAGGCGCGATTCGGCGGGGATCCGGCCGTCCTCGGCCGCACGATCACGCTCGGCGGGGCTTCCTTCGAGGTTGTCGGGGTTCTCGCTGCGCAGTCTGGCGTGCTCGACGTCGAAGCTGACGCCTGGATCCCGTTCGAGCGCGATCCCCGGCTCGACGCCGCGCGCAACTCACTTGCGTATGCGCGCCTGCGCCCGGGCGTCGACCTCGCGACCGCCCTGGACGAACTGCGCGCGATGTTACCGGAGATGGTGCGCGAAACCGGCGGAGGCGAGCTCGCGCCCGACGCCCTTCAACTCGTCCCACTCGTGCGGGCCATCGTTGGCGACCTGCGCACGCCGTTGCTGCTGGTCACGGCCGCGGTGGCGCTGCTCGTACTGCTCACCGCCGCGAACCTCGGAACGTTGCTGCTCGGGCGCCAGATCGGCCGGCGCCGCGAGGCCGCCGTCCGTGCCGCACTTGGTGCCTCGCGTGCGCGCCTGGCACGCGAGGCGTTCGTCGAAAACACGGTGGTCGCCGTTGCCGGAGCGATTGCCGGTCTCGTCGCGGCACGCGTCGCGCTGCCGGCGCTCGTGCATATCCTTCCGCCCGAGATGCCGCGGCTGGACGAGGTGACGATCGATCCCGTCGTCATCGCGACAATCGTCGTCACGAGCGTGATCGCGGTACTGATCTTCGGCGTGATCCCGTCCTTCGTGGCGACGCCCGTCTCGGTCCAGCCGCTGCTGCATGAAGGGGCACGAACCGATTCGCGCGGCAGCCGCCGCCTCCTCGATCTGCTCGTCGTTTCGCAGCTGGCGCTGGCGGTGGTTCTGGGGCTCGGCGCCGCATTGATGGCGCGATCGCTCCGGGCGTTGCAGCACGTTCGACCCGGGTTCGAAGCGGAACGCGTGCTCACAGCGCGGTTGCAGCCGGCCGGGCCGCGCTATCTCGGTCCGGGACGCATGCCTGCGTACTACCGTGACGTCGCTGAACACGTCGCGGCAGTTGCGGGTGTGACGCACGTCGGCATGATCAATCACCTTCCGCTCTCGGGCTATGACTGGGGCCGAACGGTGCAGCCCGACGACCAGCCCGCGCTTCCACCGTCTTCGCTGCCTCGGTTCGGATGGCGGATGATCGACGGCGACTATTTCACCGTGATGGGCATTCCTCTTCGCGCCGGGCGCCGGTTCGCGCCTTCCGACGACGCGAACGCGCCCCACGTGACGATCGTCAACGAGGCCGGAGCGCGTCGGCTGTTCAACACGCCTGAAGCCGCCCTGGGCCGCGGCATCCGGATGAAGGACCCGGTAGGCGAAGCGCACGCCGTCATCGTCGGCGTGGTCGCTGACGTCCGTCACAAGTCGATTGCGTCAGAACCGGAACCGGAGTTCTACACGCCGGTTGCGCAGGCGTTCGGTACGGCCATGACGCTCGTCGTCCGAACCGCCGGTCCGCCGGCCGCAGTGGGCGCGTCGGTTCGCGCGGCCGTGTGGTCCGTCGACCCGAACGTGCCCGTCGCGGCGATGGGCCCGATGACGACGATGGTGCGCGAGAACCTCGGGCGCCCGCGGATGCTCGCGACGCTGCTCCTGGTGTTCGCGGCCGTGGGCAGCGCGGTCGTTGTCTGCGGCGTCTATGGCGTGGTCGCGTACACCGTTCGCCGCCGCGAGCGGGAACTCGGCATCCGCGCGGCGCTCGGCGCCGGCCGCGGAACGCTTCACGCGCTCGTGCTGCGACAGGGACTGGGGTACGCGGCCGCGTCCATCACCGTCGGGCTGCCGGCCGCGCTCGCGATCAGTCGCCTGATGCGCGGCGTGCTCTACGGCGTGCAACCGCACGACGCGGTCACCGTTGCGGCGCTCTGCGTCGCTGTCGTCGTGACTACATTGGTAGCGGCGACGGTACCTGCCGTGCGCGCAGGCCGCGTGGATCCGGCGACGGTGCTGCGAGGATAAGAGGGGAGTCGCGCGGGCTGCGCTACCGTCCGCCACGGCCTCCCGGAAGCATCGCGAGCAACTCGTCGTGCGTCCACGGCCGCGTCCGGCTCGCCGTCTCCGCGCGGGTCGTCCGAACCGTCTCCGCGTTGACCGGTTCGCCGGCCTGTCCCCACTCGCGCCGGACATACGTGAGCACCGACGCGATCTGTTCGTCATTCAGGGTCGACCCGATCGGCGGCATCAGGCCGACGGGTCCTTCCTTGCCGTTGAGCAGGATCCGTGACGTGATCTCCGCCGGCGCAAGTGCCAGTACCGATCCGACGAGCGGCGGCGCGACGCGTTCGAGCCCTCGACCATCGGGCTGATGACATGACTGGCAGACGTTCCGGTAGACGTCCCGCCCGAGATCGAAGCTCTGCTGCTCGGCCGGTGTCAGCGGCGTGACGGGACTGGCCGCGCCCGGCTTGCCTGGCCAGTCGATCCTGGCGAGCACGTTGCTAGCGCGCGTCTGCAGATCGCCTGGCGTCGAAGCTAGCGCCGTGAACGGGGCCGGCTCGCGGCTCACGACAAGCCTCTGTCCGCCGCCGGCGCCGCCGCGTCCACGACCAGCGCCGCCACGCGCGCCCGCCGCCTGCCCGGGGGGCGCGCCGGTCTCACGAAACGCGTAGGCGCCGCCCGGGCCCGCGCGTCCGCCCGGGCACGTCGGACAGGGCGCCCCGGCGGTGTTCACCGCGCTCGCCGTAATGGAGGGCGCGGCCCCACGGCGCGTGTTCCCCGGCGTCGGAGTGTTCGGGACGAGTGCGACCTCGGCGCCCGTCAGCACGGCGGCGCGCTGCCACGCCGGCCGGTTCGCGTCCGCCACCATGGCGAGCGTCGCTTGCACGTCTGCGTCGGAGCCGGAACGCAGAACCGTCGCGGCGATCATCGCGATCGCGGTTTCGGCGCTTGACGACTGTGACGCGCTCGCCTGAAGCAGAGTCTCGAGCACCGTCCGCTCGGTGCCGCGCATGCCGCTCAACGCGGCGTCCATCACGACCGGATCGCTCGCGTGTTTCTGCAGGAGCGACGCCAGAGCTCGTGCCTTCGGCTCGGCCGCCATCGCGCCGATCGACGCGGCGAGTTGCTGACGCACGTTCCAATCGGGGTCGTCGATCAGTTTGAGGACCGCGGCCTGAATCGGGTGGTTGACGTCGCCCAGCCACCGCTCCGAAATACGCACCGCGTTGATGCGCACGTCTCGCGACGGATCGGCGAGCGCCGTGGTCAGTGTCGGGACGTCGATGCTGTCGTTGCCGTCGAGCACCCACAAGGCCTTCACCTTCGCGCGAGGCGGCGCGTTGCCGGTCGCGAGCGCCGTCAACTGCGTCGTGACAGTCGAGGAACCGCGTTCGACGAGCAGGCGCTGCGCCGTATCACGCCACCAACCGTTCGGATGCGACAGCGTCTGCACGAGTTGCGACGGCGTTGCGCGCGACAGCTGCGGCCGGGTCGGGTCGCGCTCGGTCGTCGTGTGCATGACGCGCCAGATTCGCCCCATCCCGACGCCCATGGGATTGTCGAGATTCCGTTTCTGGATGTAGTCCCTCAAGTACACCGTCGTCGACGCGCGATCCTGGATGACGCCCCGATAGAAGTCGACGATCATCAGGGTGCCGTCCGGAGCCGTCGAAAAGCCCACCGGCCGGAAGCGTTCGTCCGTTGACCCGAGGAATTCGGCCCTGTCGTACGCGCTGCGCGCGCGCAACGTCGTGCCGTCGTCGGTGATGACGATGCGCCGGACGAAGTTGGCCGTCGGCTCGGCCACGAACACGTTGCCGTAAAGCTCGGCCGGCAACCGATCGCCGCTGTAGACCTCCGGGCCGCACGCCGCCGTCACCTGAATGATCGTGCCGTCGGAGGGCCGCAGGATTCCGTACTGGTACGAACGGTTGGTGCCGGGATTGGGTCGCACCGGCCACACCTCGTTGATGTTGTTCGCATCATTCGTGAGGATCTCGTAGCTGCCGCGGGTGCGGATCTGCGCCGGGTTTCGCGCGAAGTACGGGGTCGGCACGAGATCCACCTGGAGGGTGGATTCGCTGGAGTTCCGGAATATCCGGCCGAAGTCGTCCTGCCCGACGCCCCATTCCCCGCGTGACATCGTCGGGCGCGACCCCCACGCCCCGTCTTTCAAGCGCAGCTGGGATGACACGTTCGATCCTGCGGAATGCAGGTAGTTGTCGAGACCCCAACGCAGCGTGTTCGCGTTCCCCTCGACGCCCCCGTCGCGGCGGCCATGGTCGGTGCCGACCTTCTCCTTCGTGTCCATCCTCAGATCACCGTTGGTGTCCCTCATCAGCCAGATGTCCGGCGGTTCGTGGACGAGGATGCCGTGGTCGAGCGCCTTCACGGAACGCCCCTGCACGAGCCCGTCCGCAAAGACGGTGCGCTTGTCCATCCTGCCGTCATTGTCGGTGTCTTCGAGCACGGCGATCCGCCCGATCGGCGACAGATTCGGTTCCGGGTCCGTGAGATTGCGCACGTATTCCGGATACTCGACCACCCACAGCCGGCCGTCCGCATCCCAGTCGACCGCAATCGGATCCTGGATGAGCGGCTCGGAAGCCACGAGCTCAACACGGTAGCCGGGGGGCAGGTAGAAATGCTTCATCTCGTCCGCGGGCGAGAGAGGCGGGGATGTCTCAGGCGCCTTCTGTATGCCGGGAGACCACGATCGATCGCCCGGCTCCTGTGCGCCGGGAACGGCTTGCGCGCCGTAGCCCGGCACGGTTTCCATCGAGCGAAGGTGGGCCAATGCTCCACAGAACACCACGAACGCCACAGCGTTGGTCTTCATAAGGCCGCCTTGTAATGGATTGAAGACGTTAGCGACGGCGCCGCGAGGCTGTCAAGGCGAAAGCTCGCGAACAACGGCGAAAGCACCATTCCTTCACGCTTCTTCACCGAACGCTCACGATTCGCGTCCGTTCCTGCCCGTATAGTCCAGACAGACATCGGGGGAAAAATGTCAACCGTCACACAGGCTGGCTACACACCGGAATGGCGGCGCCCGATTGCCGGATGCTTCCGCGCCACGGCGCACCGCACGGTGCGGTTCTGCGTCGGCCATCGCATTCATGCCGACACGGTGTCGTACCTGTCGATCGTCGCCTCCGCCACGGCGGGCCTGTGCTTCTGGCGCGCCGCGGACTCACCCTGGCTCCTGCTGGCGGCCCCGATCTTCTGCTACGTGCGGTTGTGGCTGAACATGCTCGACGGGATGGTGGCGCTGGCCGCGGGCCAGGCGAGCGCACGCGGAGAGATTCTCAACGATCTGCCCGACCGCGTGTCCGACGTGCTGATTTTTGCCGGCGTCGCGCACAGCGGTCTTGCCTCGCCGTTCAGCGGCTACTGGGCGGCGATCTTCGCGCTGCTGACCGCGTACGTCGGCACGCTCGGACAAGCGGCGGGCGTTCAGCGTGAGTTCAGCGGTCCGATGTCGAAGCCGTGGCGCATGGTGCTGCTCCACGCCGGTGCGTGGGGCGCGGCCGCGGCGGCGTTCGTCAACACGCCGATCGGCGGCTCGCTGACCCTGCTCGACTACACCTGCATGCTGGTCGTACTCGGGTGCGTGCAGACAATCGCGCTTCGTCTGACGCGGATTCTCGAGGCCCTCGAGGCCAAGAACACAGGAGCCACACGATGACCCGGCCGCGTGATTTCGTCGAACGCACGTTCAGATCCTGGGACGGCGCAACCATTGCCTATCGATTCTGGCCACCTGGTCGCGCCGCAGCTTCCACGCGATCGGATGGAAGCGAAGGCCGATCAGCTCGAAGCGAAGCCGGGCGTGCCGTAGTGCTCTTCCACCGCGGCCACGAACACGGCGGACGCTGGCAGCACGTGGTCGATGCGCTTGGCATGGACGACGTGGCGGTCTTTGCGTGGGATGCGAGAGGGCACGGCCGGTCTGCCGGCGAGCGAGGTGCTGCCGAGAGCGTCTCCGCCCTCGTCAAGGACGCCGAGGCCTTCGCACGACACATTCGGGATGCCCACGGGATCCGCACAGAAGACACCGTCGTCGCGGCGCACAGCGTCGGAGCGGTCATCGCCGCTGCCTGGGCGCACGATTTCGCGCCGCCGCTCGCCGGACTGGTCCTCGCGACGCCCGCCTTCCGAGTGAAGTTGTACGTGCCGGGGGCGGTGCCGCTGTTGCGGCTGCGCCAGTCGCTGCTCGGGGACGGCTACGTCAAGAGTTATGTCAAGCCGCGGCTGCTCACACACGATGCCGCGGAAGCGCAGCGCTATGCGCACGATCCCCTCATCTTCCGGCAGATCGCCGTCAACATGCTGCTCGATCTGCACGATACGTCGCGACGGCTCGTCGAAGATGCGGCCGCGATTCATACACCGGTCCTGATCCTGAGCGCCGGCAGCGATTGGGTCGTCAGGCTCGACGCCCAGCGGCAGTTCTTCGATCGGCTCTCGTCGCCGGTCAAGGACATGCATGTCTACCCGGGCTTCTTTCACGCAATCTTTCACGAGCGCGGCCGCGAGGTCCCGATCGCGAGGATGCGCGAGTTCATCGCGCAGTGCTTTTCGCAACCGGCGGCGGAGCCATGTCTTCTCGACGCAGATGCAGCGGGCCACACGAAGAGCGAGCACGACCGCCTGCGCGCGCCCGGCGGGCATCAGTACGCACCGCTTCGCTGGGGCATGCGCACGCTCGGCCGGCTGAGCGAGGGCATGCGCCTCGGATGGCGAACCGGGTTCGACTCGGGCCTCACGCTCGATTACGTGTACGAGAACCGCCCGCGCGGGCTGACCCCGCTTGGCCGGGCGATCGATCGCGCGTTTCTCTCGAGCGTGGGCTGGCGCGGGATCCGCCAGCGCCGGACCCACCTCGAGGGCGCCCTGCGCGACGCGGTGGCGCGTGTCCAGGCGCGCAACCGGCCGGCGCGATTGCTCGACGTGGCCGCCGGTCCCGGCCGTTACGTTCTCGAGGCGGTCCGATCGCTGCCGCAGCCGGTGACCGCGGTGCTGCGCGACAACCGTGAAGAGAACCTGGCGGCGGGCCGCTGTCTTTCCGACAGCATGGGTGTGCCTGGCGTCAGCTTCGCCCGGGGTGATGCCTTCGACGCACGGTCCCTCGCGGCGACCACGCCGCGTCCGAACGTCGCGATCGTGTCGGGGCTCTACGAGCTCGTTCCCGACAACGCGCGCGTGCGGACATCACTCGGCGGCCTCGCCGAAGCGATTGAACCCGGCGGATATCTCATCTACACGAATCAGCCCTGGCATCCGCAGCTGGAGCTGATTGCGCGCACGCTGATCAATCGTGAGGGACAGCCGTGGGTGATGCGGCGGCGCACACAGGCGGAGATGGACGAACTGGTGCGTGACGCGGGGTTCCGCAAGATCTCGATGGAGATCGACCGATGGGGTATCTTTACCGTTTCGCTCGCCGAACGTGTCGCGGCCTGATCGCGCAGGCCGCGCTCGCGTCGCTCCTCCTCTCGGCGCTGTTCCTGGGCGTCTACGGCGGCTGCAACTGGATCGCCTCGCAGCGGGTCGACACCGGCACCTGGTTCTTCGCGTGGGAACGGCGGATTCCGTTCTGGCCCGCGATGATCGTGCCGTACCTGTCGATCGATGCGTTCTTCATCGCCGCGCCGTTTCTCTGCCGCGACCGCGAGGAGCTCCGCGTCTTCACACGGCGAATCGCCGCGGCCGTGCTGAGCGCCGGCGTGTGCTTCCTGCTGATGCCGCTGCGGTTCGCCTTCGAGCGGCCGGTGCCTGACGGTTGGCTCGGGATCGCTTTTCAGCAGTTCACCGCGCTCGATCGGCCGTTCAATCTCGTGCCTTCCCTGCACGTCACGCTCGCCGTGATTCTCGCGGACACGTATCGCCGCCGCACTCGAGGCGTCGTGCGGTTCGCCGTCACCACCTGGTTCCTGCTCATCGGCATCTCGACCGTATTCACATATCAGCATCACGTCGTCGACGTGTTCGGCGGGCTGGCACTGGCGGTGCTGGTGTTCTACTTCGTGCGGAGGGAGCTCGTTCTTGCGCAGCACGCAACCTTCCGCCTGAAGGCGGAAGCCACACAACTCAACCTTCGCGTCGCACTCTACTACGCGGCAGGCGCCGCACTGCTCGCCGCGAGCGCCGTGCTCTTCTGGCCATGGGGCGGCCTGCTGCTCTGGCCCGCCCTGAGTGCCGTGATCGTCAGCACGGCATACGCCGGCGCGGGCTCGTGGGTATTTGCGAAATCGGGGGGCCGGCTGCCGCTTACGACGTGGATGACGCTGTGGCCATGCCTGATGGGCCAGCGCGCCTCGCTTGCGTGGTACCGCCGCCAGTGCAGAGCCCATGACGCGGTCACACCGCGAGTGTGGATCGGCCGGCGGTTGACCGACGCTGAAGCCGCACGAGCCGTTGCCGCTGGCGTCGCCGCCGTCGTCGATTTGACCCCCGATTTCAGCGAGACACCTGTGTTCACGCGTCTGCCTTACCTGAACCTGCCGACGCTCGATCTGACCGCGCCAGACCCGGCGTCGCTCGAGCGGGCCGTGAGATTCATCGAGACTCATGCCGGGCGTGGCGTGGTCTATGTGCACTGCAAGGTTGGTTACTCGCGGAGCGCCGCGGTCGTTGCTGCATATCTACTGGCGAGCGGCCACGCCGGTACGGTGGACGAGGCGCTGGCGATGATTCGGCGCGCCCGGCCGCAGGTCGTGATCCGCCCGGAGGTCGTCGCATGCTTGAGTCCGAGCAGCCTGGACCATGCCGCCGGATCGTCAGTGCTGCGGTTGACCGCATCATGCGTCCTGGCCGCGGTGGCGCGGCTGTTCTGCGGATCGCCCGTCTGGTCGAACCGGCCGGACCGCCGGCCGCGTATCTACTACGCCAACCACACGAGCCATCTCGACTTCGTCGTGCTGTGGGGATTGCTGCCGCGTGACGTGCGCATGGGGACACGGCCGGTCGCGGGGCGCGACTATTGGGGCAAGACGCCGCTTCGCCGCTGCATCGCCGATCAGTTCCTGAACGCGCTGCTCGTCGATCGCGCCAGGCCTGACCTGGATCGCCCGACCACCATCCGGCTCGCCAGGCGCAGCGTCGAACAATCGGCGCGCGCGCTCGACGACGGCGCCTCCTTGATTGTGTTTCCGGAGGGGACGCGTGGATCTGGAGACGGGATCCAGGCCTTCAAGAGCGGCCTCTATCACCTGGCGCACATGCGGCCGGATGTCGAGCTGGTGCCGGTGTTCCTCGAGAACATTCACCGCATTCTGCCGAAGGGCGAGACCATGCCTCTTCCCCTGTCCGGCGTCGTGACGTTTGGCACGCCGCTTCATCTGCGGCCAGGCGAGACCAAGGCCGCATTTCTCGCGCGTGCCCGTGATGCGCTGATGACGGTCACACGTCCATGCGCACCCCCTTCGACCATGACATCGCGTCCGTCCTTGCGTGCATCGTAGTCATCCTGGCGCCCGGCCCCTTCCGAGCGATCTTCGTGGCATTTCCGGTCTACGTCCGCCCGTGTGAACTATCATCCCCGGGGCCATCAGCCAGGGGCGTGGATATGCTCGACATGACAGTCCGATGGACGATTGTTGTTTGCGCGCTGCTTGCGGTTTCGCGAGATTTGCACATGCCCTCCGCGCCCGCCTTCGCGCGTTCCCGCGCTTTCGCGAGTCAGCCGACCATGACGTTTCCCGAAGCGACGATCTCGAATGGTCAGATCACGGCCCGGATCTATCTCCCGGACCCGCAACGCGGCTTCTATCGATCGACCCGGTTCGACTGGTCCGGCATGATCGCCAGCCTCGAATACGGCGGCCATCAGTATTACGGCCCGTGGTTCACCGGTTCCGATCCTTCCGTACGCGACTTCGTCTACCGCGGGCAGGACATCCTCGTCAGCGCCCAGAGCGGTGCGGTCGGGCCAGCCGAGGAATTCCAGCGGCCCCAGGGCTACAACACCGCCAAACCGGGGGACACCTTCGTCAAGATCGGCGTCGGCGTGCTGCGCAAAAAGGACGAGACGCCCTATAGCGCTTACGACACCTACGAAATCGTCAATGCCGGCAAGTGGTCGAGCCGGCCTCGCCCTGACGCGGTCGAGTTCGCGCAGGAGCTCGACGATTCGCGATCGGGCTACGGCTACGTCTACCGAAAAATCGTCCGTCTGACCGCCGGCCGGCCCGAGCTCGTCATCGAGCACAGCCTGCAGAACACCGGCCGTCTTCCGCTCGACGCCAACCAGTACAACCACAACTTTCTCGTGCTCGATCGCGCCGCCACCGGGCCGGAATTCACCATCACGTGTCCGTTTGCGATCCAGACCACTCGGCCGCCCGATCGCAAGCTCGCCGAGATCCGCGCGAACCAGATCCTGTATCTCAAAACGCTGGAAGGCGAGGAACGAGTCACCTTCCCCATCCAGGGATTTGGAAAAGAGCCGAAGGACTACGACGTGCGGGTGGAGAGCCGGCGCACCGGCGCCGGGTTCAGGGTGACGTCAGATAAAGCGCCGGCGAGCATCGGTTTCTGGTCGATCCGCAGCGTCATTTCGGTCGAACCATTCGTCGACGTCAGCACCGACCCCGGCAAGACGACGACCTGGAAGTACATCTACACGTATTACACGAAGGCCAGGTGAGGCTGACCGCAGGGTCGTCCATGAACGAATTCAAGACCGCCTTCGTACTGCTGGCGATCCTCGTCCTGCCATCCTCCGGCGATTCACGTCAGATGACCGGCGATCCTCGCCGCGTGATGAGCGAGCTGCTGAAAATCTCGCCGGAGCCGCCGGACGTCGCCGTCGAAGTCGTCGGGCGGCGCAGCGAGGATGGACTGATCGTCGAGGACCTGGCATGGATGTCTCTGGACGGGCAGCGCGTGACTGCGTTCCTCATCCGACCGGACGACAAGCGCCGCCTCCCGGCAGTCGTCTGCCTGCATGGAACCGGCGGCAGCCGCGAGTCGGAGACGACGCGGGAGTACGGGCCCGGTGAGTGGACCACGCCGGGCGCGGGCAAGCCACATATGAGGATGCTCGGCTGGGCGCGCGAACTGGCGCGCCGCGGGTTCGTCACCCTGGCGCTCACGCAGCGCGGGCTCGATCGCCGGGCGCCTCCCGACACGAACGACCAGGCCAAGGATCTCCTGGTTCGGGGCCGCACACTCATGGGGGCGATCGTCCACGAGATCCGGCAGGCGGTCACCTATCTCGAGCGTCGTGACGACATCGAGCGCGGCCGGATCGGCATTGCGGGAATGTCGTTCGGCGGCATTACTGCTTTCTACACGTGGCTCGTCGACGCGCGCGTCTGGGCCCTGACCTCGATCTGCGGCGGCGTGGGATCGATCGATGTTCTGCTCCGCACGGGCCGGCCCGCCTATCACGGCTTCTACTGGTGGATCCCGGGCATGCTCGCACGCGGCGACCAGGGCGACTTCGCTGCGGCAGTCGCGCCGCGGCCGCTGATGTTGTGGGCCCCGCGGAGCGACATCGGTATGCCGAAGGAGGGAGTCGATCGGTTCGCCGCGATCGTCCGCCCCGTCTACGCCAAACATCACGCGGAGGCCGGGCTCGTGATTCACCAGCCCGACGGGGAGCATGAGTTCACCCCGGCAGCATTCGATGCGATGGCGGCATTCCTCGAGAGCTCGTTGCGCAACCGTTGAGACGGTGCCTGGATCAGCACCGCGTGACGGCCGGATTCAGGCCCGCGAGCGACGGGTCTTGAGGCACTCGCGCAGGGCGGCAGTCAGGAGCCGTGGAATCTGCGCAGGCTGTCCCAGTGGAGCCATGACGGAAAGCTTGGCGAACGGCCGGGTGTCGGTCTGATTCCCGGCGGTCACCTCTACGTGCAGGAGCACGCGGCCGAAGGCGGGTTCCGCCAGCTCCTCGGCGGCGGCCCATCTGACGCCGAAGCGGTAGGTGATGCCCTCGATGACGCAGGTGTGCGCATGAACGACGGTGGAAGTTTCGTGGGTAGTCGTCATGTCGTGGCACTCCTGTCAGTGAACGCCAGTAACCGGAGCGGTCGTACGAAACAGCCACTCTTCGAGCGCTCCCTTCAGGAGCGAGGGAACCCGTTCGAGCTCGTGGAGCGGAGCTGTCACGCGCATGGTTGCGGCGAGCGCCGGTCCGGAAGCCGTTCGCCGGAACGCCGCGAGCTGCAGGACGGCCTGGCCCGGCTGACCGGCAGCGATCGACGCTGAAAGCAGCTCGAACAGGAAGGTCTCACCCTGGATGCGGCAGGACTGGCCGTCAATTCGGGAGCAAATAGCTTCGGTGGACATCACGTGCCGGTGCCTCGCACGGGGAGCGCGATGACAACGACAGAGCAAGCGATGCTCCACCGCGAGCCGCCGAAATTGCTGAATGTTTTGAGGTTCTACGATCTGACCGTGTTCCGAATCGGCGCACGGTGATGCGAGATCAGCGCAGTAAGTTAGCGCTTCTCAGTAACTTGCGGGATATGTTCCGGAACGGAGCAGCACAGCCCACATATGCCACACCCGGAGCGCGAAACCCTCGAAATCCCCGGTGAGTCGGCGCCGCTACCTTTTCGTCTCAGATCCTGGCGGCGCCGGCGGAGACCCGCCCGAGTAGACGGCGCGCGCGATCCGATCCATGTTGAGCTCGATCAGATGGTGAGGTCCGACGAGGATCGCGCGGGTGCCGCGCGAGACGCCGGCCAGCACCTGGAACGAGTCATCGGTCTCGACGATCGGCCAGCCCTCGCTCGTCGCGTAGGCCGAGACCACGTGGTCGCGCAGGCGGAGCCGGATCAGGCCGTCCTGCGATTGCTCCGTCATCGCGCGGCGAAAGTACGCCGGAATCTTGCGCGCATCGATCGGGATGTCGTCGTGCGAGACCGAGCCGTTGCGCGGATCGACGACGGTGTGATGGCGGCGGCCGTCCTCGGACCAATCGATGGAGAGGAGCGGTCCGGGCCCGCTGCCGAGCCGCTCGAAAATGGCCTTGGGCGGCAGCCGTACGGTCCACGAGCTGCGCGGCTTGTCGTCGCTCTCGAGTGAATAAAGCGTCCCGTCCGCCACGTACGCGGGCGGGCCCCCGGCCGTCCACTGGAGCAGTCGCGGCACGTCCGGCTTGCCCTGGAATGGCGGTGCGTGCATATCGACGGCACGCCCGGTGGCATCCCACCACATCACCCCGGCGGATGTCGGCACGAGCGTGAACACCCGACGATTCTTCATACCGGTCACGGGCGCGCCGGTGATCACTTCATCGGTGAACCGTCCATCGACGAGAACGCGCTCACCGGGGCGCGCCGCACCCGCAGCCGGAAGCACGCGAAGCGTCGGGCCGTCGCGGGTGTAGCGCCAGAATCCCGTGCGCGCGGCGACAACGGGGCAGCCTTGCGTCCGACGGGTCACCCCGTTTGGCGAAAGCCGCGCGAACTGTCCATCGGCGCCCTGGAGACAGAGCTCCGGCTCGTCGGGGTCCCGGTTGCCATGGAGCTTCGCGACGTCCAGTGGAACGATGGACGCGTGCGTGGGCCGCGACAGGCGTTCGAGCGCCGCCGAGTCGACGGGCAGCGCGAACCAGCCGCGCGTGTTGGTCGTGACGTGGAGCAGACCCTGGAAGACCGCCATCGAATTGACCGCGTCGAAGTCGAACCGTCCGTTCGCGACCGCGATCGGCTCGCCTTTCCATGTGCCGGCGAGCCGTCCCGCGCTGGCGGCGGTCCTTCCGGTGATGCGCCACGCCCAATACCTGGCGTCGACGTCGAACGTCTGCTCGGCGAACGGATCGCGCTCGAGACGGACCGCCGGCCGGGGCGCCGATCCATCGATCGCGACGCGATACGCGCGCGCGCCGTCGTACCGGACGTCGGCGACGCTGCCATCGACGCGAAGATCCGTCGCCGTTCGCCCTGCCTCCTGTGACGGGCCTGCCAGGACACGGAACGTGTCGGGATTGAACGACCACTGGCCGTCGAGGCTCATGAGGCCGGCCGGCGTCGCCACCCACAGCGTCTTCTGATGGACCGCGATGTCCTGCCAGACGTCCAGCGCATAGCGGCTCACCGACGCGTCCCACGCGAGCGGCATCCACGCTCCCGGCGGCATGCGCATCTCGAAGGCCGGCGCCGTGTGAGGCCTGCCGCGCCGTAGCGCCAAGGGCGCGGAGGCGGGCGCGTGGCGCACGAGGCGCAGCCGCTTGCGCTGGAGAAGCGGCGGATTGCGAGCGTAGTCTGCGATCGTCGCGGTTTCCGCGGCGTCAGTCACGATCGTCCAGGCCTGCTTCTGGTAGCGCCACACTCGCGGCTTGCCCGCCGGAGCCTCGGCGAAGGAGGGCCTGCCCTCCGGAGCCTTGGCGAAGGAGGAGCCCTCGATCGCATACAGGCCTGGCGCGAGATCGCGGCCGTCAGGGCGCAACATGCTCACCATGGGAACCGGAGCGGTGATGCGCAGCAGCCGCACGGGCGCGGCAAACGCATGGTTGCTCGCACCGGCCAGCGCGAGGCCGGTGGGATGGCTGCTTACGAAGCGGCTCTGCCACACGGTGAAGATGCTTCCGCCGAACGACACGACCTGTCCGACATCGTCGTGCGCGAGCTGTCCGTTCGCGAGCGTCACCGGCATTGCGCCGGCTAGCGCGCCCGGAGCGGACGTAGTCACATAGCGCCCGGAGAGGCCCGACCCGTCGACTTGCCACGACCAGAATGGCGAGCGCGCGCGCAGCCGGCACGACAGCGCATTCGTCGGCGCAGCGACGAATGTGGACCCGACCTGCCTTGCGCAGCCGCGCGGTCCGCAGGCGACGGCCGTGCCCGGGCCAACGCAGGATTCCCCGACGCGCTCGATCCTGGGCGGAGCGGCCGAAGGGCCCGCCGGGAGCGTGATCAGTCGGGCATGCTCGAACGAGACGTCGGTCCCGTCGTACGCCTGCAGCCCGGCGTCCGTGCCGACGTACAGCGTGTTCCCCACGACTGCGACCGAGCGGACCACGTCGAACGGGAATCGTCCGGTCGAGAGGTCGATGGGCATCCAGGAGCGCTGGCCCTGCAAGTCGGCGACCTGCACTGCACCCTCGATCGTGCCGCCGGCGCGCGTCAATCGAAGTGGCCCGGTTTCCGCCAGCCTGCGCCGCTCGATCGGGTTTGCCCCCGACGGAGGCGGCTCGAACGCCCGGCGCTCGACATTCCATATGAAGGCCGACCCGGATTGCGTGAGCCACATCACTTCCTGGCCGTTGATGGTTTCGCTCTCGAGCGTATCGCCCGGCGGCGCAGGAAATATCGCGCCTGGTCTGAGCACCGTCGAAGGGCGTGCCCTGAGCGCAGCCGAAGGCGGAGTCGAAGGCGGGGTCGAGGGGCCTGCCCTGAGCGCAGCCGAAGGCGGAGTCGAAGGGAGCTCGACGAACCCCGGCGTGAGCAGCGCGATTCCGCCTCCGTACGGCGCCGCGTCGATGAGCCGATCGGTCGACAGCTCGGCTCCATGCGCGCCGGCGGGGGCCGAGACGGGCGCGCCCGCCACCGATTCGACGACGATCGATCCGTTCCGCCGGCGCCACACGAGCCCGTCGTCGTCCGCGAGGACCGCATCGGTCGAAGGCGGGGGCGCCGGCTCCCATACGCCGGCGGCGACACGTCGATACCAGCGATTGCCGCGCAGCACGCGAGGCACGAGATCGGGACCCGACGTCAGCCGGTCTGCCGGCGAAGGCGCGCCGGGCGGACCGGGATCGAAGCTCGAGAAGCTGGCGGGCGATCCTGCCGCATGAATCCCCGCGTCGGTCAGGA
>Ga0111538_10004396_pt1 | contig 19602 bp, 17 predicted proteins | sample SoiMethybrSBSTD1_FD_79669 | JGI IMG/M metagenome (GOLD analysis project Ga0111538, IMG submission 79669) | Bulk soil microbial communities from a Populus tree surrounding site in Tennessee, USA - Soil MetaG P. TD hybrid SBSTD1 (version 2)... | ecosystem: Environmental > Terrestrial > Soil >...
AAGCCCCTGGCGGAACTGGCCCATCGCCGCCGCGGCGTCCACCCCGTGACCGGCGACGTCCCCGATCACGACGCCTACCCGTCCCGCACCGAGCTCGAAGCAGTCGTACCAATCACCGCCGACCGAGAGCTCCGATGTCGCCGGCAGATAGCGCGCACCGAACTCCATTCCCGGCACCTCCGGAAGGCGCTGCGGCAGGAGGCTCTGCTGGAGAACGACGATCGCCTCGTGCTCACGCGTGTAGAGGCTCGCGTTCGTGACGGCTACCGCGGCCCGACCGGCCAGCTCCTGAGCAAGCCGGAGATCCTCTTCGTCGTAGCGGCGGCCGGACTCGGCGTGGATCAGGGTCAGCGTGCCGAGCGTACGCTCCCGGGCACTCAGCGGCACGACGATTGCGGACCTAAGGCCGAGCTCACGCATCACACGCAGGTGCTCCGCGTCACGGGCACCCTCGACCAAGAGCCGATCGGAGATCTCCGGGTAGAACTCAGCGCGCCCGGTTCGGACGACGTTCGCGACGCCCGTTGGATCCTCGGGATCGATCGGGTAGCGGGTGCGAAGGGTCTCGGCGAGCTCGACCTTCTCGGGATCGACGTGTGCGGTGGACGCGTTGCGGATCTCGCCGCTCTCGCCGACGAGCTCGATGCTGCACCAATCCCCCAGGCGGGGCACCGCCAACCGCGCCAGCTCGTCGAGCGTGCGATCCAGGTCGAGCGAACGAGACATGACAGCGGTCGCGTGCGAGAGAAAGGCAAGCCGCTCGCGCGCGTCCGATGCCTCTTGGAAGAGCCGGGCGTTGTCGACGGCCAGGGCGAGCCTGTGGGCCAGGTCCTGAGCGAAACGAAGGTCGCGCTCACCGTAGTGGCACCCCTCGCGCGTGGACAGGAATGTGAGCGCGCCGATGGTGCGGCCCCGCGCGACCAGCGGGACGATCATGTACGAGCGAGGAGCCAGCCTCTTGTAGAGATCCTCGACCTCAGCGGGTATCTCGAGCCGTGGCTGGTCCCGCACGTCGCTTGCGAGCTCTGGCTCGCCCGTCGAGACCACGCGCATGACCCCCTCCGACCCTCTCGTCTCCTTCCGGTAGAGGCGCCTCAGCTCGAGCAGGAGCTCCTCGAGCTCGGGATCGGGATGGGTGCTCGTGACCTGGCGAAGCGAGCCGTCCGGCTCGACGACGTCCACCGCGCACCAGTCGGCGAGCTCGGGCACGGCGAGTCGCGCCACCTCCGCGAGCGTTCGATCGTAATCCGGCGAGCGAGCGATGAGGGCGCTCGCCTTGGACACGAACGTCAGCGCGGCCTCCACGTCCAGGTCGATCCCGGTCGCGTGGTTTGGGTTCCCGGTCGTCGACACGGCGCGAGCGCCCCATCCTATCCGCCGTCGCCCTTGGCGATGCGAAGGCGGGCTTCAGTGCTCACCCGCCCGCCCCGGCCTACTCCGGCTCGGGAGCCTCCTCCCCGGGCCATGAACCCGTGAGGCGCTCGAACCCGCGGCGGGCCGCATGGTCGAACAGTCCACGAACGACGCGGAAGATCGCACCTTCGAGCACGAGGGCAACCGCGAGCTTGACGTAGTGGATGTCCCGGTGCTCGGCTTCCGGCGGCTCCTGGTCGTCGACGAGACCCCAGAGGCGTTCGAAGAGCTTCTTGCCGATCAGGCCGGCGAGGATCCCGCCGACGATGCTGACCGGCAGGAACAGGATCTTCATGCCGTCACCGGAGCCTGGGAGCCGAAGGGCGCGGTGCTCACTTCGTCGCCATCGGCCGTGCCGTCGCCCAGCAGCTGTCTTCGCAGCTGGTCATTTGACGCGAGGACCACAGCGGCGGCAGCGGCCCCGGCGCTTATCAGGACGACCACCCGGCGTCCGCGGCGCTTCTTCGGCTTGCGCCGACCGCTCTGGAGCGCGCTCGCGGCCTCGCGAAGCGAGAGGGCCGCCTCTCGGACCTGCCGCCGGAGCTTCTCGTCGCGCGTGGGCTCGACCCGGCGCTTGGACGCGCGCCGGTAAGCGGCGCGGAGGCTCTCCGCCGCCTGGGCGAGGTTCTCCTGTACGTATTCGTTCTCGATCAGGCGCTGTGCGTAGGTGCCCGCATTCGCCACTTTGTCGCTGGCCATGGTCGCCTCCTCAGTTCGTGTGCCTCTTTCCGGTTCTTTCGATCGGACGGCCCTACCGCCGGCCGAGGATCCACCCAACCGCGACGCCACCGACGAACACTCCGACCGCCGTCGCCGCAAGGGGGTTTTGACGAGCGTTCTGGGCCGCCTGAGCCGCTGCGTTCTGGGCCGCCTGAGTGGCCTCCTGGGCGGAATCGGGCGTGGCGGCACTCGCCTTCGCGGTGGCCGCCTCCTTCTGGGCTGCGGCCTTCTCCTTCACCTGGTCCTTCTTCGCAGTCGCCTTTGCCTTCGTCCGTGCGACCTTCTTCTTGGCCTGCTTCTTGACGTCGGTCTTCTCCGCGAGCTCGGCAACCGTGTCGCCGAGCTCCTCGCGGGTGGCCTCGATCTCGGCCTCGATCTGAGCGGGGGTCTTCTCCTCCGCGCCCCCGCCGGCCTTCGTCGCCGACTCGGTCTTGCCGCTCTCGGTAGCCATCAGGTCCGTGCCTCCTTTGCGGTGCGCTTGACGTGGTCGACGTCCTCCTTCGTCGTATCGATCGCTCGCTCTGGAACCGGAGGTGTTCCCGCCTCCACGCGAGTCTTCCCGATCAGCGCCAGGACGCCGGCGACGGCGGCGTAGACCGCCGTGACGATCAGCGCCGCCAGCCAGCCCTCCATCGCCGCCGCGAGCGCCAGGATCAGGGTCGCTGTCAAGGCCCCGAATGCGAAAAGCCCAACCAGGCCGGCGGCCCCGAAGGCTCCCGCACCGATTCCGAGGCGCTTGGCCTTGAACTCCATCTCGGCCTTCGCCAGCTCCACCTCTTTGCGCGCCAGCTCGCTGCTCTGCTGGGACAGGTCTCGGACCAGGTCCGAAACCGAGCGCTCGCCGTTGGGATCGGTGTATGTCTCTGCCATCGGATTCTCCTCTCGCGCCTCGGCTTGCTCTCGGCTTACCCAGGCGCAATATCGGGAAACTTTCAGGCCATTCATTTGCGGACATGATGATGGTGGTCGTGCCGCCCTCAGCCGGTGGGAACCTTTGGCGACGGCGGATTCGAACGTGCTGATTGCCGACAAGGCGAACAATCGCCTAGTTGAGATCGATCCCGACGGCCACGTGGTCTGGCGCTTTCCGAGACCGGGCGATCTCCCTCCCGGACAGACGCGGGCTAGACCGTCGCGGCCCGGCGGTTCTCGAACACTCCATCCAACGCCGCCTGGCGGCCGATTGCGAGCGCACCAAAGAGGACAGCGGCATCGCCCAGGCTGGATACCTCCACCCGCGGAGGGTAGGGCAGCAGATCCGCCAGGAGGGCGCGTACCGGGGCCAGCAGGAGATCGCCGTTGGCCCCGATGCCACCGCCCACGACCACCAACTCGACGTCGGCGACTGCCGCGATCGGAGCGATGTGGAGCGCGATCCGTCGCGCTTCCTCCTCGACCACGGCGAGCGCGATCCGGTCGCCAGCTCGGGCCGCGGTGAAGATGGAGCGGACCTCAAAGGGTGGACCAAGCGTCGTCCCCGCCCCGTCGCTGCCGGCGAGATCCCGTGCGTAGGTCGAGATGGCCTCGGCACACGGGTCCGATTGGCGCTCCACGCCACTGCCGAGCGCGTAGTCGACCTCGCCAGCGGCGCCATGCCTTCCCCGGTGAAGCTCCCCGTGGAGGACGACGCCCGCCCCAAGCCCGGTTCCGATCGAGAGGAAGACGAAGTCCTCCACCCCGCGCGCCACACCCTGCCACCGCTCGCCCACCGCGGCCAGGTTGACGTCGTTCTCCACCGTCACCCGCATGCCGAGCCGGCCCTCGAGCTCGGCTCCGATCGGCATCCCCTCGAGCCCGTGGACGTTTTCGGCGAGGTGGACGTCGTCGCTCTCGGGAAGCACCACGCCCGGGACCCCGACGACCGCACCGTGGATCGTCCCCGGGGCGAGTCCACACACCGTGGTCAGGCGGTCGCGCAAGCTCGTCGCGAGGTCGAGCACGCCGCGCGCATCCGCGCCACCCAGTTCGATGTCCTGGCGCGCGCACACGCGTCCGAGGAGATCGCAGATTGCTCCCCTGAGAAAGCGCGCCCCCAGGTCCAGTCCGAGAGCCAGAGCGGCGTCGGGAACGGGTTCGAAGAAGGTGGCACCGTAGCTGGGACCATCGGAGCTCGCCTCCGCCTGGCGTACGAGCCCGGCGTCGAGGAGGGACTGAAGCGCGACCGAGACCGTCGGCTTCGATATGCCCACCGCACGCGAGATCTCCGCGCGCGAGATCGGAGCGCGGCGGCGGATCGCGTCGAGGACCGTCCGCTCGTTGAGGTCTCTCAGCAGCGGCGGCGTCGCGGCCGTGCCACGCCGCTGGGTCACTCGGGCCGCCCGTCCGTCTTGGGAGATCCCAGGCGCTGGCCGCTCTCGGGGTGGAAGACATGCGTCTCACCGTTGCGCGGCACAAGCGACAGCCGGTCGCCGCGGTTGGGCGCGCGCCACGGATCGACCCGAACCGTGAGCTTTGCCCGTCCGCCTGGAAGGCCCGCGCTGCACACTGCGTAGGCATCGGATCCGAGCTCCTCGACCAGCTCGACCCGTGCCGCCAGGCCGTCGGTCGCCGGCTCCAACGATTCGGGCCTGATTCCGATCGTGACTTCGCCCAGCCCGGTAGCGTCGGCGGTGGCAGGCGGGTCGAGTGGAATCCGAAGCGGATCGAGCCGAGCACAGCTTCCCTCAAGGGGCACCGTGCACAAGTTCATCGCGGGCGATCCGATGAACGCAGCGACGAAGGTGTTCATGGGCCTGTCGTAGAGCTCTCGCGGGGTCGCGCACTGCATCAGGTGGCCCTCGTGCAACACCGCGACCCGATGTCCCATCGTCATCGCCTCGACTTGGTCGTGAGTGACGTAGACGCTCGTCGTGCCCAGGCGCGCCTGGAGCGACGCGATCTCCCCCCTCATCTGTACCCGCAGCTTGGCGTCGAGGTTGGAGAGGGGCTCGTCCATCAGGAACGCCTTGGGCTCGCGAACGATCGCCCGGCCCATTGCCACCCGTTGACGCTGCCCACCGGAGAGTTGCGCGGGCTTGCGCGTCAGGTAATCGGTCAGCTCGAGCACCTCGGCCGCCTGTCGTACGCGACGCTCTCGCTCGGCCTTGGGCACCCTTGTCATCTTCAGGGGAAAGGCGATGTTCGCCGCAACGTCGAGGTATGGGTAGAGGGCATAGTTTTGAAACACCATCGCGAGGTCGCGATCCTTTGGCGGCATGTCGGTGACGTCCTCGCCGTCGATGTGGATCGCGCCGGCGGTCACCTCCTCGAGCCCCGCGAGCATCCGCAAGGCGGTGGTCTTCCCCGAGCCGGACGGTCCAACGAGGACCAGCAACTCACCATCGGAGACGACCAGGTCCAGATCGTGAACGGCGGCGACCTCCGTGCCGGGGTAGACGACGCTCGCGTGGTCGAAGCGGATCTCAGCCATCGCTGGTCCTCGCTCGATCCGCGTCGATCGGGATGCCGTCGCGATCCACGGCGGCGCCGGCGGACCCTCCCTCCAGCTCGGCGACAGCGGAGCCCAGCTCCCGCCGCACGCGAGCGCGAGCGCCCTCGTCGGCGTCGAGCTGGTCCAGGGCCAAGAGGGCGGCGCCCACGATTGGCGGCGAGCCGATGACCCGCACGTTGGCGCTCGCCGCGACGGTCCGGACCTCCGCGGTCACCGCGGCTGCCAGCTCGCCTTGATCCGAGCGCAGGAGCCCGCCTCCGAGAAGGATCTCCACGGGCCCGTCCAACAGGTCCAAACGCGTCATGGCGACCCGCGCCATTGCGACGATCTCGGCCACGAGCCGGTCGAAGAGGCCTCGGGCCACGGAATCGTCCGCCGCCTCGGCGAGGACGATCGGCGCCAGCTCGACCAATCGCTGGGATGGAAGCTGGCGCAGGTGGATGGCCTCGGCCACGTCCGCAGGCGTCCGTAGGCCGAAATGGGACGCCACGGCGCGCTCGAGCGTCGTCTTCGGCCCACGCCCGTCGGCGCTGCGCGCCGCCGCCGTCAATCCGGCCAGACCCAGGTCCTCCCCACCACCCCAGTCCCCACTGATCGCGCCGAGGGCAGGGAACCGCGCCTGTGCGCCATCGGGCCCGACGCCAATGCAGTTGATTCCTGCTCCGCAGACGATCGCCACGCCCCAGCCGCGCTCGGTTCCCGCCCGGAGAACGGCGAAGGTGTCGTTCGCCACCGCAACGCTGCGCGCCCAGTTCCGCTCCTCCAGCGCGCCGCGCAGCGTCCGCTCCTCCTCTGGCAGGTCGGCCCCGGCGAGGAGGATCTCGCCGACATCGGCCAGCCTGCCGTCCAGTTTTGCGCGATCGCTGGCCTCATGCACCAGGCGATCGAGTGTCTCCAGACAGCCGCCGACGCCGATGCGCTGGGGCGAGCTGCCGGGCCCGCGGACCGCTGCCAGGACCGTCCCGTCGGCGCTCACGAAGGTGAGGTCGGTCTTCGAGTTGCCGCCGTCGACCGCGAGCGCGAATGGAGGGCTCATCCCAACGTCTCCGACACGGGAATCGGCTCCGAGGAGGTCTCGACGGCCGCCAGCCGCTCGAGCAGGGCCCGAGCCGTCGCGTACTCGCCGATCAGCGGGTGGGCGAGCAGCGCGCGTCGAGCCATCCCGGCATCGCGGGTTGCAGCCGCCTCCGCGGTGAGTCGCTCGTACGCAGCCACGTTCTGCACAAGCCCGAGAAGTTCCGGCGCGAGCGGCGGTTGTGGAAGCGGCGCGGGGCCGTCACGGCCGATTCGCGCCGGCACCTCGACGACATCGTCCCCCCGGAGCCCTGAGAGGGTCGACCCGTTGCGGACGTCCACCTCCTGGACGTCGCCGGTGTCCGCGAACAGCGAGGCGATCAGCGCCGTTGCGGCATCGCTGTAGTAGGCACCGCCCCGCTGCTCGAGCAGTGCCGGCTTCTGCGTGAGCGTCGGATCCCGGTAGAGCTCCAGGAGCTCGCTCTCGATCTCCGCCACGACCTGCGCCCTGGGCACTCCCGCGAGCTGGTCCCGCAGGACCTCGTCGTGGGCATAGAAGTAGCGAAGGTAGTACGAGGGGACGGCGCCGAGCTCTCGTAGCAGGACGGTCGGAAGCTCGATGTCCGCGGCGATCGCGTCCCCGTGACTGTCCAAGAGTTCCGGCAGCACGTCCCGATCGCCCAGCCAGACGGCCCGCACCCACGTCAAGTGGTTGAGGCCTATCTGGTCGACGACGAGGTCAGCCGGCTCGACGCCCAGCAACTCCGCGACGAAGCGCTGAAACGTGATCGCTACGTTGCACAGGCCAACCGCCCGGTGGCCGGCGTCGAGCAGCGACCGGGTGACGATGCCCACCGGATTGGTGAAATCGACGATCCACGCGTCGTCGCGCGCCAGCTCCCGGGCTCGGGAAGCGATCTCGAGCACCGCCGGCACGGTGCGCATTGCCTTTGCGAACCCACCCGCGCCGGTCGTCTCCTGGCCGATGCAGCCGCAGGCCAGCGGGACGGTCTCGTCGGATAGGCGTGCGGCCTGGCCACCCACGCGGATCTGGATCAGCACCACGTCGGCGCCGTCCAGGGCCCGATCGAGCTCGCCGGTCAGCCGCAGCCGCCCGGAGAAGTCCGCCTGCTCGAGCATGCGACTCGCGAGCCCGCCGACGACCTCGAGTCGTTCCGCGTCGACGTCGTGCAGCACAAGGTCGCGCACCTCGAGTCGTTCCCGTTCCCGCGACAGCCCCGAAACGAGCTCCGGCGTGTATGTCGATCCGCCCCCGATGACGGCCACCTTCAACTCCGTCATCCCTTCACCCCCGTCAGGGTCACGCCTTCCACGAACGCCTTCTGGGCGGCGAAGAAGAGCGCGATCACAGGCGCCATAAATAGAAGCGTCGCCGCCATCGTCAGGTTCCACTGGACCTGGTGCAGCGTGCGGAACTGGGCGAGCCCCACCGACAGAGTCCAGTTGTTCTGGTTCTCGCCGGTGTAGAGCAACGGCCCGAAGAAGTCGTTCCATGCAAAGAGGAAGCTGAACAGCGCGACGGCGACGAGGGCCGGCTTCGCCAATCGCACGACGACGTGAAGCATCACCCTGAACTCGCCGGCACCGTCCATCCGCGCCGCGTCCGCGTACTCGTCGGGGATCGTGAGGAAGAACTGGCGCAGGAGGAAGATCGAGAAGGCATCGCCGAACCAGTTCGGGATGACCAGCGGCCAGATCGACCCGATCAGGTGGAGCTTGCTGAACATCACGTACAGCGGCACGATCGTCACCTGGGGCGGCAGCATCATCGTCACCAGAACGAGGATGAACACGACGTCGCGGCCCTTCCACCGGAGCTTCGACAGCGCATAGGCGACCGGGACGCTCGAGATCAGCATGCCGATGGTCGCGAGCCCGGCGTACAGAAAGGTGTTGACCCCGTAGCGGAAGAGCGGCGCCCGGTCGAAGACGTCGGCGAAGTTGCTGAAGTGAAACGGCTCCGGCCACAGGTGCGAGGACAGGGCCTGGTCGCTCGTCATGAGCGCGGTCAGGATGATGAATACGAAGGGAGCCAGGAAGGCGATCGCCAGGCCGATCAGGACCGCGTGGTCGGCGACCGCGACCAGCAACCGCTTGCGGCGGACCGCCTTCGGAATCCTGCGCCGGGCAAGCGGCATGGGCAAGGGGCGGGGGGCGGCCTCCATCAGCTCACCTCATGGCGCCGGCGTAGTGGACGAAGCGATCCGACCGGCGGAGGATCACGACCGTCACCGCGAGCGAGACGACGAGCAGCATGACCGCCATCGCGGAGGCGTAACCCATGTTGAAGTACCTGAACCCCTGCTGGTAGAGGAGCAGGGGGTAGAAGAGGGTCGAGTCCTGCGGGTAGCCCAGGTTGTTGGTCGCGTCGCCCGCGCCGCCGCCCGCGCCGCCCGCGGCGACCGTGCTCGCGACGTAGCCCTCGGTGAAGTACTGGAGCCCCTCGATGACTCCGATCACGACGGCGAACAGGATCACGGGACTGATCGTCGGCAGGGTCACCCAGCGCATCCGCTGCCACCAGCCGGCTCCGTCCAGCTCGGCCGACTCGTACAGGTGCTTCGGCACATCGAGGAGCGCGGCGAGGAAGATGATCATCGTGTTGCCGACACCCCAGATGCCGAGCAGCGTCAGCGAGGGCTTCGAGAGCGAGGGCGACTGGAACCAGAGCGGCCCCTGGATCCCGATCGCCCCGAGGATCGTGTTCACCGGGCCCGTGGCCGGATTGAAGAGGAAGACGAAGCCCAGCGTGGCCGCTACCGCCGGGGCCATGGTCGGCAGGTAGAAGACGGTGCGGAAGAATCCGACGCCGAGCCTGGCCCGTGTGATCATGAGGGCAACCGAGAAGGCGAACAGCACCTGCAGGGGAACCGCGATCACGATCATCCAGAGCGTGTTGTAGACGGCCGGCCACACCTGCTGGTCGGCCCCGAACAGGAAGCGATAGTTCGCCAACCCCACCCAGCGCGGTGCCGAGAGCAGGTCGTAGTGGGTGAACGACAGGTAGACGCTGTAGATCAGCGGATAGCCGAAGAAGATCGCGAACCCCACCAGCCACGGGCTCATCAGGAGCAGGACGAAGCGGCGACGGCGCCAGGCCGCCTTCCGACGCGCACGGAGACGGTCGGGGGTCGGAGCGGCCGGGGTGCCGACGGCCCCCCCGGCCACGGCGGTGCTCATCCCTCAGCTGCGGCGATCACGGCGCCTGACCGCCCGACGCGTTCTGCTCCTGCGCATCCACCTGGCTCGCGGCGTCCTCCAGCCCGGACTGAAGGTCGCTGACCCGGCCCGCCTGCCACTTCGAGGCGAAGGACTCGAGAATCTCCTGGTACGCCGCTCCGGATGCCTTGGGCGGGTTGGTCTCGCTGTTTGGATCCTTGAAGATGTCGAGGAACGGCTGGAATTCCGACCCGAGCTTCAGGTCCGGGGACTTGGCCGCGGCGGCCGTGGTCGGCACGTTGGCCAATCCGTTGGCGAGCTTGACCAGGGCGTGCGTGTTCGTCGTCATGTACTTGATGAGCTCCCACGCCGCCGCCTCGTTGCTGCTCCCCTTCGGGATGCCCATGATGCTCCCGGTGATATAGCCGCTGCCGTACCGGTCGGTCTGGCCGTCGGGGACGGGCATCGGCGCCGTCCCGTAGTTGAGCTCGGGGTGCTCGTCCTTGATGAACGCGGTCCGGTACTCGCCATCCATCATCATCGCGACCTTGCCGGTTTCGAACGCGTTGGAGGCGGAGAACTCCTCCCCCGCTCCAGCCTCCCACCTGGTCAGGCTGTCGGATCCGTAGTAATCGATCAGGTTCTTGTCCCATGTCAGCATGTCCGCCCACGCGGGGTCCGAGGCGAACGCCGCATTGTCGCCATCGAACCACTGCGCGTCCCACGGCGGCGCATAGTGAGCGGCGGCGTTCTCGTAGAACCCAATCGTGGGATCGAAGCCGACCACGCTCAGGTTGTCGCCGGAGCCCTGGGTCAGCTTCTTCGCGTAGGCGTCGAGCTGGGAGATCGTCTTCGGCGGTTGCGTCAGGCCCGCCTGCTGGAACATGTCCTTGTTGTAGTAGAGGCCGTACACGTCGGCCAGCAGCGGCATCGCGCACCGAGTGCCGTTGTACTCCGTGTAGGAGCGAACCGCCGCGGGGAACTCGTTGATGTCGACGTGATCCCGGTCGATATAGGGCTGCAGGTTGATCCAGGCCCCGGAGCCGCAGAAGGCACCGGTGTTGTCCGAGGAGAAGGAGAGCGCCACGTCGGGCGCGTTGCCGGAGCGAATCGCAGCCACGATCTTGTCGTCATTGATACCGGCGACGCTGTCGACGTTGACATTGGGGTGCAGCTTCTCGAAGTCCTTGATCACGCTGTCGAAGACGCCGATCTCGCGCTCGCCGGGAGTGAACCCGCTCCAGACCGTCAGCGTGACGTCCTTATTGGGATCGAACTTCTGCGCCTCCCCGGCGCTGGTGCTATCGCCTCCCCCGCAGGCGCCGAGCACCAGCGCGGGGATCACGGCGATCGCGATCGCGAGATACCTCGTCCTCGTCCAGTTCACGTTTCGTCACCCTCCTCCCGTCTCGGTGCCGCGCCCGTTTGCGCAGAACGAGTTAGGAACCCTTTCCAATTTGACCGTAACCCATTGCGGCCCCGGCGTCAAGTGCGCAGACTAGTAAGGTATGTAAACCATGGTCAGCCGGCTCGAGCGCGAGATGCGAGAGCAGGGCGCCGACCTCGCCCGCCGCGAGGATGCCGGCTGGGCGGATGCCCGGATCGCCGCCGAGCTGATCGGGGCCGACGACGTCGATTACGTCTTGGTAGCGGCGCGGGGGAGCTCCGACAACGCAGCGCGCTACGGGCAGTACCTGCTGGGTGCCGAGGCCGGCATCGTAGTCGCACTGGCGACCCCATGGCTCTTCGGCGAGGGCCAGCGGCCACCCCGCCTTGCGCGAGCTGCGGTTCTGGCGATCTCCCAGTCCGGGCGGTCGCCGGACGTGGCCGCCGTCCTCGCGGCTGCGCGCGACCAGCGACGACCTGCCCTTGCGATCACCAACGACCCCACTTCGCCCGTCGCCTCACTGGCCGATGTCGTGGTGGAGCTCCGCGTGCCCCCCGAGCGCTCGGTCGCGGCGACGAAGACGTATGTGGCCTCCCTGCACGCCCTGGCCCAGATCACCGCACTGGTCGCAGGCCGCACGGACTGGCGAGAATCGCTGCGTCGATTGCCGGCGATCGTCTCGCAGGCGGTGGAATCGCAACTCGAGAATCGCGAGCGGTTCGATCTCCTCGCTGACTTCGCCCCGGTCACGGCCGTGGGCCGAGGGCTCGATTACGCAACCGCCTTCGAGACGGCGCTCAAGGTGCGTGAGCTCACCGGCAGGCCCGCCGAGGCGTTCTCGCCACCGGATCTCGTGCACGGTCCAATCGCCTCCACGGACGCGAGCACGTCGCTCTGGGCCGTGAGCAGCGGCACCAACGCGAGCTCCGAAACCCTGAAGGTCATTCGCCGACTGGCGGCGAGCGTGGGACTCACAACCGCGGTGTCAGCGGATCCGCGGATACTCGACCTCGCGGACATCCGCATCCCCCTTCCCACGGCGCTGCCGCCGTGGGCGGGCCCGATCGTCGCGATCGTTCCGGGCCAGGCTGCGTCCCTGCGCCTGGCAGAGTTGCGCGGCGTCGACGTGGACTCACCACCCGGTCTCAACAAGGTCACGATGACCCGCTGACCGCAGCTCCGGGGAGCGCGACTGAAGCCGCCGCGCGACCATCACTCGCCCGCCGCGTGCCGGGGCCATCGTGATGTTGCGCGGCCGCAGGCGCTCCGGCCGAGGCTCGGGTGCGCGAAGGTCGGCGCGCTCGAGGATCGTGCGCAGGACGATGCGCATCTCGTACTGCGCGAAGCTCGCTCCGACGCAGCGCCGCACGCCGCCGCCGAACGGGATCCACGCGTACCCATGCCCCTGTCCCTCGAGGAACCGCTCCGGCCGGAATTCGAGCGGGTCGGGATAAAGGTCCTCGCGGTGGTGGATCCCGATGATCGCCGGCATGACGAGGGTCCCGGCCGGGACGGTGTAGGGACCGATCTCGACCTGTTGGGTGACTTTGCGTGCCACGTCGGTTATCACCGGCCGGGTCCGCAGCGTCTCCTTGACCACTGCGTCGAGATACTCGTCGTCGCCGTTCGCGAGGGATTCGCGCAGGCGGGCGAGCACATCGGGGGCGCGCAGTAGGCGCTCGATCGCCCATGCCAGCGCTGTGGCGGTCGTCTCGTGCCCGGCGCCGATCACGGTGATCAGCTCGTCGCGAAGCTCCCGGTCGCTCATCGGGGTCCCGTCCTCGTGAGCGGCCCCGAGAAGCAGCGAGAGCACGTCCTCGCGCTCGGTGGCCTCCGAACGCCGCGCCGCGATCTCCTCGTAGAGGAACGCGTCGAGCTCGTCGCGCGCTCGCTGGAACCGAGCGAACGGGCTGAACCGCCCGAAGCGTCGCCGAAGGACCGGAAACAGGAGCACCGCGTGGCTTCGGCGCGCGAACTCGTCGACCAAGCGCCGGGCGCGCGCGAGCCGAGTCTCTCCGCGAACGCCGAAGACGGCGCGCAGGATGACCTCCAGGGTGATCCGTTGCGTGTGTGGTCGCAAGGCGAACGCCGTACCCACCGGCCAACGTTCGACCTCCCGTTCGGCGATCACTCGGATGACCTCGCCATAGTGAGCGATGCGCTCGCCATGAAACGGCGGAAGCAGGAGCTTGCGTTGGCGCATGTGCTCGTCCTCGTCGAGCGTCAGCACCGAGTGCGGGCCGAGCGCGGGCTCGAGCACCGTCGCGTTCGCCTCCCCCGCGTGAAAGACGCGCGGGTCGCCGGTGAAGACCCTCTTCACGAGGTCGGGATCGGCGACGTACACGAGGCGCGGAAACGACGGAAACCGGACGGTGAACACATCGCCGTAGCGCGAGCGCAGCCGGGCGAACAGGCGGATCGGATCTCGCCACAGGCCCATGGCCTGTACGAGCGCGGGCGTTCGAGGTCCGGGTGGGAACGACATCTGGCCTTGCTCGAGTCTCGCCGAAATTCCTGACCTAGGATTCCAGAGTGTTGTCTCGACTGTGGGCGGGCGGCCGCCCTGCGCCACGCGTACCGCTCATGACCAGCAAGCCGTTTCTCTACGTCCTCGTCTTCGTCGTGGGCGCAGCGAGCCTCGGCGCCGAGATCGCGGTGGCAAGGCTCATGGCGCCGTTCTTCGGCGCGTCGACGATCGTGTGGGCGAACACGATCGGAGTCGTGCTAGTCGCGCTCGCGGTCGGATACTGGCTCGGGGGGAGGCTGGGTGACCGTCACCCCGCCTCACGGGGCCTGTGCCTGCTCGTCATGGCAGCCGCGGTCCTCCTGGCGCTCGTGCCGTTCGTCGCCCGCCCGTTCTTCGACGTCTCCGTCGACGCCCTCGACTCGCTCTCAGCCGGTGCCTTCGCGGGCTCGCTCATGGGCGTCCTCGTCCTCATCGCGGTTCCGGTGATCCTCCTCGGCGCCTGCTCGCCCTACGCGATCCGCCTCACGCTCCCCGACATCGAGCACTCCGGACGGATCGCGGGCCGCCTCTACGCCGTCTCCACCGCGGGTTCGCTGGTCGGGACGATGCTCGCCGCTCTCGTCCTGATCCCGTTCACCGGGACGCAGCGAACGTTCCTCGTCTTCGCCATCGCGCTTGCCGTCGTGGCCGCCGCCGGGCTCGGCTGGCGATTTGCCCCCCTCCCCGCGGTGCTTGCGGCGGCCATCGCGATACCGGTGGGCACGATCAAGGGCACCGACGACGGACGGGTTCTCTATGAGGGCGAGACGACGCTCCAGTACGCCCGCGTGGTCGAGGAGCCCGACGGAGCTCGGGTCCTGGAGCTGAACGAGGGCCAGGCGATCCACTCGCTCTACCGCCCCGGCTCATACCTCACCGGCGGCTACTGGGACGGGATGGTGACACTGCCGTTCGCCACGATGCCACAGCAGCCGCGGAGGGTCGCGATCCTGGGCAACGGTGCCGGGACCACGAGCCGTGCCTACGGGCGATTTTTCCATCGAGCCCGCATCGACGCCGTCGAGATCGATCCCGAGCTGACCGAGCTCGGGCACCGCTACTTCCACCTGCGCTCGGGCCCGAACCTGACGGTGCACGACGAGGATGCACGCCCATGGCTGCGCCAGTCGAGCGGGCGTTACGACGTCATCGTGGTCGATTCCTACCGCCAGCCCTACATCCCCTTCTACCTGACCACCAGGGAGTTCTTCGCCCTGGCCGGCGACCGGCTCGCCCCGGGCGGCGTCGTGGTCGTCAACGTGGGCCACCCGAGCGGCAGCGACGAGCTCGAGACCGTCATCGGTAGGACGATGGCGGAGGCCTTCACCACCGTGTTCCGCGACCCGTTCGACGAGACGAACACGCTCCTGCTCGGCAGCGAGGCACCGGCGACCGAGACGCGACTGCGGTCCGCCGCTGCCGGGCTCCCCCGCCCCCTCGCTCCCATCGCCCGGAGCCAGGCGGCGAGAATCGGCCCGCGACTGCCCGGCGGCACGGTCTACACCGACGACCTGGCGCCGGTCGAGTGGCTCGTCGATCGCTCGATCCTGGGATACGCCGCAGGCGAGTAGGTCGCGCCTAGAGGCTCAGGGTCGTGCCGTGTGGTTGGCGGTGGGCTGGTAGGGCCGACACGGCTCGCCCCGCAGGCCAGGGCACGGCGGCAGGCCGGTCGGAACGCCCACCCCCGGCACGACCGGAAGGCTCAGTCTCGACGGCCTCCGCTTCGAAAAGGCGATCGAGACGTGCCCCGTTTCCTTCGGCCGCGTCTCGCCGAAGGACCAAATGGGCTGGTCGCCGTTCGGAGCGGAGATCGTCACCCTAATCCGCGAGCCGGCGCGGTATGCGTGCCCCTCGTAGTACATGGGGATCGTCACCTTGACGTAGCGGTGACGGGGCATCGGCGACACGTCGGACTTCCTGAGGCTCAGGACCGGCTCGAGCGGAGTGCTCTTGCGCGGGTCGAGCTTGCGCTCGTTGCCCCGGACCCATCCGTTCTGCACGAAGGTCTCCTTGCCGTCGGGCCTCACCTCGGTGACGGTGGCCTGAAGGTCGACGTTCGGGGTCGAGGAGCGGACCCAGAGGTGGAGCGCCCCGGCACCGATCACCGTCGTGTTCTTCTTCAGGCGGCTGCTCACGTACGACAATGCGGTTCCCGCCGGATGGGGCTGCCAGTGGTAATCGGGCGTCGCTGCCCACAGCCCGCCGGCTCCCGTGTTCCCCGTGAAGTCCGTAAGCGGAGTGGCGCCCGCGTTCCAGGTGAAGGAATCGGCGTGGCTTCCGGTCGCTGACCGGCCGCGGAGCTGGCCCCTCGGGGACAGATACCAGGAGCGGCCACGGGCGCCCGGGATCGGGAACCTCCCGAACGAGTGCTCGAAGCCCGGCTTCGGCTGGCCCGGTGACGAGCCGCCGGCCCCGCTGTCGAACAGGATGCGAATCGGCTTCAGCGCTTCGAACGCCTTCAACGCGCTCGCGTACGTCGGTTCGCGCTGGATCCGATCGGGCGGCATGGTCACCCCGGGGATGCCCATCGCGAACTGGTAGATCGCCGGCCCGGCGGCCTGGATCGCCGCGGATCTGGTGATCGGCGCCTGTTTCGCCACGAAGAGCTGGAGGAAGTCGTACCACCGGTTGAACGTCTCGGGGTCAAGCGAGTCCGAGTGCGTCCCGTTCGTGAACGTGAACCACTTGCGCCGCGTGCCGGTCATGTGCTCGGCCATCGTCGGACAGTGGCCGCCCGTCTGCTCGTCCGTCCATTGACAGGCCATGAAGACCGGGACATGGATCTTGTGGACGAAGGTGATCGGCGACAGCGGATCGGCCACCTTGGGGTTGTAGTGGTTGTTCTGCCGGATCTTCTGCAGCAGGTTCGCCGCCTCGCCGTGAAGGGCCTGGTTCGCCTTGCAGACCCGGTCGCCGTCCTGGATTCGCTGATAGGCCCAGGGCTGTCCCCCGTGCGCGGACGCGGGCTTCGCGTCGTGGACCCGGTCCTTCGCCCAGTCGACCGCGAAGCCGGTGTTCAGGATGCCGCCGGGATAGAGGGTCGTCTGCGTGTTGTCGATCACCGAGAGGGGCGAGACCGCGGCCAGGTGCGGCGGGTTGGTCTGGGCGGTGAACAGCTGGCTGATCCCACCGTAGGAGATGCCCATCATGCCCACCTTGTGGTGCAGCACCCATGGCTGACGTGCCACCGTCTCGATCACGTCGTAGCCGTCGAGGCTCTGGAGCGGCTCGAAGAAGTCGAATGCCCCTCCCGAGCAGCCCGTGCCGCGCATGTTCACGTCGACGACCGTGAACCCCATCAGGTTCGCCAGGATCGCGATCCCGTTCTCCGGGCTCGACGGGCGGGCGTACGCGTACCCGGAGTACTCGATCAGGGTCGGGGTGGGGCCGGACGGAAGCGGCGGGGGATCGGCGCCCGGCACAGCGTTCGCAGCGTCCTGGGGCGGATGCACGGTGAAGGCGAGCTTGGTGCCGTCCCGCGTCTTCAGGTACCCGTAGCCGTCCTTCGGGATCGACTGGTCGTAAACCTTCGTGCTCGGTGGCGCCGGGCGGGTGGAGATCACCCTCAGCGGCCCCGACGTCATCCCTCCGCCGGTGGGGCGAACGCGATAGCCCCCACCCGGCTTCACGTGGCGGAACAGCAGGCCGCCCAGGCCGTCGGCGCTCTTCGTGGCGACCGCATGGCCGTCGGCATCGAGCAGCGTCATCCGCTGGCGCGCGTTCAGGCCAGTGACGTAGACCTGCTGCACGCTTCCGTGGGCGCTGAAGCCCGGACCGGCGCGCATCGCGGCATGGGCGGACCCCGCCGTGGCGAGCAGCAGGATCAGCCCGGCTCCGCCCAGAGCCAACGTCGCCCGCCGCCGGTTTCCCAGAGCCCAGCCGCCGCTCACCACCCGCGACTTGTACCAGGCGGCGAGCGTCGGCGCTCCGGTCAACCCGGCTACGGTGGCGATCTCACGGGGTGGTCACGTCGTCCCCGTGCGGGCCATCAGCGGTCGGTCGGGATCGCCACCTCCCCGTCCTCACGCATCAAGCGCTCGAACACGTCATCGGGCATCCACACCCGCGCCGGGTAGTCCTCGCCCCAGGAGTTCAGGATCGGGAGCGCGCCCAGCTCGTCCGCCCGGGGATTGCCCAGCACGGCGTGCACGTCGTCGACGGACTGAGCCCAGCGGAAGACGCTGACGCCCTGGCTCTCGTCCGGGGTGTAGCTCTCGCGCTCCTGCCACTCGTCGTCGGCGTCGGACTCGCTCCACACCACGTGGCCCTTCCCGACCAGGACGTCTCCCCCCGAACGGACGCTCGTGCCGTTGTTGTCGCCGGGATTGGTCTGGGGCCACTGGTCGCTCTCCTTCGCGCGATCCCACAGCCACCGCGCCGCGTACTCCTGACTGTTCAGGAGCGACATACACCGCGACCAGCCGAAGCCGACGCACGCCCCCTCGCGACCCTGGTTATAGAACTTCCTCCATTCGTCGCGATCGGTCATCTCACCGCCCGGCTCGAGGCAGACGCAGTGCCCGCCGCGGACCTGGGTCAGCGAGTCGGCGCCGCCAGGGGCCACAAACGTCTCGCCGGAGCTCTCGTCGGTCTCGGGGTTGTCGAACTCCACGTACCAGTTGACGCCGATGACCACGGGGGTCTGGGTGGGCCGCTCATCGGGCGAGAGGGCGGTGAGCGGATAGCTCTCGACGTGTCCCCAGTCGTCCGGGATGAAGCGGCCGAGTCTCGGGTCCTCGGGGTCGTGGTCGATCGGGCGATAGCGCATTGGCTGCTCCTTGGGTAGAGCGGGCTGGGCCCGCGAGGTGGATTACGCGGCGATACTCTCGCGCCCGGCGGCTCATGTCCAGCCCTGCGTGTCGCAGCTAGGCCGGCTCTCGCGCACGACCCGCTCGACCGTGCCCCAGTTGGAGCGCTCGGGCGCGATCACCCGGCCACGTTCAGTTCTGCGACGGGTCCTCCGGCATGCGGGCGAGCAACGAGTATTGGCCGCCCTTCCGCGCGAGGACGTCGCTCCACAGGGTGGCCGGGTCGTCGGGGAAGAGCTCCGTCGGCAGCGGGGGCTCGACGATCCACGACTCCAGCTCCATCTCGGCTTCGAGCTGGCCGGAGCCCCACCCCGAGTAGCCGGCGTAGACCCTCCCCCGCCTCACCGCCGCGGCCAGGTCGTCCAGGTCAACGTCCGCCGACGCGAGCCCGACGTCGGCGACCACGATCCACGCCGCCGCATCCGGGTCGGCGAACTCGGCCAAGAGGACGATCGCCTCGGGTTGCACGGGTCCGCCTACGTAGACGGGCTCGGAGCCGGCGATGTCGGCGAGCGGCGGGACGACGGCGTCGACGCCGGTCTCCGAGGGGCGGTTCAGCACGATGCCCATCGCCCCGTCCTCGTTGTGCTCGGTGATGAAGACAACGGTCCGGGCGAAATTCGGGTCCACCAGCGCCGGCGACGCGATCAGCAGCTTGCCGCGCAGCGAGTCCTCCATCGGGTCGCATTCTCGCGCAGGGAACTCGGGACGGCACAAGCTAACCTCGAAGCATGGTCTATGACGTGAGCGAACGGGACTTCATGGAGCGTGTGGTCGAGCGCTCCCGCGAGGTTCCGGTGGTGGTCGACTTCTGGGCCGAGTGGTGCGGCCCGTGCCGAACTCTGGGGCCGGCGCTCGAGGCGGCAGTGGCGAAGCGCGAGGGCGAGGTCGAGCTGGCGAAGGTGGATACGGACGCCAACCCGTCGGTCGCGGCAAGCTTTCAGATCCGGGGGATTCCGGCCGTCAAGGCGTTCAAGGACGGGAAGGTGGCCGCGGAGTTCACCGGCGCCGTTCCCCCGGCCCAGATCGAGGAGTTCCTTGATCGAATCGTCCCGTCCCCTGCGGACAAGCTCGCGGCCGCCGACGACGAGGAGTCCTTGCGCAAGGCCCTCGAGCTCGACCCCCGCAACGCCGTCGCGGCCGG
>Ga0111538_10004397_pt1 | contig 19601 bp, 18 predicted proteins | sample SoiMethybrSBSTD1_FD_79669 | JGI IMG/M metagenome (GOLD analysis project Ga0111538, IMG submission 79669) | Bulk soil microbial communities from a Populus tree surrounding site in Tennessee, USA - Soil MetaG P. TD hybrid SBSTD1 (version 2)... | ecosystem: Environmental > Terrestrial > Soil >...
TCACGGTCCGGCTAAAGCCGGACACTACAAGGAATGCCTCTTTCGAGGCTTGAACGGAACCGCAATGGCGACGAAACCGCAGACCGTTCCACCGGCCGAAGCGCTGTCCTTGCACTCACTCATCACCCCGACCCAGCAGGGCATCGCGAGTCGCGTGCTCCCGGAACCATCGTCCGAATGCCAGCCAACGTGCCGCACGCGGTCAGCGCCCCGGAACCCGCACGCATGCTCCTGCTCATGCTGCGCGAACCTGCCGGATCGGCATCATGAGCAGCACACCGCGGTGCGATTTCACCGCATCATGACGCCGTCTCTGTGCTCAACCGTTCAGATGGAAATCGCGCGCCGCTAACCCGCGCTGCAGAACGTGTCGCGGCGTGGCTCCAATCATCCGGCGGAATGTGCGAGTGAAGTGCGCCGCGTCGGAGAAACCGGCGGCGTAAGCCGCCTCGGCGACCGACGCGCCACGCGCGAGCTCACGGGCGCCACATTGTAAACGCAGCCAGAGCACGTACGGGCGCAGAGGAACGCCGACCGATGTTGTAAACAAGTGCAGGAATCGCGACGGAGACAACCCGACGCTGGCGGCGACCGCATTCAACGACACCGCTTCGGCTTCGGCGAGCCGGTTCGGAAGATGCCGTAGCACACGCTTGACGCGATGATCGATTGACGCCGGTCGACGCTCGCTGAGTAGGGTCTTCGTCACCCACGGCTCTACGCGAGCCGCGGTCAGCGACGATGGTTCACCGAGCTGAGTGCGCCACTTGGCGACGATCGCCGGCGAAATCGGCGCCGCATCCGATCCTGTACGTGCTGCCAGCGCCGCACCGAGCTCGCTCTCCGCGTCGACGAAGGCGATGAGAACGGTCGTCGCTCGCGCGTCAACTTCGTGCCACGCGTCGGGTCGCACGAGTACCGCCCCGCACGTGGTCCAGCCTTGATGCGGACGTTGGCGAAACCGGAGGCGTCCGTCGAGGGCCATGACGAGCTGGACGCAGTGATGCCGATGCAGGTCCGTCCACGACCCGAGGCCCCACAGGAACAGCGCTGCCGGCCATGTGAATGCTGAGGCACCCACGTACTGCGACGCAGGGAGCAGCATGCCGGAATTCTCGCACGGGGCCGCCGCGCCTGCGGATGACGCGCGTCGAAGACAGCCAGTTCGTTCAAGACAGTCCCGGATCAGCGCAATACATTCGTGGGCGTGATGCATCGCACCGCGACAGCCACGACGCGCCCGCAGTTTGGAGAGATACGCCCATGGCACCGCTGATCGTCATGCTCGTTGCCGCGCTGATCGCCCGATCGATTGGATTCACCGGTGTCTGGGGCCAGGCAGACTCGTGGAACGGCGCGCTCCGCCTCGGCCTGGCGGCGATGTTCGTGTTCACGGCCGTGTCGCACTTCCATCCTCGCACCCGGCCGGATCTGATCCGGATGGTGCCCGCCAGTTTGCCCGTGCCCGCGCTGCTGGTCACGGCAACCGGCGTCCTCGAGCTTCTCGGCGCCATCGGTTTGCTGATGCCGCCAGCGAAGCACGTGGCTGCCTATGGCCTGATGGCGCTCCTCCTGGCGATGTTCCCCGCGAACGTCCACGCCGCGCGGCAGGGGCTGACGATCGCCGGTCGCCGCGCGACGCCGCTTCTCTGGCGCTTGCCGCTGCAGCTGTTCTGGATTGTGGCTCTGTGGTGCGTTCGGTCAACGCCCGGTGTCTGACGAGCGCCACCGCGCAGGCAGTCATGCAAGGACAGTCAACCGGGGTGCATATGACTACGTTCTGGACAATCCGTGCGGCATTCTCCCATTCACCTGCAGACCGGCCACTCAGGGGAAGTCGAATACGCCGAGTTCGCCGCCAGGACGACGCACTTCGTCGTGTCGAGGACACTCCACACCGTCTCGTGGAAGAACAGCAGAATCGTTCGTGACCTCGAAGAAGTTCGCCGGTTGAGAGAGGTGCCCGGGGCGATATGCATGCCGTTGGTGGAGCGACTCTGGTATCGAGTCTGATGAACGAGGGACAAGTGGATGAGATCCGACTTGTCGTGCAGCCGATCGTCCTGGGCGGTGGCAAGCCGTTGTTCAAGGACGTCAAGCAGCGTCATGCGCTGACGCTTCTCACAGCGAGGTCGTTGAACGCAGGCGCGGTCTTCCTGAGCTATCGGATCGAGCACTAGTTGTGAATGTCCTTCATGAATCAAGTGACGACGTCCGAAGTCGCAATAAGCTGTCGGGGTGGCGCGGATGCCGAGGCTCGACGACCAGCACTCACAACGCGAAGCCGTTGCGCTGCTCCGTGATGGACCATGCGCGTCGCTTTCACGCGAAATGGTGGAACGTCTCGCGACGGGTGGGAACACCTTCAACGTTGCGGCCGGAGTCACCATCTACAGCGAGGCCGATGCGGAGCGCTTCGGTATTCTCGTCCAGGGCCTGCTCCGTGTGTACATGCACACGAGCGACGGTCGCCAGGTCACGGTTCGATATGTCCGACGCGGCGAGCTGCTTGGAGCGCCAGCGCTTGTGGGCGGTCCCGCGCCGGTCTTCGTGCAGGCGCTCACCGACAGCACTGCGTACTTCATGGACCTGGCGCACGTGCGGGACCTCGCGCGGCACCACGCAGCCGTGGCGTGGATCTTCGCCAAAGAATCCGTTGACCGCTTGTACGACGTTCTCGAGGAACTTGCGGGTAACACGTTTGCCACCGTTCGACAGCGGTCATTCGCCACCTCCTTGATTTGGCGGCATCGCGGCCAGGCAGCAGCGGTCTGCTGACCGCGCGTGTCAATCAGCAGGAGCTGGCCAACAGCGTCGGATCCGTGCGCGAAGTGGTGGCTCGCGTGCTCCACGAGCTTCGCGCGACATCACTCGTCCGCACCTCACCAGGCCGCATAGAGATTCTCGATCCCGTCAGGATGAGCTCCGAGCTGTGGTCGCGCCTGGAGTGACCAAAGTCACATCGCCCGGCGAACTCCTTCGTCAGAATTCGATCAACGGAGGAGAACATGTTTGCCGTCGATCACGCCGCAACCGCGCTGTTGATCAAGCGCCGATTCCCATCGGTGCCGATGCCGCCGCTCCTCATTTCCGTGCAGGCGATGGAGCTGGCGTGGGTGGCGTTCAATTGTCTCGGCGTCGAGCACACCACGACGGCCGCGACGGTGCGTAGCGTTGCCGACATTCACCTCGCCTCGATCGCGTACTCGCATTCCGTTGCCACGTCCGTGGCCGCAGCAGTCTTGACGTGGTTGACGATCGAGCGCGGTCTCGGACGGCGCTTGCTCGGTCGCGCCGTTGCCATTGGCATCGTCTCGCACCTGGTGCTCGACGTCGCTACCCATGCTCGCGATATCGCGCTCTGGCCGGGTTTGACGGCTCCAATGCTGGGCACGGGCTTGTACAGCAATGCGCCGTCGGTCGCCTTCGCGATCGAATTCGCTTACGGTGTGCTGTGTTGGTGGATCTACCGCGGTCGCAAAGGGCTTCTCGCGGTGATCGTTACGGGAAACCTGGCGAACGTCTCGTTCTTCTTCGCGAGCGTCCCCGGGCCCGAACAGCTTCTCACCGGGCGTCCATGGCTCGTGGTGGCGGTTATTTTCGCCCAGATCGTCACGATGCTCGTGCTCGTCGGACTGTTGTCGAAGCAGACGGCGACGGAGCCGCGACTGAGGTTTGCCTCGCGCGCATAATGTCCGCACCGGAGGTGGACAGTATGAGCGCCACTATTCCGTGGAGTCCCGTTCAACTCTGGAAACGCCACCGCGGGGCGACAATCGCCGGATTCCTGCCGGCCTTGCTCCTGCTGATCCTCCTGACAACGCAGGCGTCAAACAGTGTGATCGAGCGATCGCGTGGGGTCACGATGAAGTGGATATTTACATCGTGACCCGGCGCGTCTCACGCGACACCCAGTGACGTTGGAACGTCCGCCAGACGTTGAACGGCGTCGCGCATCAGAACTCGCGTTCCTTCTCTTCGTTCAGATAGATGCTGTTTCCGTACAGGTCCTTCAGGGTCACGCCTGTGCCGTACGGCATCCGCTGCGGCTCGCCGTCAAACGTCACCCCCCGAGCTTTCAACGACTGAAAGTCGCGTGCGCAGTCGTCGGTCACGAGAGCAAAAACGGGCTTTCCGCCGCCCTGTGTCCCGACGAGCGCGCGCTGAGCCGGCGTCCGCGCCAGCTCGAGGTTGATGGCGACCTCTCGGCTCTGGGGCGCGGTGACGAGTAGCCAACGATAATCGCCCATTCGGTTGTCCTCCGCCACGGCGAAGCCGAGTCGGTCGACGTAGAACCGAAGTGCCTGATCCTGATCGTCCACGAACAGCGTAAACACGGCGAGACGCATGGTCATGATTTCCTCCTGCGCTCATCGTGCCCTCTTTGATCGGGTCGGTCTTGAACGGATCGGACATCGTTCGCGGAACCGTCCTCGCGGGTGACGTTCGTCGCGTCATACCACTCGGCGGTAAACAGGTGCGCCGGAGGGCGTGCGCCGAAGGTGTGAAATTCACGCACGAGGTGCGACTGGTCGGCATACCCGTTTGCGAGTGCGAGGTCCGCCCACGTTAGTGGCGGGCCCATTACCGCCTGCCGCCACGCCCGCGCGAACCGGGCGAGTCGTTCGAGTCGCTTCGGCGACACGCCAACTTCGTCGAGAAACCGCCGATGCAGGTGTCGAGCAGACACGCCCAATTCTCCCGCGAGGTCGGAAACGGCGATGGGTACGTCGACGCCGAGGAGTCGATCGACTGCGCGAACGGTCACATCGTCAGTGGCCGGCGCACGCCGGGAGTGCTCGATGAGAACGTTCTCGATGGCCTCGTGGCTTTCTGCTGAATCGATTCGCGGATGTGTCTTGACCACCTCCGCTAGACGGTCGTCGAGCGCCTTGGAGACGAGGCCAAGCGGACTCACGATATTCACGATCGAGGCTGGTGGAATACCCAGAAAGGTGGCGGCGCGCGCAGGATGCAGCCGAATGCCGAACGTGCAGACATCCGCCGGATACCGCATCTCAATCGCCGTCTCGAGCAGTCCCACGACCGCTCTCGCTGGTTGGCTGCCGTGCATTTGCGGCCCCTCGAGCGTCACTTCGGCACCAAGGTTCATCACGACTTCCACGTACGCGTCGGGCAGGATCGTCGGCGACGGTACGGATCGGCCGTCTCCAGCGACGCGCCAGTAGGCCAAGATGACGCCGCTGAGGGCGGCGCAGGGTGGCCATTCGCGATAGTCGATATTCATTTGCCGAAGACGTCGATCCGTCCGAAACAGGACAGTACGAGGACGATTCCAAGTTGTAACAGAGCCGCTCACAAGTCGGTGACGGGCGTGAACCACCGATTCGTCCGGATCGGCCGCATCGTTGCCGGCGAGACTGTTAGTTGCTCTGAACCTTGTTCGACTTGCTCTCCAGAAAACGTTTCATCAGCCCGGCGATGACATGATGGTCTTCTTCGAGTGCGAAATGCCCCGTGTCGAGAAGATGGAACTCGAGGTTTTTCAAATCCCGCCTGTACGGGTAGGCGCCGTCCGCAGGAAAGATCTGATCGCGCTTGCCCCACACGATCAGCGTCGGTGGCTGATGCTGACGGAAATACGCCTGCCACTCCGGATAGCGGGGCGGATTCGATCCGTAGTCGTAGAAGAGCTGTAGCTGGATGTCCTTATTACCGGGGCGTTCGAGGAGAGACTGATCGATGAGCCAATTGTCAGGACTGATCGCTTCCAATTGACGTACACCATGCGTGTACTGCCATTTCGTCGCGTCGAGCTCGAGGAATTGTCGCAGCGCCGCGGCGTTTGCCTCGCTGCGATCGCGCCAATAGGCCTTGAATGGCTTCCAGAAATCGCGCAGACCCTCCTCGTACGCGTTGCCGTTCTGAATCACGAGCGCCTCGACTCGCTGCGGGTGTTTTGCCGCCAGGCGGAATCCGATCGGTGCGCCGTAATCCTGCACGTATAGCGTGTAGCGTGCCAGGTCGAGTCGCCTGGTGAATTTCTCGATGACGAGCGCAAGGTTGTCGAACGTGTAGTCGAACTGATCGAATGTCGGCATCGAGCTGTGGCCGAAGCCAGGGTAATCAGGTGCGATCACGCGGAACCTGTCGGCCAGCGCAGGTATCAGGTTCCGAAACATGTGAGAGGACGTCGGGAAGCCGTGGAGCAACAGCACGACCGGCGCGCCGCTAGGGCCGGCCTCACGGTAAAAGACGTCAAGGCCGTCGAGTGTGACCGTCTTGTGCTGGACGCGGACGGCCGCTGGCGATGTCGTTGGGCCACGAGATCGCTCGGACGAGGCAACGGAGACCAGACTCAGGAGCGAGCCGACGAGGACAGCTGCGAACCATTTCGTGTTCATTGGAGATCTCCTTGAACGTGAGACAACGTTGAGGTCAGAACGCGTGTTGGTGGTCACTCGCGTGCGAGAGGAATTCGACGGCGTCTCCCTCCTCCGCGGACCCGGGACGGATCACGTGCGCGTTGAGACAGAGCCGCCCGCCAAATCTGCGGACGATGTCGCGGAGCACTCCGGGATCCTGTTGGCCGGTGTCCGGATCGTAGGTCGTCATGACGCAGCGTCCGCGGAGGTCGGCGAGTCCGATCTCCACCCGCGGCAGTCTCAGCGTCGCGCCCATCCACCGGCGCTCAGCCGCGCCGTCCACGCCTCCGATGACGAGGTTCGGACGCAGCCGACGCACATCGCGGCCGAACATCGACACGGCGCCGTCCGTGCAGACGAGCAGCGGCAGGATGTCGAATCGCTCGACGCCGTCGAATCGCTTCAGCCGCGCGCCTGGCGCAACTGCCGATTCAACGCGCGCGGCCACTTCGGGTGACTGCCACGGCAGTCCGTCCACGACGGGTTCGCCGTCGGAGCCGAGCGTCGCCCGAAGCCGCAGCAGGCGAGGAAACTGCCGCGCGGTGACGATCCGGCCGCGCGCGTCGTACACCTGGACGACTCGATCCCCGACCAGGCCAGCGCTGGTGATCTCGACGCCACTCAGACGTTCGCCAGCCATCGACTTCACCGGATACCGCCAGATCGCTGCGACTTTCATAAATAGTCAGACGCGCAGGGTGCACCCGCGGTGCCATCGGGTTGCTCGTCGATATCTCTCCGACTGTCAGCAGCTTGCGGTGAGTGGGCGGTTCTGATGTCCGCTACGACATTTCGTGTCCGCACGAAGTGTCGTAGGACGTCACATTTGCGAAGGGCCTGTGGTACGATTCGCGCTCGGTCCGGTCGATATGAAGACCTTACCGATCGACCTCCTCAATACGCCGTCCTCGAGCCCAGCCACCGCCGGCAGCGCAACGAACGATCTGGACGCGCTGCTGGAAGCCCTGCGCGATCGCGAAGAGTTCATGACGCGCATGATCGAGAGCAGTCAGGACTGCATCAGGGTCCTCGATCTCGACGGGCGCTTGCTGTCGGTCAACGAAGGAGGAAAGCGGGCATTCGAGATCCAGGACTTCGAACCTATCCGCGGCGCGGTCTGGTCCGAGATGTGGCCAGCGGAAACGCGGGAGATGGTGCGCAGCGCGGTCGAGACCGCGCGGTGCGGCGGGCTCGCCCGCTTCGTCGGATATTTCCCGACGACAACGGGGACGCCGAAGTGGCGGGACGTCGCGGTGAGCGCGATTCTCGACAGAGCCGGCCGGCCGAAAGCGCTGCTCGCCCTGTCGCGCGACGTGACCGAAAGTAGGAGAACGGAACGGCTTCTGAGCGCGGTCACCGAGGGAACGGCTTCGGTCACGGGCGCCGCGTTCCACGAATCGCTCGTTCGGCTTCTGGCCACGTCGCTGGAGGTCGCCCACGTCTATGTCGCCGAATGTCAGCCACCGAACCGCGTCCGCGTGCGGGCATTCTGGAAAGAGGGACGGATCCGCGACAGTTTCGAGTACGAGCTGGAACCGCCGTGCAGCGAGGTCGTGCAGGGTCACGAGCGCATCTATTCTCAGCAGGTCCGAGCGCTGTTTCCGACCAACAGGGTCCTGGCGGACCTTGGCGGCGAGAGCTACCTCGGTATGCCCGCCGTGAGTTCGACTGGACTGGTCCTGGGCCACCTCGTCGTCACCGACGTCAAGGCGATTGAGAAGGACCCTCTTTGGATTTCAGTGCTCCGGACATTTGCGGCCCGCGTCGGCGTGGAACTCGAACGCGAACACGCGGAGCAGAAGCTCCGCGCCGCGCTCGGCGAAGTGCAGGCGCTCAAGAACCGGCTCGAAGCCGAGAACGTGTATCTGCAGGAGGAGCTTCGGACCGAGCAGCGTTTCGATGAAATTGTCGGGAGGAGTCCGGCGCTGCTGGCCGCGCTGCACAAGGTGGAGCTCGTCGCGCCCACCGACTCGACGGTCCTCATCGTCGGGGAAACCGGGTGCGGCAAGGAACTATTCGCGAGAGCCGTGCACAGCCGCAGCAAACGGAGCGTACGACCTCTTGTAAAGGTGAACTGTGGCGCGATTCCGCCTGGCCTAGTTGAAAGCGAGCTGTTTGGACATGTCAAGGGGGCGTTCACGGGCGCAGTAGAGAAGCGGATCGGGCGGTTCGAGTTGGCGAACGCGGGCACGATCTTCCTCGACGAGATCAGCGAGCTGCCGCTCGACGCCCAGGTGAAGCTGCTGCGTGTCCTCCAGGAACAGGAATTCGAACCGGTGGGCAGCAGCCGCACGATCCGCGTGAACGTCCGCGTGATCGCTGCCACCAATCGAGACCTGGATCAAGCTGTCCGCGACGGGACATTCAGGGCGGATCTCCTGTATCGCTTGAACGTCTTCCCGATTCACGTTCCGCCGCTGCGCGAGCGCCTGTCAGACGTTGGTCTGCTCGTGAGCTTCTTCACCGCAGGTCTCACGCGAAAGCTCGGCAAACCGGTGAAGGGATTCAACGCGCGCAGCATGGAGCGGCTGCTTCGCTACTCGTGGCCTGGCAACGTCCGCGAGCTGCAGAACGTGGTCGAGCGTGCCGCGATCCTGTCCCCCGGACCGGTACTCGACGTCGAAGGGTCGCTGCTTGCCAGCGAATCCCCTGCGTACCGAGGTGACTCCCAGGCATCACCAACGACTTCGGCCGGACCCACCGACAAGAAGAGACTCGACGAGGTCGAGCGCTCTCACATCATCTCGGTGTTGAAGACCACCGGCGGCGTCGTAGGCGGAGGAAAGGGAGCGGCGGCGATCCTCGGATTGCATCCGAATACGTTGAGAAGCCGAATGAAGAAGCTCGGCATCCCGTCGCACTGAGCGCGTGCGGCAGATGCCTCCGTCGCATATTCGACCTGCCGGGGCAACCGGCAGATCGAAAGGACGAGGAATGTACGAGTCATGCACGTGTGGCCCCCCGACACCGTGGCTCAGGACAGCGCGTCCCTCACGCTATCCCCGCAGCGACGATGCGACCGATGTTCTCGGGATTCATGAACGCCGGCAACGGCAGGGAGCCGGTTATTGCCGCATCGAACTGGTTCGTGGCCTCCTGGTTGCCGCGCAGCGCGGCTAAAAGCTGCTGCATCGCGGGAGGAGGATGGGTAGTTTCCGCCAGGTGGCCGCTTGTGATCGTAGGCGTACGCTGTTGCGGCCGTGATGTCGAGCCCTACTTCAGCGCAATGCTATGGGTTGGATTGACTGACGAATCCGCTGCCCACCGAACGATGCGAAGGTCGAGCACGAAGACGGCGTAAAAGACCGGGACGAGAAACAACGTGACGGCCGTCGCCAGCGTCAAGCCGCCGATCTGCGCGTAGCACAGCGCCTCCCACAGCGGTCCGCCGTGGAGCGCCAAAGGAAACAGCGCCAGCACGGTGGCGCCCACCGTAATGAGCACTGGTCGGATGCGGCGTATGCCTGCATCGATCAAGGCATCCCGCAGCGTTGCGCCGTGCTGGTGCTGTTCCTCGATGAAGTCGAACAACACGATCACATGGCTCACGATCACGCCGATGAGGCTGGTGATGCCGAGGATCGCGAGGAACCCCATCGGCATCCCCATCAGCCAAAGGCTGGCGAACGCGCCGACCGCTCCGAAGGGAATGCCCGCGAACACGATGAATGGCTTGACGGCGTTCCTGAACTGGAAGACGAGCGCCAGATAGATCGCGATCACGGACGCGATCATGACGATCACCGAACGCTGTTGTCCTTTGATCTGTTCCTTCAATTCCCCGACGATTTCGAATCGATAGCCTGCGGGTAGCTGGCGTTCGAACTCGCGGATTCGCGGCATCAGAGGGGTTGTCACGTCGTCGGCGAGGCGCCCCGGCGCGGGCAGGGCGGCCACGTTGATCGCGCGGTATTGGTTCACGCGGTGAATGACCGCCATCTCCGGGCTGTAGGTCAGCTTCGAGATCTGGCCGAGCGTCAATCTCACCGGTGCCTGGCTGGAATAGACGTACAGCTGGCCGAGATCCGTGACGGTCTGGCGCTGCTCGTACTCCATCAGCTGAACGATCGGGATGTTCTTGCGCCCTTCACGCAAATACCCGATCGGTGCCCCGACGACGCCCGAGTACATGGATATTGCGATGTCGCGACTCGACACACCGGCAAGGCCCGCACGGTCGTGATCGATTTCCAGTCGCGTTCGAATGGCGTCGTTACCCCAGTCGTCTCGCACGTTGATCGCGAACGGCGACGTCTTCAGGATGCGTTGCAGCTTCTCCGCCTCTCCCCGGAGCACGCGGGGATCGTCACCCAGGATGCGCATCGACACCGGGATGATCGTCGGCGGACCCGTTTCGACCGTGCGCACGTCGATTCTCGCCCCCGCGACACGCGACGCGAGTGCCGTCTGAAGAGGGCCGACCAGATGATTGGTGTCTTCGCTTTGCCTGAATTGCAGCAGCAGCTGCGCGTAATTCGGGGCGAGCGGTTCCGGACGCACCGAGAACCAGAACCGCGGGCCGCCGGCTCCGATGAAGGTCGTGATGGAGGCGAGCGACGCGGCGGCTCGATGAGTCCGATCGTACTCGTCGGTCACCGCGCGGATGACCTGATCGGCGTCGCGCGCGACACGCGCCGTCTGCGCGAGCGGCGCGTCCTCGGGCAGACGGATATCCACGTAGGCGATGTAGAAGTCGTCCCGAGGAAAGAATTGGCGATGCAGCTGTGTGACGAAGAATGCGCCCGCCGCGAGGGCGAGTGACGCGGCAGCAAGAACCTTCCATCGATGGTCGATCGCGTATGTGACAGCGCGTTCGTAGAGCTTGCCGAACCGGCTGTCGCGTGGGCGATCGGCGTCTGAATCGGTCTCCGGCTTCAAGATGTAGTACGCCAGGAGCGGAAGGAACGTCATCGACATGACACGGGACGCCACGAGCGAACAGGCGATCGTCATCGGGAGGCTGTAGATGAACCTCCCGACATCGCCGGTCAGGAGCAGGAACGGCAAGTACGCGGCGATGTTGGTAATCGTGGCGTACAAAATGGCTTTGGAAAGCTTCTCGGGTCCGAGCCACGCCGCAACCGATCGCGGTTGCCCCCGTGCAAGTTCACGCTTGACGGCATCGCCGGCGACGACCGGATCGTCCACGAGCAGACCGAGCGCGATGATGAGCGAGGCGATCGACATCTGCTGAATGTCGAGGCCAATCAGCTGCATCAATCCGAACGTCATCGCGAGCGTGATCGGGATCGACAACGCCATGAGGAGGGCGGAGCGCCATTCCCAGAATCCGACGAGCGAGACGAGGACCACGAGCAGCACCGCTTCCCACAGACTGCGTGTGAACAGGTCCAGCTTCTCGCGCACCTGTCGCTGCTGGTCGGATGTCGTGCCGATGACCAGATCGGCTGGCAGCGATCGCCGGATCTCCTCCACACGGGCGCCGACGACCGCTCCGAAGCGATCGATCTGTTCGCCCTTCTTCATCTCCGTCGACAACGTGATCGCGCGGCCTCGCAGCCACCGCCCGCTGGCGTCGCGCCACGTGTAGAACGACACAAAGCGTGCCGGATGCTGGTAGCCACGATGGACGCTCCCGATGTCGCGAAGATAGATTGGCGTGCCGTTGGCCGCCTGTGCGAACACGGTCGTATCGATGTCCGCGAGCGTCCGGAACTCACTCGTCTGCTCGAGCGCCAGTTCGCGCCCTTCCGCGTTCACGGTGCCGACAGGCAGCGTCGTGTTGCGGCTTTGGAGCGTTCCGCCAACTGCCGCCGGAATGATCCCGAACGCGGCGAGTCGATTTTGCGAATAGCGCGCCTCGATCTGCTCCTCGATTACGCCGACCCTGGTGACACGCGACGCTTCCGGCGCGAGTTTGATCGCCTTCTCGATGCGATCGGTGAAGTCGTCGAGCTCACGATACGAATATTTCGGACCGGCTTCGCGCTTCAACACGTCGACGAGAGACACGCCGGGCGTGATGACGATCGGATCCCACACGTCAGGATGGATATCCGCTCGTTGCGGCAGCTCGTCCCAGACCCGCCGAACCGATCGCGCCGACACGGCGGGATCGCCGCGCGTCGCGAGCCTGATCACGACGAAACTGCCGCCGTCGACGGTCCGTGGGTCTGTGCCGACGTCCTGCCGCACGAGCGCATCGCCCAGCAGGGCCGCTGCCTCACGCAGGAAGAACGGATCGGGTGCGCCTGAACTGCACAGCACCACGTCCAGCGTGGAAGCGGCGGGCACGACTGCGGCAGCGATTTGCGTCGCCAGCAGTTGCAGCCGCGGACCGCTGGCGGGCGGACTGGCCACCGTCAGCATGAGCGCCGAGGTTTCACCGAACTCCTTGACGAATTGAATCGGTCCGGCCCCCTCGGGCAGATCGGTCAGGGCGTCGAGCTTGACCTTGATATCGTCGAACTCTTTGCCGGTGTCGAGCCGTGCGTTCTCATCGACTTCGGCGTAGACGACCGAGAGCCCCGCACGAGTCGTCGACGTGATTTCGGCGACACGGATGTTCTGAGCGACACGCTCCTCAATCTTGCGCGTCACGAGTTGTTCGACCCGCTCTGCGCTCTGGCCGGGCCACGGCGTCACCACAGCAATCTGCCGAACGGGGATGTCCGGGTCCTTGCGTTTGGGCATTGCCACGTACGCCCAGATCCCCCACGCAATGACGCCGACAAGCAGCACCCACGCCACGTGCCGGTTCTCGACGAAGAAGCGAGACACGCTACTGGACTTCCTTCACGACATCGCCAGGACGAAGGAGGTTCGCTCCCGACGCAACGATCCGTTGGCCGGCCGTGAGGCCCTCGAGAATCGCGACTTGATTGCCGACCAGAGGGCCAGGCTGTACGTAAATGACCTTGACCGCCGCCGTGCCTCCGTCCTTCTGCTCCACGGTGTACACGAGGTATCGATCGCGAACCGGATCGTGGACGAGTGCGTCGATCGGAATACGTACCTGATGACGATCGCCCGCCTCTTCTGGCACCTGAATGGACGCGATCATTCCCGAGCGTAGCTTCAGGGTCGGGTTGTCAATCGCAACGGTGATCTCGAATGATCGCACTTTCGGATCGGCCGCGGGCGCGACCGACAAGACGTTCCCCTGAAAGCGCTCGTTCGCGAACGCGTCGACGGTCAATGGCAGGAGCTGTCCGGCTTGAAACGTGTGGAGTGCCGTGTCTGGCACACTGAAGCGGGCTTTGACGAGGTGCAGGTCTGCCAGCGTAAATGCGGGAGTCCCCGACGAGACGAGCGCTCCGACATCGACCTGCCGTTCGAGAAGAATGCCCTCGAACGGTGCGCGCAGCTCGGTATCACCGAGCGCGATCCTGGCCTCTCGCAGTTGCGCGGCCGCTGCGGTATCTCGCTGTTGTGCGGCAGCGAGCGAGGCGGTCGCCGCATTCACCTTGGCTCGTGCAACGTCGAGTCTCGCTTTGCTGGCGTCGTAGGCGGGCTTGGTGACGCTTTCCTGTTCCCAGAGCGTGGCGATACGTCCAAAGTCGGATTCCGCCTGAGTGAGAGCCGCCTGTGCCTCGGCGAGTGCGGCCTCGGCGGCGCCGATCCCTGCGGCCGATTCCTCGCGTAACCCCTGCGCCTTGTCGACGACCGCCTGATAATCCATCGTCCGAACGCGAGCGAGTACAAGTCCTGTCGTGACGGCAGCGCCTGGCTCCACCGCGCGGGTCCGCCCGTCGGCGCCTTTCGTTTGTCGGACATCGACGACGTAGCCCGACACGCGGAACGCAAGAGCGACTTGCGCATTGGGCGTAATGATCGCGGAGTACGTCGTCGATGGCGCGCGGGTCGAAGGCTCGACGGCCACGAGCAGGACAGCCTTCGGAGTGCCGGCATCCGTATCCGAGCCTGCACGACCCACGCATCCGCAGGCGTGAACAGCAGCGACCGCGACGACCACCCGAAGCGTCGGTAACTTTCGCATGTTCAGCGGTCCCTGCCGACGGCCTTTTCGAAATCGGCCTCCGCCGTTGCGAGGTCCGTCAAGGCCTCCGTATACCGATGGTTCGCGTCCGCAACACCCGATTGAATCTTGGCCACCTCACTGAGGACCACCTCTCGCTGCAGATATCGATTGCGTGCGACACGAAGCGCCTCGCTGTTCCACGATTGCAGCGCTTGCGCGAGCTCGAGTTGCTTCCGTGCTTCGACGATCCGTCGATACTGATGCGCAACGTCGGTCATGACTTTCGCTTCCGTGTCTCTCAATTCCAACATTGCCCGCGCTTCAGCGTCTTCCTTCGTCTCGACCTCTTTCCGTTTTCGTCCCCAATCGAACACGTCCCAGGTTGCCTGAACGCCCACGCTGCTCAGGGTGTTCGGAAGGACGCTGCTGTAATTGACTGTACGGAACGCGAGGAGCGAGAGACTGACGTCTGGAATTCGCTCGGCATTCGCGAGTCGGCGTTCGAACTGCGCCTGGCGCTGCTGCACCTTTGCCAGACGGATCTCTGGACGGGACGTCAGGGCTTCGGCGTACGCGTCAGCCAACGCCACAGGCTCGCTGCCGACCATGCTCGAGACATCGATTTCCAGCGGTGTGTCGATCGGCCGTCCCATCAGGCGATTGAGGTGTTCCTTCTGCGTCTGGATTGGGTCGTCCATCTTGAGCAGCTCGTATTCCGCCTGAACGAGCTGCGCCTTGACGTTCAGCACGTCCGCTTGCAGCGCGACGCGCTGGAGCGCCTGTTGACGTGTTTCCTGATCGAGCTGACGAAGGAATTCAACGCTGGCTTGCAGCGTCGCCTTGCCACTTTCAGCCCGAGCGATGCCGTAGTAGAGACGTCGTACTTCATTGACGACGCCCTGTCGCTTGGCGCGAACCTGCTCGGTGGTTGCCTCGACGCCGATCTTGGCGAGCTCGATGCCCAGTCCGGCCTTGAATTGCTGCGTCAGCGGTTGCGCCACGCTGGCGTAGCCGATGAATCCAAACCGTAAAGGGCTCTCCAGAGTGGTCGTCTGGCCTGGAATGGGACCATCGAATGGGTAGACGCCGAGGCTCCCGCGCTCGAGGGTCACGCCCAATTGCGAGAGCGGCTGCGACCCCAGCGCGGTCACGGAGAAGGTCGGCAGCCGGCGCGTCCGGGCGACGTCGACGTCTCGCACCGCTTTCTCGCGTTCGAGTTCGGCGATGCGGATGGATCGATCGTTGTTTTCTGCGGCGTGCACCGCGTCGCTCAGCGTGATCGTCTGGGCGTGCAAAACGCGCGGTGTAAGAAGGCTTGCCACGCCGACGAGCACCATCGTTCGGCGGACGAACGAAGACCGACGATTGTGAGCCATTGTTCCTCGCTCGAGCGCTCCCTCCAGCGCTGCCGTCGGCTCAATCAAGTTACGAGGACGCCCGACAGAAGGCGTGAAAGTCCTGTTGAATTCTTGTAGGAATCACGTGCGCGCGTCTTGAACAAACTGGCTGACTTGCGAGCGGCGCTCCGCGATGCCAGAATCCGCTGATGGCGCTCGATGCGCGCCACGGCACGGCCCCCTGGCCCAGTGCGATGATCGTGTGCGGCCCAGGTTTCAGGGCCGCGCCGCACCGCCATCACTCCGTTCAGTTGCTCATGACGCTGCGCGGATCACTATTGGTACGCAGCGGCCGCGAGAAAACGTGGCGGAACTGCGGTGCGGTGTGGGTGCGTCCCGACGCTACTCATGAGATGGACGCGCGGGGCAGCACGCTCCTGATCGGGTTCATCAACGCGGAGAGCGATTTGGGTGCCGCGATCGCCGAGCGCATCGACGGCGACATCGCCTGCGTACCCCGCCGCCAGGTCGCGCGATGGCGCGCCGTGCTGGGACCGACGCCGACCGAAGCGGGTGCCGAGCGCTGGCTGACCAGATTGTTTCTGCGCCGGAGGCGTGACGTCGCGATCCATCCCGGCGTCCAGCGGGTGCTGAGCTACCTTCAGCAGCCACGGCCCGTGGCGGACAAGCTGTCTCTGAACACGCTGGCCAGCATCGCGGGCCTGTCGCCGTCGCGCTTCATGCATGCGTTTACCGAGTCGGTCCGCGTTCCGGTGCGGCCCTACATCCTCTGGCTTCGGCTTCAGCGCGCGGCCTGCGACTTGATGGGAGGCGCCAGCGTCACGAGCGCCGCCCATCGAGCCGGATTCTCGGATGCGGCTCACCTGACGCGCACGTTTCGCCGCATGCTTGGCGCGACACCGTCGCAGCTGGCTCTGTTGAACAGAGTGAGCCTCGGGTTTTCGCGCAAAGCGGCCGGCTCTCCCGCAAAACGACGATCGTCGAACGTCACCGAGCCGGCAGAATGCCAAAGCGGTAGTGACGCTTCACTCAGGTAGCCATCCATCGAATACGGGCTGCCCGGGGTTCGTCCCACATTGCTCCTGTGACAGTGTCGAGCGGCGGTGTCCCAGGTGAAGAATACGCGCGCGCATCGGAGCTCGTCTGTGACCGTACGATCGCAAGAGCGGTATCGCTACCGTGGACAAAGCAGCGCCGTGCAGCTGACGTCGCGGTCGATGCTGAAGCGCAAAGTAAGATCGACGCGTGGCGTACGCGTGTCCCGCGCGGCTGCGGCTCGCCGAAGTCATCTCGGCGCTGTCACTGGCCACCGATCTTGGTCTCGGCCAGCCACTGGCGCACGCGCTGCGCACATGCGTGTTCGCGCTTCGCCTCGGTCGCGCATTGAGCCTTAGCGATCGTGGGCTCGCGGATATCTATTACACGACGCTGCTGCGGTTTATCGGCTGCACGTCAGAGTCGCACGAGCTCCTCGCCTTCACAGCTGGGGACGACGTCGGGTTCCGTCACGTGATGGTCGCGGTCGGCAACGACACGCCGGCGGAAATCGCGGCGCATCTGACGCGGTTCATGACCGCGGCTGAGGTCCACAGCGACGTCCGGGGAATTCGCGACGCTCTGGAATCCGACGTCGGCCTTGGTGCGCAGCTCGCAGTGGCTCATTGTGAAGTGGCGACGATGCTCGCAACGCGTCTGGGCCTGGGCGCGACGGTATGCAACGCACTCGCGCATGCCTTTGAACGGTGGGATGGACGCGGTTTCCCGGGGGGACGCTCGGGAGAAGAGATCCCGCTGCCGGTGCGAGTGGCCGTCGTGGCACGTGACATCGAAGTCCTGACGCGTACGGAAGGCGTGGAGCAGATGCGAGACGCGTTCCGTCGACGTCGCGACCGCAGCTACGATCCGCGACTCGTCGACGCATTCCTTGAACACCGAGGAGACGTCTTGGCGCCCGTCGACGATCGCACCATCTGGGATGACGTGTTGCGCGCCGAGCCGGGTGGACCGGTGTGGATTCCGAGCGAACGCATCGACGCAGCGCTGACAGCCTTCGCCGACTTCGCCGATGCGAAGACGCCATTCACGCTGGATCATTCGCGGCGCGTTGCAGAGCTCGCCGAGACCGCCGCGCGAGATCTCGGACTGTCCTCGCACGACAGCACGGCCGTGCGCCGGGCGGCGCTGCTGCACGACATTGGCCGAAGTGGGATCGCGAATGCGATTTGGGAACAGCGGGGCGCGCTGTCTGTGGCTCAATGGGAACGGGTCAGGCTACACGTCTATTACACGGAGCGCATTCTGGCGCATTGCGACGATCTTCGGGCGCTTTGCGCACTCGCATCCTCGCATCATGAACGGCTGGACGGGTCTGGATACCACCGGGGCACGCGAGGCGCCGACCTCGACATGCCGGCACGAGTGCTCGCCGCGGCGGACGCGTGCCAGGCGATGTTGCAGGAGCGTCCGCATCGCCCGGCTCGGAAACTCGACGATGTTGTCCGGGAGTTGCGTCGGGAATCCTCGTCCGGTCGGCTCGACGGCCGTGTCGTAGAGGCCGTGCTGGCCGCAGCTGGCGCACCTGCAGGTCGTCCGTCTGGCACGAATCCCGCCAAGCTGACCGATAGGGAAGTCGAGGTCCTTCGGCTGATGGCGCGCGGTCACTCCAATCGCGAAATGGCCCGATCGTTGAACATCACACCGAAGACTGTCGGACATCACGTGCAGCACATCTACGACAAGATCGGCGTCTCGACGCGCGCGGCCGCGGCCGTGTTTGCCGTGGAGAACCACCTGCTCTAACCCTACCGACTCGTGTGAATTGTGAATGACGTCGGGCGATCGTCCGATGTGTGACCCGCTCGCGTCTATCGATACTACGGCGCATGGAGGTCGTCATGAGCCGCATTCAAGGTTTCGACGAACTGATGTCGCGGGTCGCCTGGTTCGGGCTCGCTGTTCTGATTCTCACCACCGTTCATCACATTTATGGCGCGTATGCGTACGACACACCATGGCGTCTGCACGTCGGATTCGTCAGCGTGTCCGCCGCGGCCGCGATCGCGGCGTCGTTGTTCGCGGCCAGGCGTGCCGTCAATCAGGTGGTTCGCGATTTCGCATTCTGGGTGTTCGTGATCGTCAGCTTGGTTGTGCCGGTGCTGCTCATCGGCTTGTTCGAAGGCGGCTACAACCACGTGCTCAAAGACGCGATGTTCTTCGCCGGACTACCGACGTCGATTTTCGATCGGCTTTTCCCGCCGCCTATGTACGAAAAGCCCGATGACCTGTTCTTCGAAATTACCGGCGTGATGCAACTGTTTCCAGGCGCGCTGACGGGATGGTGGCTCTATCGTCTGGTGCGACAGCGCTCGTCGGCGAGGTCGCGTCGCACGTACGACGCGCGCGCGAATGTGGTGAATGCGTGATTGATCAGTCAATGCGATGGCGCTGGTGGATCGGCAATGTGGTGACCCGCGCGTGAAGAAGGCGCACTAGTTGGCGGAGGCTCGGAAGCGCCGGCAGTCCGGCATCCGCCATAATTCCGCCTGAGGGGTGACACGACGGCGCGCGTGCCGGCGTATTCGCCTTAGGAGCAGGGATGCTGTCGCGCGATCGCTGGTTCTTTGTCCTCATCGTCATTCTGTCGGCGCTCTCACATTCGGTATCGACGCAATCCGGGCCACCACAGTCCGGATCCGCCACGAATCCGCCACTCGCCTCGAAGCGAGCGTCATCCGCGAGTCGCGTCACCGAGGCGCCGTCGATTGATGGCGCCCTGGACGAGGGCGTCTGGCTGAGCGCTGCGCCGCTCAGCGGCTTCGTGCAGGCCGAGCCATTCCAAGGGCAGCCGGCCTCCGAGAACACCGAGGTGCGGATCCTGTATGACGACGAGGCGATTTATGTGGGCGTCGTCTTGCA
>Ga0111538_10004399_pt1 | contig 19593 bp, 18 predicted proteins | sample SoiMethybrSBSTD1_FD_79669 | JGI IMG/M metagenome (GOLD analysis project Ga0111538, IMG submission 79669) | Bulk soil microbial communities from a Populus tree surrounding site in Tennessee, USA - Soil MetaG P. TD hybrid SBSTD1 (version 2)... | ecosystem: Environmental > Terrestrial > Soil >...
CGAACTCGACCGCGCCAAGCAGGACCGCATCAAGAAGGTGATGGAGCAGGCGAAGCGCCCGCGCAAGCGGTGACACGTGCCCATTTGGCGCGATTCGCCCTGACCGAGGCGCGAACCACGGGCCCCCGCCGGCTGGGCTAGTATCGCTGCCGCCTGCGGCGCGGTCGCCGCGCTCGGCGTCATCCCTCAATGCCGCTCGTTCATCCGCAGTTCGATCCCGTCGCGTTCTCCATTGGCCCGCTCGCGGTGCGCTGGTACGGGCTGATGTACCTGGTCGGCTTCGCGCTGATATGGACCGCCGGCCGTTACCGCATCGCGAGCGCGGGCAAGACGACACTGACGGCGAAGGACTTCGACGATCTGCTGTTCTACGGGATCCTCGGCACCATCCTCGGCGGGCGCCTGGGCTATGTGCTGTTCTACAAATTCTCCGATTACCTGACCGTGCCCTGGAAGGTGCTCTACGTATGGGAGGGCGGCATGTCGTTTCACGGCGGGATGCTCGGCGTGATCCTCGCCATGGTGTGGTTCGCGCGCAGCCGTCGCGTGGATTGGCTACTCGTCACCGACTTCATCGCGCCGCTGGTGCCGCTGGGACTGGCCGCCGGGCGCCTCGGCAACTTCATCAACGCGGAACTCTGGGGTCGGCCCGCGACCGTGCCGTGGGCGATGGTGTTCCCCAACGTGGACACGGTGCCGCGCCATCCGTCTCAGCTCTACCAGTTCGGGCTGGAAGGATTGACGTTGTTCGCCCTTTTGTGGTGGTTCACCGCGCGGCCGCGGCCACGCGGCGCGGCGTCGGCGGCGTTTTTGATCGGCTACGGCGCGCTGCGCTTTGGCGTCGAATTCACGCGTGAGCCGGACAGCTTCCTCGGGTTACTCGCCGCCGGGCTCTCGATGGGCCAGTGGCTCTCCGCCCCGATGATCGTCGCCGGGGTGGCGATGATGGTCTGGGCCCACCGCGCCAGCGCGCGCTGAGCCGCAGTCAATTCAGCTTTTTGGGGTTGCGCGCGGGCGCGCCGCTCGCGGCCGGCTTGGCGCCGCCGGTGCGGCGGTCGAGCAACCGGCCGAAATTGCTGAGTGAGATCAGGTGCGCGTAGACGCGCGCGAGTATTCCCTGCTGCGTGAGTTCCTTCAGTTTCTCCGGCGCGAGCGCGCCCAGCTTGTGCTCCGCGACGCGGTACATCCCCGTCATCGCGAGCGGCGCGCCTTCATTGGGGATGGCCTGCATGGAGAAGGTCTCAAGCAGGCCCAGGCCGGCGAGCGCGCGTGACATTTCGTCGCTGCGCACGAGGTCGGCTTCGTATTCGAACAGGAGCTTCTTGCGCTCCTCCCAGACCGGCAGCGGATCGCCCTTGGCACTGTGGAGCGCCTCGCCTTTGTCGTTGATTGCGCGTTTCTCGACGCACGCGACACGCTCCGCCTGCTCCTGGCCGTTCACGCTGATCCGCGTCATGCAAAACGGGTAGCGCCGCACGTAGGCCGGGAGGTAGACGCCGGCATCCCATTCGCCGCCCGCCGTCACGAACAGGTTTTGCTGGCTCTCCAGGCCCAGCACCGCCATTGCGACGAAGCTCTTGCCCTCGTCGCTGCTGACGAAGGCGATCGGGTAATCGCGGCACGCCGCGGCGAACTCGGTGAACGAGAGCGGCAGCGCGGTGAGATTGCGGAACACGACCGGCAGCTTGCGCGCCTCCGGCAGCAGCACGCGGTGCTGCTTGGTAAGGACCACGATCTCCTGGTAACCGTAGGGCGGCCTGATATCCATGACGGCTTCCCGTGTCTGGGGCGAGAAAAGATTATAGCGGGATGCACTGTCAGCGGCTCCTGGATTGTCGTTTTCCGCCAAGCCGTTGTAGAATCCCGCCCTCGCGGAATCACAAGCGTGGGGACGTAGCTCAGCTGGGAGAGCGTCGCGTTCGCAATGCGAAGGTCGAGGGTTCGATCCCCTTCGTCTCCACCATCATCACCGGGGCCGGATTCGTTCCGGCCCTTTTTATTGCGCCGGGCGCGGCGGGGCTTCTGGCAGAATAGCGGCTGCTTGCGGCCGGCGGCCGCCGGAACGGGAAGGTGCCATGTTCAGCAGATTGATGCCGCGCGAAGGCAGGTTCTTCGACTTGTTCAATGCCCACGCCACGCAGATCGTCGAGGGCGGCCGCGCGCTCGTGCTGCTCTTCACCGACTTCGAGGCCGCTGCGGTCCACGCCGCGCGCATCGACGTCGCCGAGCACAGCGCCGACAAGATCACGCACGAGACCATCGCGCTCCTGCACAAGACCTTCATCACCCCCATCGACCGCGACCAGATCCACCAGCTCATCACCAACATGGACGACATCCTGGATCTCATCCAGGACACCGCCGAGTCGATCGTGCTCTACGACATCCGGCGCACCAGCCCGGAGGCGCAGCAACTGGCGCAAATCTGCCAGATGACGTGCGAGCGCGTGAAGGCGGCGGTCGGCCTGCTCTCGAACCTGCGCGACCCGGAGGCGATACTCAAGACCTGCGAGGAAATCGACCGCCTGGAATCCGATGCCGACCGGGTGATGCGTTCCGCCATGTCGCGGTTGTTCCGCGAGGAGCCCGACGTCAAGCAGCTGATCAAGCTGCGCTCGATCTACGAGTTGCTCGAGCTGATCACCGACCGCTGCGAGGACGTGGCCAACATCGTCGAAGGCATCGTGCTGGAGCATTCGTAGCACCGATCCGCGATGGAGCCCGTCCAGATCAGCCTGGCTGTCGTGATCCTGCTCGTGCTGGTCGCGCTTGCGTTCGATTTCATGAACGGTTTCCACGACGCCGCGAACGCCATCGCGACGATCGTCTCCACCCGGGTATTGAAACCCCACCAGGCAGTGATGATGGCGGCATTTTTCAATTTTGCGGCGGTATTCGTATTCCATCTCAGCGTGGCGACCACCATCGGGCGCGGCATCATCGACCCTGCCGTGGTGGACCATTACATCGTGTTCGGCGCGCTGGTCGGCGCCATCGCCTGGAATGTGATCACCTGGTATTTCGGCATTCCCTCGAGTTCGTCGCATGCCCTGATCGGCGGGCTGGTCGGCGCCGCGGTTGCGAAAAGCGGAACCGGGTCCCTCATTACCGCAGGCCTCTTGAAGACGGTCGCGTTTATCGTGCTGGCCCCGCTCATGGGATTCGCCCTGGGCGCCACGTTCCTTATCATCGTTTCCTGGCTGTTCGTGCGCTCGACGCCGGCGCGGATCAACGGTTGGTTCCGGCGCGTGCAACTCGTCACCTGCTCGTTGTACAGCCTGGGCCACGGCGGCAATGACGCGCAGAAAACCATCGGCATCATCTGGATGCTGCTGATCGCGGCCGGCATGACCAGCGCCTCGGAGGACGTGCCGGCGTGGGTGGTCGCGGCCTGCTATATCACCATCGCCCTCGGCACCGCATTCGGCGGCTGGCGTATCGTGAAGACCATGGGCCAGCGCATCACCAAGCTGCATCCTTACAACGCGGTGTGCGCGGAACTCTCCGGTTCGTGCACGTTGTTCCTCGCCACCGTCCTCGGCATACCCGTCTCGACCACTCACACCATCACCGGCGCCATTGTCGGCGTGGGCTCGGCGCATACCGTTTCTGCAGTACGCTGGGGCGTCGCCGGAAACATCGTGCTGGCCTGGGTGCTCACGATCCCGTGCTCCGCTTTCATCGCCGCGGTGGCGTGGTGGCTTGGACGGCATTATCTTTGAGCCAGGCATATCGTTGAGGCAAACGGCATGACGCACGACCCCGCCGGCAACATGGAACATCGCGGCCAGCTCGCCGACAGCGTGGCCGACTTTGCAGCGCGCGGCACCGACATCGCGCGGGTACGCAAGCTGCGCGGCACGGCCGCCGAGTACGACCGCGCGATCTGGAAAAAAATGGCCGAGTTGGGCTGGCTTGGCATCCTGGTCCCCGATCAGCATGGCGGACTCGGGCTGGGATTGACCGAGATGGCGATCGTCGCGCGCGGGCTCGCGCGCGGGCTCGCGCCGGAACCCCTTACGGCGACCGCGGTGTTGTCCGCCACCGCGCTGGTAGCGGCGGAAAACGAGGCACTTAAGCGCGAGCAGTTACCGCGACTGGTATCGGGCCAGGTGCTGCCCGCGCTGGCGTGGCAGGAAGAGGCGGGGGCACTCGATCCCGCGGCGGTTCGCTGCACCGCCGTGGCGTTCGAGGGCGGCTACAAGTTGAGCGGGACGAAACGTTTCATCTCGGGTTCCGGCCAGGCCGACGCATTCCTCGTCACCGCGCGCGCCGGCGAGGCGGTGGTGCTGCTGTGGGTGCCGCGCGACACGGCGGGCGCGCGACTCTCCCTGGAAACACTCGCCGATGGGCGCGCGTTCGGCACCCTGGAACTCAAGGATGCGCTGGTGCCCAAGGCGCACGTGGCGGCAAGCGGCGCGGCCGCCACCGCGGCGCTCGCACTTGCGTTCGACCATGCCAACGCGATCGTGGCCGCGGAGTTGGCCGGCGTAATGGACCGGGCGCTGGAGATGAGCGTGGAGTATCTCAAGACCCGCGTGCAGTTCGGCAAGCCGATCGGGTCGTTCCAGGCGCTGCAGCACCGCGCGGTGGACCTCCATATCCACCGGGAAGTAGCGAACGCGGTTCTGGAAGAATCTCTCGCGACGCTTGATCTCCGCCCCGCCGCCGCCGCGCGTGCAGCCGCGGCGAGTCGCGTGAAGGCGCGCTGCGCGGACGCGGCGCTCAAAATCACGCGCGAGGCGATCCAGCTCCACGGCGGAATCGGCTTCACCGACGATTACGACGCCGGTTTGTACCTCAAGCGCGCGATGACGCTCGCGGCGTGGCTGGGCGGTGCGACCTGGCACCGGCGCCGCTACGCGCAGCTCACCAAGGGGGCGACAACATGAGTGCTGCGGCCGCAATTCCCGACTACAACGCGAAGAGCGACGAGGATTTCCGCAGCGAGGTGCGCGCTTTCGTCGAGCGCGAATACCCCCCCCAACTGCGCTTCATCCTGCAGCGCGCGCGCTGGCACGAGATGAAGGGCTGGTGGGGCAAGCTCTACGCCAAGGGCTGGATCGCGCCCAACTGGCCGCGCGAGGACGGTGGGATGGGCCTCGATGCAGGTAAAATGTTGATTTATATGGAGGAATTTGAACGCCACGGCTGTGCGCGGCCACCCGATCAGGGCATCACGCAGGTGGGCCCGCTCATCCTGCGCTTCGGCACGCCGGCGCAGAAGGCCTGGTACCTGCCGCGCACGCTGTCCGGCGAATGCATCTGGTGCCAGGGTTATTCGGAGCCGAACGCCGGCTCCGATCTCGCGAGCCTGCAAACCGCGGCGGTGATCGATGGCGACGATTTCGTCATCAACGGCCAGAAGATCTGGACCTCGCTCGCCGACGACGCGACGCACATCTACCTGCTGGTGCGCACCGACAAGAGCGCGAAGAAGCAGCAGGGCATCAGCTTCCTGCTGGTGGACATGAAGACGCCCGGCATTCAACTTCGCCCGATCGTTAACCTCGCTGGCCACGGCGAGTTCTGCCAGGTGTTCTTCGACAACGTCCGCGTGCCGCGCAACACGCTTCTCGGTCAGATGAACGACGGCTGGACCGTGGCGAAAGCGCTGCTCGGCTTCGAGCGCCTGGGCATCGGCAGCCCGCGGCGCCCGCAGTACGCCCTGCGCCGGCTGGAAGCGGTCGCACGCGCGAAAGGTTTGCTCGAAGACCCCGGCTTCTCGGACCGCTTCATTGCGCTGAAGCTCGACATCGAGGACGGCGCGGCGCTCTACGGGCGCTTCGTCGAGCAGGTGAAGCGCGGCGAGCCGCTCGGGCAGGACGTCTCGATGTTGAAGATCTGGACCATGGAAACCTGGCAGCGCCTGACCGAGCTCCTGATCGAGGCCGGCGCCGAGCAGGGCGTCGTGGCCGGCGTGCAGGACGTCGCCGGCGTGGAAACGGATTTCCTGAACCCGTTCTACTACTCGCGCCCCGCCACCATCTACGGTGGCTCGAGCGAGATCCAGCGCAATATCCTCGCCAAGTACGTGTTGAAGCTGCCATCTTGAGGGAGGGCAACATGGCCAAGACCATTGTTCACACTGATGCGGCACCCAAGGCGATCGGCACCTACTCGCAGGCAGTGCGCTGCGGCCCGACGGTTTACCTCGCCGGACAGATCGGTCTCGACCCGCAGACCATGGAAATGGTTGCCGGCGTCGGCCCGCAGATCCACCGCGTGTTCCAGAACCTGCAGGCGGTGGCACGCGCGGCCGGCGGCGACCTGAAGGACGTGGTCAAGTTGACGGTCTATCTCACCGATCTTGCCAATTTCGCGCTGGTGAACGAGATCATGGCGACGTACTTCTCGCAGCCCTACCCCGCGCGCGCCGCGGTCGGCGTCGCGAGCCTGCCACGCTCGGCGCAGGTGGAGATCGACGCCATCATGTATCTCGAGTAATGCGTGATGCGTGGCAGGTGATGAGTGTGAATCATGGCTCAGGCTCGCACTGATCCATCACCCATCACCCATCACCCATCACTTTCCGGGCTCGGCAAGGGCACGCTGGAGCGTCTTGCCAAGTTGGGCATCCACTGCAAATTCGACCTGGTGCTCCACCTGCCGCTGCGTTATGACGACGAAACCCGGCTCTATCCCCTGAACGAAGCGCCGCCGGGCCAGCCGGTGCTGGTCGAGGGCAAAGTCGTCAAATGCAACATCCAGTTCCGCCCGCGACGCCAGCTCGCCTGCCATATCGAGGACGGCAGCGGCGTGCTGACGCTGCGCTTCTTCAATTTCTATCAAAGCCAGTTGAAGCAACTCGCCGCGGGCACCCGCGTGCGCGCATTCGGCGAGCTCCGCCACGGCTTCCATGGGCCCGAAATGTTCCACCCGAAGTACCGCGTAGTGCAGGACGGGGCACCGGTCGCTCGCGCATTGACCCCGGTGTACCCGACCACCGCGGGCCTGCCCCAGGATGCTTTGCGGCATCTCATCTCCCGCGCGCTTGCCGATTGCGATCTCGCGGACACGCTGCCGCGCACGATGGTAGATGAGCTGGGCTTGCCGCCGTTTGGCGAATCGGTGACATTGCTGCACAATCCGCCGCCGCAGGTGCCGCGGGAGGTGCTGCAGGAGCGCCGCCATCCGGCGTGGCGCCGGGTCAAGTTCGATGAGCTGCTCGCGCAGCAACTCTCGATGCGCGCCCACTACCGCCGCCGCAAGTCCGCGGGCGCGCCTGCGCTGCGGCCGCGCGGCCAGGCGGCGCGCGCGTTGCGGGAGACGTTGCCGTTCGAGTTGACGCGTGCGCAGCACAAGGCGCTCGCCGAGATTCGCGCCGATCTCGCACGGCCGTACCCGATGCAGCGGCTGTTGCAGGGCGATGTCGGCAGCGGGAAGACCGTCGTCGCCGCCCTCGCGGCGTTGCAGTGCGTGGAGAACGGCTACCAGGTGGCATTGATGGCGCCGACCGAAATCCTCGCGGAGCAGCACTACTTGCAGTTCACGCGCTGGCTCGCACCGCTCGGTATCGCGGTCGTGTGGATTGCCGGGGGGCTGAAAAAAAGTGAAAAAAAACAAACACTTGACAAGGTTTCCCGGGGTGAGGCCATGGTTGCGGTGGGCACGCATGCGTTGTTCGAAGCGGAGGTCGCGTTCAAGAACCTGGGACTCGCGATCATTGACGAGCAGCAGCGCTTCGGCGTGCATCAGCGCCTCGCGCTGCGGATGAAGGGCGCGCGCTCCAACCGCAACGCCCAGCCGCATCAATTGATGATGAGCGCGACGCCGATTCCGCGCACCCTCGCCATGAGTTACTACGCCGATCTCGACGTCTCGGTGATCGACGAAATGCCGCCCGGGCGCTCGCCGGTCGCGACCCGACTGGTGTCGGAGGCGCGCCGCGACGAAGTGATTCAACGTATCCGCGATGCGTGCATGTCCGGCAGCCAGGCGTACTGGGTGTGCCCGCTGATCGAGGAGTCCGAGCAATTGCAGTTGAAGACCGCGCTCGAGACCCACGCCGCGCTGGCGGCAACCTTTCCGGAGCTGAAGCTGGGCCTCGTCCACGGCCGCCTGAAGGCCGGGGACAAAGCGAAGGTCATGGCGGGATTCAAGGACGGCTCAATCCAGTTGCTGGTCGCGACCACGGTGATCGAAGTCGGCGTCGACGTTCCGAATGCGACGCTGATGGTGATCGAGAACGCCGAGCGCATGGGCTTAGCGCAACTGCACCAGTTGCGCGGCCGCGTCGGGCGCGGCGCGGACGCGAGCAACTGCATCCTGCTCTACCAGAACCCGTTGACGCCCACAGCGCGCGAGCGGTTGAAAATCATCTTCGAAAACCGCGACGGCTTCGAGATCGCGCGTCACGACTTGCGCCTGCGCGGGCCCGGGGAGTTGCTCGGCGCGCGTCAGAGCGGAGTCCCCATGCTCAGGTTCGCCGACCTCGATGCCGATCTCGATCTGCTCGACGCGGCGCGCTCGGCGGCGGAGCGCCTGCTCGGCGAGCAGCCCGACGCGGCCCGCATTCACCTGGCGCGCTGGCTGGGCGCAAGGCACGACTACCTCAAGGCATAGACGGAAGAGACATGCCCCGCTCAAACCCGAGAAAGAGCGCCGTTCCGAGCGACCAAATTTGGCGCCACCGCCCCACGGCCGGCGCCGGCGATTACCTGCCCTGGCTGATCGACCGCGGCTCGCTGACCGATCGGGTGCGGGAGCGTTGCGCGACATTTCGCGTCGAGCTCGTTTTCCAGGGGCCGCACCGCGCTGCGCGCGACGAGCGCTTTATTGCCGGGGGCCGGGAACAGCGCGCTTACGTGCGCGAGGTTTTTCTCTCCTGCGGGCACACGCGGGTGGTGTTTGCCCACAGCGTGTCCCGCCTGGCCAACCTGCGCGGCACGTGGCGCGGATTGGTGCGCCTGGGCACCCGTCCGCTGGGCGCCGCCCTCTTCGCCGATCCCCGGGTGCGGCGCCACCCGCTGCGCTTTCGAAGACTTCGCCCGGGTGACGAGCTTCATGCCCGGGCGTGCGCCGCCACCGGCAAGCGCCTGCCGGCGCTGTGGGCGCGGCGCTCGTTATTCATTCTGGGTAAATCCCCTATACTTGTGACTGAAATCTTCCTTCCGGGGATCCGGGACCTGTGACGCTGACCGAAAAGCTCAACGCCTACGAGCGCCTGATGCGATTGGACAAGCCGATCGGCATCCTGCTGCTGCTGTGGCCGACACTGTGGGCCATCTGGCTGTCGGCGCCGGGCGTGGTTCGTCTCGACGTGCTGCTCATCTTCGTGGTGGGAACGGTGCTCATGCGCTCGGCGGGCTGCATCATCAACGATTTCGCCGATCGCCATATTGACCCGCAGGTCGAGCGCACCCGGGACCGCCCGCTCGCCACCGGCCTGGTCGGCCCGCGCGAGGCCCTCGTGCTCGCCGGTGTTCTACTCGTGTGCGCACTCGCGCTGGTCCTCAAGCTCCACCGGCTCGTGATCTACCTGTCGTTGTTCGCGATCGTGATCACGATTATTTACCCGTTCCTCAAGCGCTTTTTCGCGTTTCCGCAGGCCGTGCTCGGCATCGCTTTCAGCCTCGGGGTTCCCATGGCTTATGCCGCCCAAAGGGGTTACTTGCCGGCGCCGGCCTGGGTATTGATGGGCGCCGTCTTTCTCTGGATCATCGCCTACGACACCGAGTACGCCATGGTGGATCGCGACGACGACATCAGGATCGGCGTCCATTCCTCGGCGATTCTTCTGGGCCGCTACGATGTGGCGGCGATCATGGCGTGCCTGGTGGCGTTCCTCGCGATCATGGCCGGCATCGGCGTGTGGCAACGGCTCGGTGTCATCTATTACATCGGCCTCGCGCTCGCGGCGGTATTCGTCGGGCTTCAGTACCACCTCATCCGGGAGCGCAACCGCGAAAAATGCTTCCAGGCTTTCCGCTTGAACGGCTGGTTGGGAGGCCTGATCTTCGCCGGACTCCTCCTCGATATGCAGTACCGCGTCAACGTTCTTCCCTGAACGCGCGCGATGAAATACCGGGACCTGCGGGATTTCCTGTCCCAACTGGAAGCGCGCGGGGAGTTGAAGCGTGTCTCCGCCGCGGTCGATCCGCGCCTCGAGATGACCGAGATCTGCGCCCGCGTGCTGAAGGCGGGCGGGCCGGCGCTGCTATTCGAGAAACCCAAAGGCCATGCGCTGCCGGTGCTCGGCAACCTTTTCGGCACGGTGAGGCGCGTCGCGCTCGGCATGGGCGTGGATGCCGAGAATCCCTCGGCGGCGCTGCGCGAGTTGGGCCGGCTGCTGGCGACGCTGAAGGAGCCTGAGCCGCCCACGGGATGGAAAGACGCCTGGGACAAGCTGCCGCTGTTGAAAACCGTGCTGACGATGGAACCGCGGGTGGTATCGTCCGCACCGTGCCAGGAGATCGTGCGCGAGGGCGCGGACGTGGACCTGGGTCAGCTGCCGGTCCAGACGTGCTGGCCGGGCGACGTCGCGCCGCTCATCACCTGGGGGCTCACCGTGACGCGCGGGCCCAGCCAGCGCCGCCAGAATCTCGGCATTTACCGCCAGCAGGTGCTGGGCCCGAACAAGGTCATCATGCGCTGGCTCGCGCAGCGCGGCGGCGCGCTCGACTACCGCGACCACTGCCTGGCGCACCCCCGCGACCCGTTTCCGCTGGCGGTGGCGCTCGGCGCCGACCCCGCCACCCTGCTGGGCGCGGTGACGCCGGTGCCCGACGCGCTCTCCGAGTACCAGTTCGCCGGCCTGCTGCGAGGATCGAAGACGGAGGTGGTCAAGTGCATCACCCACGACCTCCAGGTGCCGGCCGGCGCGGAAATCGTGCTCGAAGGCTGGATACAACCCGGCGAGACCGCGCTCGAGGGGCCCTTCGGCGATCACACCGGGTACTACAACGAGCAGGAACGCTTCCCGGTATTCACCATCGAACGGATCACCTCGCGCCGCGACCCGATTTACCATTCGACCTACACCGGCAAGCCGCCCGACGAACCGGCGGTGCTGGGCATGGCGTTAAACGAAGTGTTCGTGCCGCTGCTCGCGCGCCAGTTCCCCGAGATCACGGACTTTTACTTGCCGCCGGAAGGCTGTTCCTACCGCATTGCCTGCGTGTCCATCCGCAAGCAGTACCCCGGGCATGCAAAGCGCGTCATGTTCGGCATCTGGTCGTTCCTGCGCCAGTTCATGTATACCAAGTTCATCATCGTCACCGACGACGACGTCAACGTGCGCGACTGGAAGGAAGTGATCTGGGCGCTCGCGACGCGCGTGGATCCGCGGCGCGACACGTTGATTACCGAGCACACGCCGATCGATTACCTCGATTTCGCGAGCCCGGTGCCGGGCCTGGGCTCGAAGATGGGCATCGACGCCACCAACAAGTGGCCGGGAGAGAGCGATCGGCGCTGGGGCGAGACGATTGCGATGAGCGAGGAAGTGAAAAAGCGCGTGGACGCGTTGTGGAAGGAACTGGGACTCTAGGCGTCCGTCATTCGAACGTGTAATGGATGCCGACGTTGAACAGCCCCATGCCCGGCATGTGCGGTTGCCCCGGCAACCGGCCCCCGAATCGCAGCGCGGTTTCGCCTTCGCCTTCGAGCGGCCTCATCCACCGTACCGGCCCGACGCGCCCGGAGAGCTGCCACCCGGTCTTGGGAATGTAGATTGTGGGAGAAAGTTTCAGCGCCGAGCTGGTCGCGGCGCCGCTCGCGAGGCCGTAGCGATGGTCGCCGGGCCGCGAGAAGGAGTATGTCGCTCCCGCCTCGACGGCTGCACGGGTCTCCGCCACGATGCCGGGCGCGGAGTTGGACTGCGGGGACGCCGGGCGGAATAGTTGCTGAAGCGTGACCGCGCCGTCGGGTTGCGTCGCGAGGAGGGAGTCGGCGGCGTCCGCGGCGAAAACCGGCATGACCGTCGCCAAAATTGCCGATACCAGCCCTGCGCGATGACGCAGCATGAACAATCCCCCAGTTGCAAATTATTCTACGCCCGTCTCCGCGTAAATCAACGCGTGGGAATGCAGTTTTCCGATTGTCGCCCGGCGGTGACCGAACTCTTATTTGGCGACGCCCGCCGTGGCCTCGCCCTGCGCGCGCGCGTGCACCCATCTCAACAGCGCATCCTGCACCGGTTGCGCATTGCCGGCGTTGGCGTGATTGACGATGAAGACCACCACAACGCGCCGGCCGCGGGCATCGAGCACGTAGCCGGCAATCGCGCGCACGCCCGACAGCGTCCCGGTCTTGATGTGCGCCTGGCCCGCGACGTCCGCGCCCGAGAGGCGCTTTTTCATGGTGCCGTCCACCGCGGCAAGCGGCAGCGACGCCATCAACTCGGGCATTACCGGGCTCTTGTACGCAGCGAGCAACAGTTCGCCCAGGTTTTTTGCGCTGATGCGCTCGACGCGCGAGAGGCCGGAGCCGTTTTCCAGCACCAGTTCCGGGAACGACAGTCCCTTGCCCGCCAGCCACTGGCGGATGACGCGGCCGGTCTTGTCCACGCTCGCGGGCGCACCCGCCATCGCCGCTCCCAGCGTCAGGAACAGTTGCCGCGCCATCACGTTGTTGGAGTACTTGTTAATATCGCGCACCACTTCGGATAACGAGGGCGACTGCACGCTTGCGATGAGCCGTGCGTCCACCGCCGCCGGGCCCTCGCGCACGCCACCGGCGAAGGCGCCGCCCAGTTCGCGCCACAATTCGCGGAACAGAGCGTGCGCGTACTGGGCGTGGCTCAACACGCTGAAATGGCGCACGCGTTCGCCGCAGCTGGCGGGAAAAACACCATTGAAAACCAAACGCGCCGTTTGCGCGTTGCCCTGCATGTCGAGCTTCACCTTTCCCGCCCAGTCGCCGCAGGCGCCCTTGGAATCCAGCGTCAGGTTGTTGATGACCTGCACCTGCGGCAGCACCGGCTCGGCCACGATTTGCACCGTGCGCGCTTCGGCATCGGGTATGAACTGCAGCCGCACCGCCTTGAAGTTGATGAGCAGCGCGTCGGGGCCGGTGTTGTACGGGCGGTTCGGTTGGTCGTCGAAGCGCCCGGGGTCGATCTCGTCCGCCGGGAAAAAGCTGCGGTCGAGCACGAGGTCGCCGCGGATCTCGCGCAGTCCGCGGCCGCGCAGTCCGCGGAGCAGCAGCCAGAAGTTCTCGATCGTCAGCTTGGGGTCGCCGCGGCCGCGCAGCACGAGGTCGCCGGTGAGCACGCCGTCCTTTATCGGCCCGCCGGCGTAGGCGTCGGTGACCCACATGTATGCCGGCCCGAGCAGCTCCAACCCGGCGTAGGTGGTGAGCAGCTTGATAGTGGAGGCGGGGTTGAGCGCACGCTCTGCGCCGGCCGACAACAGCGGGCGCTCCGCGCCGGTCTCGTGCACGTAGAACGCCGCTGCGTTCTCGGGTACGCCGGCCTGCGCCAGCGCCCGCGCGAGCGGTTCGGGCAACTGCGCTTGCGCGGCGCCCGCGGCGAGCACGATCACCGAGATGAGGAGGGTTCTAATCATCCTGCAGCCTGGGCGAGCATTGTACAGGTCAGTGCGCGTCGAGTAACCGGGCGGTGCGCCCCGCGAGTAGCTCGATCTCCTCGTCGCCGATTACGTACGGCGGCATGAAATAGACCGTGTTGGAGAGCGGCCGCAGCAGCAGTTCCTGCTCCAGTGCCTGCGCGTGGAACCGCCGCGCGAAATGCGGGTCCTGCGTGTCGATTTCGAACGCCCAGATCATTCCGGTATTGCGGAAGTGCCTGACGCGGGGATGGCGCGCGATCACCTGTGCCGCCGACGAGATCCGCGCGCTCTTTTCCCGGTTGGCCTCGATCACGCGCTCGGCCTCGAAAATATCGAGGGTGGCCAGCGCGGCGCGGCAGGCCAGCGTATTGCCGGTATACGAATGCGAGTGGAGAAAGCCCCGCGCCGTGTCGTCATCGTAGAACGCCTGGTAGACCGCGTCCCGCGTCATCACGGCGGATAGCGGGAGGTAGCCGCCGGTAATGCCTTTCGAGAGGCACAGGAAGTCCGGCACGATGCCGGCTTGATCGAAGGCGAAAAACGTTCCGGTACGGCCGAAGCCGGTCATGATCTCGTCGGCGATGAGATGCACACCATAGCGGTCGCAAATTGCGCGCGCTCGCCGCAAGTACTCCGCGTCGTACATCGCCATGCCGGTTGCGCCCTGCACGAGCGGCTCCACGATCAACGCCGCGGTTTCGGCGTGGTGCTGATCGAGATGCTGCTCGAGCGCCAACGCGCTGCGCGCGGCGAAATCGCGCGCCGACTCGCCTTTTTCCGCGAGCCGCCAGTCGGGACTCGCCACCTGGCTGCTCGTCATCACGAGCGGCGCGTAAGTGTCCTTGAACAGGCGCACGTCGGTCACCGCCAGCGCCCCGAGCGTCTCGCCGTGGTAGCTGCCGGCCAGGCTTACGAAGCGGGTTTTCCGCGGCTCGCCGCAGTTCCGCCAGTAGTGAAAGCTCATTTTCAACGCGATCTCGACGGCGGAAGCGCCATCGCTCGCGTAGAAACAGTGCCCCAGTCTGCCGGCGGTTGCCCGCGCCAGGCGCTCGGAGAGCTCCACCACCGGCTCGTGGCTGAACCCGGCGAGCAGCACGTGCTCGAGCTTGCCCAGCTGGTCGGTGAGCGCGGCATTGATGCGCGGATTGCAGTGGCCGAACAGGTTTACCCACCACGAGCTGATTGCATCGAGGTAGCGCCTGCCGTCGAAATCGTAGAGCCAGCAGCCGGCTCCGCGCGCCACGGAAACGAGCGGCAGGGTCTCGTGCTGCTTCATCTGCGTGCAGGGATGCCAGACGGCGGCGAGGCTGCGTTCTAGCAGCAGATTGCTGCGAGTGCTAGTTTGCATATGGGAGGTCAACGGCGGTTAATTGTCGGGCGTTGGAAGGAATGGCTGGCACCGAATTGGCTCGATGGAAAAGTGCGGGTACGCCAGTTGTACGGATTGCGGTTTGAGTCTAGCATCGTTACAGGAGCGGACCCGGCCATGCACATACTCGAGCGCATTGAGAACCAGATCGCCGCCACCGGCCTGCCGTTGGTCGGCATCACGCTTGCCGCCGTGCCCTGCCCCGATACCCCGGTGATCCTGACGCTGCACTGGCACGGCTTCGTCAAGGAGACGCTCGCGCCGGTGGAAGGGGCCGGGACGGTTTCGTACACATCGGTGCCGAGCTCCGCGCTTCAATTGAACGACCGCTGGCAGGACCTCGAGGCGGTAGACAGTGCAACGCTGGAAGCGGCCTGGGCGCTGGGCGCGTGGGACGTTGCCCGCGCCGAGCGGCGCGGATGCATGCGCCCCGGCGCCGATACCACCGAAGCGTTCGAATGCCTGCAGGCGTTCGGCGCTTTTCCCTTCGGCAGCCATTGCGCGCAGCCGGTCGTGGTGGCCGATACGCCCGATGCCGATGACCTGATGCGACTCGCGGCGCGGCGCGGCTATCTTATGTGGATGTTCCGGCCGGTCTCCGGCGGCATTTGGGCCGAGGTCGCGGACGACGCGACACTCGGCCACGCCGGCCGCCGCTCCCCGCCTTGTCCCTATCGTCCGATCCCGCCCCGCTGCGACGGCAACCGCAAGACGGTTTACCGTTTCGGGGTGCCCGCCCGTAGCCCGCAGTAATTATAACTATTTGTTTTTAAAGTAGTTTACGGCCAGCTGGCGCTAGTCGCCGGCGCCCCGGGCTTGTGCCGAAATCGGTGTTCTGGCGGTGCATTCGTACCGCTAACCTGTTGTCGTAGCGCCAACTTATTGGTATTATTAGCACTCGATAGAGATGAGTGCCAATCAGGCTTTTCTCTCCGTCATTCCAGCGAATACATCCAGTACACAGGAGGCACGAAGATGAAGATACGTCCGTTGCACGACCGCGTGATAGTCAAGCGGTTGGAAGAAGAGCGCAAGACCGCGTCCGGGATCGTGATCCCCGACTCCGCCGCCGAGAAGCCCGACCAGGGCGAAGTGATCGCGGTAGGCAAAGGCAAGATCCTCGAGGACGGCAAAGTGCGCCCGCTCGATATCAAGGCCGGCGACAAGATCCTGTTCGGAAAATATTCCGGGCAGACCGTCAAGGTAAAAGGCGATGAACTGCTCGTGATGCGCGAAGAAGACATCATGGGCGTGATCGAAGGCAAGTAAGTCACGCAACACGGAGAAATCACAATGTCAGCAAAAGACGTCAAATTTCATGACCACGCCCGCGCCAAGATCGTGGCCGGTGTCAACATCCTGGCCGACGCGGTGAAGGTCACGCTGGGTCCGAAGGGCCGCAACGTGGTGCTGGACCGCTCGTTCGGGGCGCCCACCGTCACCAAGGACGGAGTCTCGGTCGCCAAAGAAATCGAGCTGAAGGACAAGTTCGAGAACATGGGGGCGCAGATGCTGAAGGAAGTCGCCTCCAAGACTTCCGACGTGGCCGGCGACGGCACCACGACGGCAACCGTGCTCGCGCAGGCAATCGTGCAGGAAGGCATGAAGTTCGTGGCCGCCGGCATGAACCCGATGGACCTGAAGCGCGGCATCGACAAGGCGGTGGCGTCGATCGTCGCCGAGTTGAAGAAGATTTCCAAGCCCTGCACCACCAGCAAGGAAATCGCGCAGGTCGGCGCCATTTCCGCCAACGCGGACGAGCACATCGGCAAGATCATCGCCGACGCGATGGACAAGGTGGGCAAGGAAGGCGTGATTACGGTCGAGGACGGCAAGAGCCTGAACAACGAGCTCGAAGTCGTCGAGGGCATGCAGTTCGACCGCGGCTACCTCTCGCCCTATTTCATCAACAACGCCGAGAAGCAGATGTCGCTGCTCGACAACCCGTACATCCTGCTCTATGAAAAGAAGATCTCCGGCATCCGCGAGTTGCTGCCGGTGCTCGAGCTGGTGGCGAAGGCGGGGCGCCCGCTGTTGATCATCGCCGAGGAAGTCGAAGGCGAAGCTCTGGCGACGCTGGTGGTGAACAACCTGCGCGGCATCCTGAAGACCTGCGCGGTGAAGGCGCCGGGATTCGGCGACCGCCGCAAGGCCATGCTGGAAGACATCGCCATCCTCACCGGCGGTGTCGTGATCTCGGAAGAGACCGGCGCGCAACTGGAAAAGGCCACGCTGAAGGACCTGGGGCAGGCCAAGCGCATCGAGATCGGCAAGGAAGAGACCACGATCATCGACGGTAACGGCGACAACAAGGCGATCGAAGGGCGCGTCAAGAACATCCGCACCCAGATCGATGAAGCGACCAGCGATTACGACAAGGAAAAGCTGCAGGAGCGGGTTGCGAAGCTCGCCGGCGGCGTGGCGCTGATCAAGGTCGGTGCCGCAACCGAAGTCGAAATGAAGGAGAAGAAGGCGCGCGTGGAAGATGCGCTGCACGCGACCCGCGCCGCGGTGGAAGAGGGCGTCGTCCCGGGCGGTGGCGTGGCGTATCTGCGCGCCCGCGTCAATGCCAAGCCGAAAGGCGACAACACCGACCAGGAAGCGGGCATCAAGATCGTGATGCGCGCGCTGGAAGAGCCGCTGCGCTGGATCACCGCGAACGCCGGCGACGAGCCGTCGGTCGTCGTCAACAAGGTGGTCGAGGGCAAGGGCAATTTCGGCTACAACGCGCAGAGCGGCGAGTACGGCGACATGGTGCAGATGGGCGTGCTCGACCCGACCAAGGTCACGCGCTACGCGCTGCAGAACGCGGCCTCGGTCGCGGCCCTGATCCTCACCACCGACGCAATGGTGGCGGAACTGCCGAAGGAAGAATCCCACGCCGGCCATGGCCACGGCGGCATGGGCGGTATGGGCGGCATGGACATGTAACGCTGCGCGTTACATGTCCACTGGACGGGACAGGAGCAGGGGAAACCCATGGTTTCCCCCGCACCCCCATCCTTCCAGAGCGAATGCAGAAAACCCCGCGAGAGCGGGGTTTTTTGTTGCACTCAATTTGCCTTGACGCTAGAGATGATTAAAGCTTAAATAGCGCGCTTTCCGGCGTGGCAGGGCAGTGATACTTTCCGGTTGGTCGCGCCTCTTCAGCAAGTCTTGCAGCAAGTGGCCGGGTAGCTCAGTTGGTAGAGCAGGAGACTGAAAATCTCTGTGTCGGCGGTTCAATTCCGTCCCCGGCCACCACTTCCCTCGGCGTTCCCTTCCAGTAGCTGGACCTCCGCGATTTCGCGGTTGATTCCGGCCGGTCCTTGCGCGTTTGCCCGTTGTGTTTTGCGGTAGGATTCCGGCTTCCCACGAACCTTTGGAGCAGAAATGACGGTCCGCATCGCCCACAATCTGAAACTTCTCGCGCAGCACACCGCCGGCGGCGCGCCCAACCTCGGCGAAGGCATGGCGATGAAGATCAAGGACGGCCGGCGCTACATGTACATTGCGCACGAGCACGGGCCGGCGGCGTTCTCGATTTTCGACGTGACCGAGCCATCCGAACCGAAGATGCTGTTCCAGTTGCCGCTGCCCCACAACCGCGTGCGCGCGAACTCGCTCGCGATGCGCGGCGACATCCTGCTGGTGGCCTATCAAGCCTACGACCGGGGCGGCAAGCCCGCGGGTTTCCAGATCTACGATATCTCGAAGCCGGCGGAGCCGCGCGGGATTACCTTCTACGACCTGTCGGGCAACGACGATCACTCGGTCGGCGTGCACTACCTGTCGTTCATGGACGGGCGCTACGCGCACATCTGCGCGTCACACCCGGATTTCACGCCTAACCACAAGGATGACAACCAGTTCTACCAGATCATTGACCTCGCCAATCCGTCGAAACCGACCGAGGTCGGGCGCTGGTGGCTGCCGGGCCAGAGGAAGGGCGACAAGGAGCCGCCGCTGGAACACCACGTCGCGCCCTCGATCCACTTCGGCATGCGGCCGCACCACACACTTTGCTATCCCGAGCGACCGGATCGCGCCTACATCGGCTGGATCGACGCGGGCATCGTGATTCTCGACATTTCCGACAAGGCGCGGCCGAAGATGTTGAGCCGCCTCGACTACCATCCGCCGTTCCCGGGCTTCACGCACACGGTGCTGCCGCTGTTCAACCGCGATCTGCTGGTCGTCACGGACGAGGCGACCGGTGACCAGGGCGTCGACTGGCCCAAGCGCTGCTGGATCGTGGACCTGCGGCTGGAAACCAACCCGGTGATGATCTCGAGCCTGCCGACGCCGCGCGACTTCGACGCGCTGCATACGGTCGGTGGCCGTATCGGCGCCCATAACATTCATGAGAACGAGCCCGAACCGGGAAGCGCCAAGCTGGAGAACACGGTGGTCTCGACCTGGTTCAGCGCGGGCCTGCGCGTCTACGACATCGCCGACCCGTACCGGCCGGAGGAAATCGCAGCGTTCCTGCCAGAGACGCCCAAGGGCCAGCGCGGCTGCCGCATCAGCGACGTGTTCGTGGACGACCGCTCGATCATCTACGCCGCCGACCGCGCCTGCGGCGGCCTCTACGTCCTGGAATACATCGGCAAGCGGCCGCTGAACTGAGGGATGAAGCGTGAATCGTGATTCGTGAGTCGTGAATCGAGGTCCCCTTGAGGCCCATGTAGGCGAGGCGTACAATAGCGCCGGTTTCCCCTCTCATCACATGAC
>Ga0111538_10004400_pt1 | contig 19589 bp, 18 predicted proteins | sample SoiMethybrSBSTD1_FD_79669 | JGI IMG/M metagenome (GOLD analysis project Ga0111538, IMG submission 79669) | Bulk soil microbial communities from a Populus tree surrounding site in Tennessee, USA - Soil MetaG P. TD hybrid SBSTD1 (version 2)... | ecosystem: Environmental > Terrestrial > Soil >...
CTCTTTCGAGCTCTGACCTTCGCGCCTTCGCGGTTCGAGTTCTTGGCGCAGGCCGTTTGGCGGCCTTGGCGGATTTGGCGGTTCAAATCTCCGAACCGAGATGTGACGAATCGTGAGAGCCGTCCGCTAGGGGGGCGGGGCGATGGGCGCGGGGGAGAAGCGGCCGGTGACCCAGCGGGTGACGCCGAGCGCTCGATCGGCGGCGGCGTAGAGGGCGGGGTAGATGACGCGCGGCTGGCCGCGGTCGAGCGCGCGGACGATGCGACGGGCGAGGACCGCGGCGTCGCCGACCGGAGCCATGCGGGCGATGCGGCCGCCGGCCAGGTTGGCGCGGGCGCGGCGCTCGAGCGATGAGGAGACCGGGCCCGGGTGGACGGTCACCACCGCGACGCCGCGCGCCGCCAGCTCGAGGTGGGCGATCTCCGAAGCCATCGCCAGGCCGGCCTTGGCGGCGCCGTAGTAGGCGCAGCCGCGCAGCGGGGTGCGCCCGGCCATGCTGGTCAGGTTGACGATCGCGCCGCCGCCGCGCTCGATCATCCCGGGCGCGACCAGGCTCATGAGCCGGAGGGGGCTCACCAGGTCGATGTCCATGAGCCGACGTGCGTCGTTCCATTCGGTGCCGGCGAACCATCCGACGTCCATCACGCCGGCGCAGTTGACCAGCCCATCCACCGGGCCCCGGCGCCGCACCAGCTCGCCGAGCTGGTCGGCCAGCCGCTCCGGCTCGGCCAGGTCCCAGCGGTGCGCCGTCGCTCGCCCGCCGAGCTCGCCCGCCAGCCGCTCGGCCGGTGGCAGATCGACGTCGATGAGAGAGAGGCGGGCGCGCCCGTGGCGCGCGGCGAGGACGCGGGCCAGGGCGGCGCCGATGGCGCCGGCCGCGCCGGTCACCGCGATGTGCGCGAGCTCGGTCACTCTGCGGTCAGCCCGAAGTAGAGGACCAGCGCCGGCGGCCGCGCGCCGACCTCGAGCCACGCCTGCCCGAGGTAGAGGCCGGGGGACAGCTCGCGGATCTCGTCGCGGATGGGCCGGATGAAGAACGGGTTGTCCGGGCGGTCGTAGTCGAGCTGCAGAGCGTCGAACGCGCCGGCCCGCGAGCGGCCGATGAAGGTCTCGAACCGGTACAGCCGCCAGCGGTCGATGACGACCCGGTTGATGCCTTCGCCCTTCTCGTCGCCCGGGGTGAAGCTCTTGCCGCGCCAGGGGAAGCGCGAGCTCGAGGCCCAGCGGCGCAGCAGCGCAGCCACCGGTCCGCGCGGAACCGGCGGCCAGGCGAGCATGCGGCCGCGCAGATCGCCGGTCACCCGGTCGAGCCGCGGCACCGATGCGCCGGCGTAGAGCGCCGACAGCCGGTCGGGCGAGAGGGCCAGGAGATCGTCGAGCCTGTGGACGCCGGGGGCGGCGCTGGGGCGGGTCGAGCGGGCAGGGCGGGCCATGATGGGGAGCCTCCTCGTTTCACATACGGCGTCGTATGCGAACTTGATATTTCACATACGATGTCGTATGTCAATAGTCGATGGGCCGACCCGCCGTCCGCCGCCGCCGTCGGACCCGCGCCGAGGCGCGGGAGCAGAGCCGGTCCGCGCTCCTGCGCGCCGGCATCGAGCTGGTGGCGAGGGATGGCATCGACGGCCCCAGCCTCGACGCCATCTGCGCCCGCGCCGGCTACACCCGCGGCGCCTTCTACGGCCACTTCGCCGACCGCGACGAGTTCCTGGTCGCGGTGATGGACGAGGTCGGCCGCCGCTTCCTCGACGCCGTGCTGAGCGCCGCCTCCGGCGCCACCGACCTGGTCTCGGTGGCCGGCCGCTTCCTGACCGCGCTGGCGCGCGGCGACTACCCGCTGGCCGGCAAGCGCGGGGTCAAGCCGCACCAGCTGCTCGACGCCTGCGCCCGCTCGCCGCGCATCCGCGCCCGCTACGTCGCGCTGGTCGAGGACGCCATCGCCCGGCTCGGCGCCGTCATCGGCAGCGACCAGGCGCGCGGCGCGCTCCGCCGCGACCTCGACCCCGGCGAGCTCGCCCGCCTCCTGCTCGCCGTCGTCATCGGCGCCCACACCATGCTCGAGCTCGACATGGAGCTCGACGTGGCGCGCCTCGGCGGCCAGCTGGTGCGCGTCCTCAGGGCGTGAGCTCGGCCGGCAGGCCGAAGCGTGCAAACCGATCGGGGATGCGGAAGGCGTGGATGCCCGCCACCCGGTCGCCCGCCCACTCGATCACATGGATGCCCCCGACCGGACGGAACACCGACTCGCCCGGCGCCCGCAGGTATCCGGCGGCCGCGACCCCGCCGGCGGCGGACGCCGGCAGGAAGCGCGACTGGAAGCCGCTCGCCTGCAGCCACTGGAAGAAGCCCAGGATCGCCGCGGCGCCGCTGAACCAGGTCGGGTCGGGCGGCATGGTGAGCACGGCGTCGTCGAGCAGCAGTCGAGCCAGGAGATCGGGGGTGCCGGACTCCCACGCCTCGATGTAGCGGCGCAGGAGCTCCTGCACCGCCGCGTCATCCGGCGCCGCCACCGGCCGCTCGCGGCCCCGGTCGAGCGTGGCGCGCGCCCGCTGCAACGTGCTGTTGACCGCGGCGACGCTGGAGTCGAGCAGCTCCGCGGTCTCGGCGGCGGAGAAGCCGATCACCTCGCGCAGGAGCAGGACCGCGCGCTGGCTGGCCGGCAATTCGTGGAGGAGCGTCATGAACGCCACCGCCACGCTCTGCCGGGCGCTGACCCGGGCCTCCGGGCTGTCCGGCGCGCTCCATAGATCCGGCGGTGCCGGGTCGAGCCAGATCGGATCATCGATGGGACCCGCCGGCATCGCGCCCGGCTCGAGCGGCGGGCCGCGCCGGTCCGGCATCGTGCGCGCCGGCCGCCGCGCCGCCAGATCCAGCGAGACGTTGGTCGCGATCCGGTAGAGCCAGGTCCGCAGGCTCGAGCGACCGGCGAAACCGGCCAGACCCTTCCAGGCCCTGACCAGGGTCTCCTGCAGGGCGTCCTCTGCGTCGGCCAGCGAGCCGAGCATCCGGTAGCAGTGGGCCTCGAGCTCGCGCCGGTAAGTGGCCGCGATCTCGCCGAACGCCGCCTCGTCGCCGCTGCGCGCGCTCTCGATCAGCGAGGTCTCCGACCGCATGGGCAGGAACGCTAGCACAGAGCGGCCGATGAGTTTCTCGCCGGGCCCCGGTCTACATCCCAAACCGAAAGGACGCGACCATGACCAAGGCCTGGCGACGGACCCTCCTCTCCATCACGCTGACCCTCGGCGCCTGCTCGTCCGACGACGACCCGCCCGGCGGCGAGCACCTGGCGGTGGTGCGCGGAACCCTGGCTGACCCGGCGACCGCCCGCGCCGATCACGACGGTACGGCGGCGGCGGTCGAGGCGCACGCGACCGAGCTCGGCGACATCGGTCACACGATCGGCCTCGGCGCCTCGATCTTCGACACCGGGCCCCACGAGTTCGTCGCCATCGATCGCTGGGCCGAGCCTGACAACATGGACGAGTTCTACGGCGACCCGAACTTTCGCGCCGGTCTGGAGGCGCAGGTCGACAACGCGTCCGTCCAGCACTACCGGCGCCGCGCCGACTGGTACGGCTGGGGCGACGCCGCCGCCGCCAGCGGCGGGCCGCGCTGGTTCGCGCTGGTCCAGGCAGAGTTTGCCGACCCGCCGACCGCTCAGGAGGGCCACGACCGCGCGGCGCGCGCGGCCGAGAGCGTTGCCGCTCAGCTCGGCGATCGCGCCCACCTGGTCTTCACCGGGCGCGACGACGAGCGCGCCTTTCTCGCCCTCGACATCTGGGAGAGCCCGTCCGGCATCGCCGCCTTCTATGGCGACCCCGGGTTCCAGCAGTCGGCCGCCGAGCTCTTCACCGGTCCGCCGGTGGTGACCGTCTTCCACTCGACCAACTGGCACCAGTGGGGAGTGGACGAGCCGGTCGCCTCCCTCGACGGCGCGTGGCAGGTGACCTCCTTCACCTGCGACGGGGCCGCGATGCCGATCGGCGACTTCTCTCTCACGGTGCGTGCCGCCGCCGGCGTCTTCGTGCAGGCGTTCGACCCCGGCTGCGTCGCCACGCTCGAGGAGGAGTACGTCTACGCCCAGGACGGAGGCTTCGAGATCGCTCCGCTGGACCTCACCTGCGACCCGTCCGATACCTGTGACGCCGTCCTGGGGGCCAGCTGCCTGCCGCCACCCTTGCCGACGCGCTTCGACTGGGAGCTCGACGGCGAGCGGCTGACCTTCCGCCGCACCGCCGAAGGTCCGGTCGATTTCCCCTGCGAGGTCGGCGACCAGGTCGAGTTCACGCTCGAGCGCAACAGCCTCTGACCGCGGCCAGCTGCGCCACGATCACAGGCGCTGGTGGCCGCCGCGGGCCGATTCGCGCAGCCACTGATCGATGGCGACCGCCAGCTCGGCGCTGGCGTCCTTGCGCGCCAGGTCGGCCAGCCGGCGGGCGTCGTCCTTGTGGCCGGCGGCCCACAGGGCGCCCGCTTCGGCGAAGCGCGCCTCCGCCACCAGATCGGGCGGCATCTTGGCCGCCTCGCGCATCGCGAGCGCGCGCCGCGCCATCTCGAGCCCGCGCGCGTGGTGGCCGGCGTCGATCTCGCAGCGCGAGAGCGGGATGAGGAGGTAGCTCGGGGTGGGATCGTCCGGCCCGCCCTTCTGGGCGATCGCGAGCGCGCGCCGGAGGAGCGGCTCGGCGGTGCGGCAGCCGCCGCTGGTCTCCAGCTCGACCATCGCCAGCTCGAGGAGCGGAGCGACCAGGCCGGGGAAGTCGAGGCCGCGCTTTTCGTAGACCCGGAGCGCGCGCTCGAAGAGCGGCCTGGCTTCGTCGTGACGGCCGCCCTTGCGCAGCACCACGCCGAGGTTGACCAGCGGGGCCGCCATGTTCTGGCCGTCCGGATCGGTCTTCTCCTCGACCGCCAGCCAGCGGCGCAGGTTGACCTCGGCACCGGCGGCGTCGCCGAGCTCGTCGAGGACGATGCCGAGATCGCCGAGCGACTCGGCGACCAGCGGATGCTCGCGGCCGAGCGCGCGCTCGCGGATCGACAGCGCCCGCTCGAAGCCGGTGCGCGCGGCGGCGAAGTCGCCCGAGTCCGTGTTCCAGCGCGCCAGCAGGGTCAGCGCGCTGGCGACCTGCGGGTGGTCGGGTCCGTAGGCGCTCTCGGCCAGCGCGAGCGCCTCCTGATAGAGAGCGTGGGCGCCCTCGTGATCGCCGCCGGCGTCGAGCACGGTCGCCTCGAGCCGCAGCGCGCCGAGCCGTGCCGGCCCGCGACCGCCGCTGGCCCGGCGGTAGAGCTCGAGCGCGCGCTCGGCGTGCGCGCGGGCGGCGTCCATCTGCTTGGCGTTGTAGGCCATCTTGCCGCGCGCCTCCTCGAGCGAGGCGCGGAGCGCGTCGTCGCCGACCCCGCGCGACAGGAGCAGCTCGGCCGAGGCCTCCCACGGCGCCGCCTCCGCGTCCTTCTGCTGATCGACGCCGAGCACGAACACCATGTGGACGGCGGTGTCCGCCAGGACCCGATCGGCCCCGGCGCGGGCGGCGGTCTTCGCCGCGCTGGTGAAGGCACGGGTCGCCTCGTCGAACTCGTCGGCCACCTCGGCGGTGCGGCCGCGCTCGAAGAGGACGCGCGCCCGGCGCACCTCGTCCGGCAGGTCGGCCACCGCCTGCTCGGCGTCCGCCGTGGCGTCGCGCGCGGTGTCGAGATCGACCATCGAGATGGCGACGCGGGCGCGCGCCAGGGCCTTGTCCACCTCGGCCGCGCGCTTCTCCGCCGCCGCGTCGCCGGCGAAGCTGGCCGGCGTGCCGCGCGCGCGCGCCGCCGCCGCGCTGCAGGCGCCGGCCTCGGGCAGCGCGTGCACCGCGTCGAGCGCCTCGAAGGTCGACACCTGCCCGCCGCTGACCGCGGCGACCAGCGAGTCGAGGGAGCGCAGCTGGTCGTCGAGGCAGTCCATCCGGGCCTCGAGCACCGCCTCCGACTGCTCGCCGAGCACGCGGGTGGCGCGGCAGGCGCGGGTGCGCTCGTCGATCCAGCTGTCGGACCGCTCGTCGAGCGCGCGGGCGAAGCGGTCGAACGAGGCCACCGGATCGCGCAGCCCGGCGGAGAGGAACACGTCCTCGACCGCGCCGCGCCGACCCGGGTCCCAGATCCGGTGGACGTGCTCGGCCGCGCCGGAGCAGGGCGCCGAGGAGTCGCTGTGCCCGGCCAGCGCGCCGACCCCGACCGCCGCCGCCAGCCCGATGGCCAGCCCGGCGGCGGCGATGGCCCGCCGGCGATGGCGCGCCGGAGCCGCCAGCGCGGAGAGCAGCTCGTCCATCGAGGCGTAGCGCTGCGCCGGCTCGGGCGCCATGCCGCGCAGCAGGACGCGCCGGATCGCGGCCGGCACGCGGGCCGGCGCCGGCTCGGCGATCGCGCGGGTACAGACCGCGTTCCAGATGCTCGGCAAGGTGTTGCCCTGGAACGGCCGCTGGCCGCTCAGCGCCTCCCACACGGTGACGCAGAAGCCGAACTGATCGCTGCGCTCGTCGGTCGGGCGCCCCTCCATCTGCTCGGGCGACATGTAGCCGGGCGTTCCGGAGATGAGCTCCTCGGCGCCGGCGGCGCCGCGCATCTCGTCGATGAGCGCGGCGACCCCGAAGTCGGTCACCCGCACGCGGCCGTCCTGTCCGAGCAGGACGTTGGGCGGCTTGACGTCGCGGTGGATGATGCCGCTGGCGTGCGCCGCGGCGATGCCGCGACCGGCCGCCAGGAGCACCTCGAGCACCTCGCGCCAGGAGCGCGGCGCCGACTCGGTCCACTCGAGCAGCGTCGGCCCGTCGACATACTCCATGGCGATGTAGGCCTGGTCGCACCAGGTGCCGACGTCGTAGACGGTGACGATGTTGGGATGCGCCAGGCGCGCCATGACCATCGCCTCGCGCTGCAGCCGCTCGCGCGCCTCGGTGCCGACCAGGTTCCACACCTCGGGCCGCAGGATCTTGAGGGCGACCCGGCGGTCGAGCTCCGGGTCGTAGGCCAGCGCGACCGACCCGATGCCGCCGTCGGCCAGCTTGCGCAGGACCAGGAGGCGACCCACCCGCGCGCCGGCGCCGAGGTCCATCGGATGATCCCAGGCCGGCGTGGTCGGCTCCTCGCCGAGCACCGGCCCGTGCTCGTCCTCGTCCTCCCGCTGCTGGTGGTGATGATGCTGGTGCTGGTGCGAGTGCTGATGCTGGTGCGCGAGCGCGGCCAGAGGCTCGCTCGCCAGGATGATGGTGGTGGCGTCGCCCAGCACCTGGGGGGTGGCGCGGGCCAGCCGGCGGCGACATCCGTGGCACTCACCGAGGTGCAGGTCGAAGGCAGCACTCTCGTCGCGTGTCAGCGCGCGGTCGACGTAGGCAGTGACCGTCTCTTCAGCGGGGCACGACGTGGTCACGCGACAAAACGTAGCGCGCTGCGCCGCGTCGACGTCGAAAAACCCGCGTCCGTCCCCGCATTTCTCGCCGCTTCACCGCGTGATGCGCGCGCCGCGCACCGCACGATTCACTCGTCGGATGTAGGCGGGAACACGCTTGGGCCGCGCCGTCGCGTGGCGATTGCCGGACAAGGCGCGCCATCTCACGTGCGCGGCGATACGCCTGACGATCCCGGTCTTGTGCGCGGAGAAGTCGCTGACCACCGCGACGTCGTCGAGCCCGAGCTGCGGCTCCGGATCGGACGAGCCGGAGTGACCGGCGACGCGGACCACCTGGGCGCCCGGGTACTGGTGCCGGAAGAGACGGACGTTGGCCAGGTCGTTGTCGAAGAACGCCACCGGGGTCCCGACCCGGAGGATCTCGGCCCGCGCGGCCTTCTTCGAGTCGACGATCGGTCGGTCGGGCGGCAGGCGGTTCATCAGCAGTCGATGGCGCGGGCCGCGCGGGACGCCGAGGGCGCGCAGCACCTTGCGGGTCGAGGAACGAGCGCTCTCCGGCCGCCCGGTCAAGTACACGATGCGGGCGCCGGCGCGCTCGAGCGCTCGCAGATAGCTCGCCGCCCCCGGCATCGGCGAGGCGCTCACCTTCTCGCCGCCGACCTTCTTCCAGCGCAGGATGGTGTCGTCGATGTCGACCACCACCACCGGCGTCCTGCCGGCCTGGCGCGCGGCGCGCACCTGATCGAGCACGTCGTCGAGCTCACCGCCGGCCCGGGTGGACGACAGGGTGCGATCGAGCGGCGAGCGCGGCGCCGCCTGCGCGGTGGCCCCGGCGAGGACCAGTGCGACGAGGCAGGCGATTCCGAGGCGCATCGGCGGGCCACGAGGTGCAAACCGAGCGCCAGGCGCAAGCCCGCGACAGAAGGGAGCTGGCCGCGCCCGCGACTGGCTACTGTCGCTGCCCGCCGGGCGCGCCCGCCCGGGTGCACCAGGCCATCGGCGGGTCGGCGGCCGCGACTGCCTCCGTCGCCGTGATGGCGATGAGGGCGGCCTCGCCCCCGCTCAGCTCGACGCCGCGCCGCACCGCCTCGGCCGCCGGCATGCCCGCCTCGAGCCAGCCGTAGACCGTCCGCGCCAGGTGGAGATCGATCATCTTCTCGCCGAGGCCGGTGCCGGCGACTGCGCCAGAGGGCCCGGCGAAGAGGCCGGCGCCGGGGATCGGCACGTCGCCGACCCGGCCGCGCAGGACCACCGTCCAGCCGCCGGTCGACAGCGCCGCGGCGAAGCGGCCGTCGGCGCTGCGCGCGAGGACCCCGATGGTGTCGCCGCCGGGGCGCGGCGGCGCCGGCGCGGTCGGCGGGGCGGAGTCGGGCGGCGCCAGCTCGTAGTTCCACGCCCGGCGCCAGTCGAAGCGCCGCCACGCCTCCGAGATGCCCGGTCCGCCGGTGACCAGGTGCGCGCGCAGCGTGCGCGCCTCGGCCAGGGTCTCCGGCCGGCGCGGATCGAACACCGGATGGCCGAGCGCGCGGGCGAAGGCGGTGGCGCCGTCGCCGGCGAGCAGGCGGTTCGGCGTATCGGCCACCGCGCGCGCGACCCGGACCGGATTCTTCACCTCCTCGATCCCGGCGACCGCGCCGAAGCGACCGCTCGAGTCCATCACGGCCGCGTCCATCTCGACCGTGTGTCCGTCGAGCCGCACCGCCGATCCGGTGCCGGCGTTGTAGCGCGGATCGTCCTCGAGCACGACGGCGCCGGCGACCACCGCGTCGATCGGATCGCCGCCGCGCGCGAGCAGGGCCAGCGCCGCGTCGACCGCCGGAGCGCAGCCGCCGCCCTCCGCCGGCGGCGTCCCGGATCCGCAGTGGGCGATCACCGCCGGCGTCCAGGGCAGGGCGGGGCGGACCGCGCGCGCCGGGCCGCGACCTGGCTTCGCGGAGGAGCAGGCGACGAGCGCGAGCGCCAGGGCGAGCGAAGAGGTGCTGGTGCTGGAGCGAAGCACGGCGGCAGCATAGCTGGCCGATCGACCGGCCCGTGGGACAATGAGGAGATGGCTCGCCTGCCGCTCGCCCTCTTCGTCGCGCTCTTCGCGCCGCCACTGTTCGCCTGCGGCCCCGCCGCGCCGGCCGCCAGCGGCACCAGCCCGGATCCCGCCGCTGCGCAGGAGGACCACGAGGGTCCGCCGGGCGGCGGTTCCGACTTCGCCAGCGATCCGGTCGAATCGGCGCCGCGCCCGCCGGACTCGCGCGTGGAGTCCGCGCCGCACGCCGGCGCCGGCAGGCGGACGCCGGAGCCGGACGGCCCGCCCATCCTCGCCGCCCACAATCGCTTCCGCGCCGGCCACTGCGCGCCGCCGCTCACCTGGTCGAAGGAGCTGGTCGCCGAGAGCCAGCGCTGGGCGAAGAACCTGGCCGCGCACCGGTGCGCCTTCGAGCACAACCCCGACCCGCGCTACGGCGAGAACCTGGCCTACTTCCGTCCGCCCGGCGCCCTCAGCCAGGAGCAGGTGGCCGAAGAGTGGTACCGCGAGATCGCCGACTACAACTTCAAGAAGCCGGGCTTCTCGATGACCGCGGGCCACTTCACCCAGCTGGTCTGGGTGGGCACGAAGCGGGTCGGCTGCGCCAGCGTGGAGTGCGGCGGCGGCGAGCTCTGGGTCTGCAACTACGATCCCCCCGGCAACATGGAGGGCGACTTCCGGGACAACGTGCGCCAGGCCGGCTGCAAGTAGGGTTAGTCTGCGGCGGTGGTGAGCGAAGCCGATCGCAGCCTCGCCGCGCGGCCCTGGCTGCGGCTCGGCGCGCTCTCGGCGCTCTACCTGGCGCAGGGCATCCCGTGGGGCTTCATGGCCATCACGCTGCCCGCCTACCTCGCCGACCGCGGCCTCGACACCGCGGGGGTGGGCGGCATCATGTCGATGACGACCTTGCCCTACGCCCTGAAGTGGATCTGGGGACCCATCATCGACTCGGTGACCATCCCCGCCCTCGGCCGGCGGCGCCCCTGGATCCTGCTCGCCCAGCTGATGATGGCGCTGACCGTGATCTCGATGATCGCGATCCCGGATCTCACCACCGGCCTGACCGCGCTCGGCTGGATGATCTTCGTCCACAACGTCTTCAACGCGCTCCAGGATGTCTCGGTGGACGCGCTGGCGGTCGACCTCCTGACCGAGGAAGAGCGCGGCCGGGTCAACGGCTTCATGTACGGCTCGAAGTACCTGGGCGGTTTCATCGGCGGCGCCGGCATGGCCACCATGATCGAATGGAGCGGCCTCCGCGCCGCGCTGATCTTCCAGACCGTGGTCCTGCTCGCCATCATGCTGGTGCCGCTTCTGGTTCGCGAGCGTCCGCGCGGCGCCGAGGTCGAGCGCCCGTCGGTGGTCGCGGTCGCGGTCGGTCTCTTCCAGGCCTTCCGCCTGCGCTCCGCCCTGCTCGGCGCGCTCCTCGCCCTCGTCCTCATGGTGGCGTCGGGGATCCTGCAGGCGTTCAGCGCCGTCCTCTTCACCCAGAAGCTCGGCTGGGACGCCGGGGAGTACGCGCGCACGGTCGGTGGGTTCGGCCTCTGGATCGGCTTCGCCGGCGCGATCGCGGGCGGCTTCCTCGCCGACCGGGTCGGTCACCGCCGGCTGGCCGCCATCGCCTCGATCGCGCTGGGCACCTCTTGGCTGGTCTTCGCCGCTGCCGAGCCCTTGTGGGACGACCTTCGCTTCGTCTACGCGCTGTTCGCGCTCGAGCCGCTCTGCCAGTCGATCCTGTCGGTCTCGATGTTCGCCCTCTACATGCGGGTCGCGAGCCCGCGGGTGGCCGGCAGCCAGTTCGCCGCCTACATGGCCCTGCTCAACGTCGGTACCACCTTCGGGTACCGGCGGGCCGGCGCCATCAGCGATGCGCTCGGCGACGCCGGGGTCTACGCGCTGGCCGGCGCCATCCAGATCGCGGTCATCGGGATCCTCGTCTTCATCGACCCGGGCGAGACCCGCCGCACGCTCGGCGACTGAGGGGCGTCGCTCAGCGGGTCAGCTGTTGCGCGGACGGCGGTGTGACCGGCGGCCCCCAGATCTGCCACCAGCGCGGGGTGTCGATGAGGACGTGGAGCGAGCCGGCCTCGCCGCTCTTCCACAGGTCGGGGGAGGACAGCTTCTCCTCGTCGGAGGTCCACAGGGCGTCGAAGCAGAAGGCGATCCCGCGGTCGTCCGTGCGGACCACGCGGCCGATCGCGGTCGCGCCGCCACCGCCGTCGGGCCGCGCCAGGTGGACCTGGAGCAGGCCGTCCCCCTCCAGGTCCATGTGCGCCGCCCGGATGAGCATCCCGCTCGGCGACAGATCGACCAGCCGCCCGCGCACCTCGGTCCGTTCCGGGCCGACCAGCACGCGCAGGTCGGTGCGGACGGAGTGGCGAGGCGATCGACGGCGTTCGAGCATGTGTGGCTCCAGGGTACGAGGTGAGTCTCTGTCCGATAAAGTGGGCCAGTCATAAGCGACTGTAAACAAGTAAGAATTGTCGGCTCCGTGACGTTCGTAACACCAGGTCGGTGCTCCGGTCCGGCAGGCCCGCGAAATCTCGAATGGCAGCTGCGGGACAGGGCCCGCAGCCGGTGTCAGAGGCCGAACGAGATCTCGAGCTCGACGAGGGCCCGGAGATTGAGGGTCGGGCGCCAGCGCGGCCGGTCGGTGGCGAGCTCGATCGAGCGGGTCCGGGACAGGAGCCTGGCGAAGGCGATGCGCCCTTCCAGCCGGGCGAGGGCTGCGCCCACGCAGTAGTGCGGGCCGCCGCCGAACGAGAGCGGCTTGACGTCGGGGCGGCGCACGTCGAGCTCGTCCGGGCGCTGGTATCGGCGCGGATCGCGGTTGGCGCAGCCGAGCGCGAGCATGACGACGATGCCCGGCTCTACCTGCTCTCCCTCGATCTCGGTCGACTCGAGGGCGACGCGCCCGCTGAACTGCACCGGCGAGTCGAAGCGCAGGAGCTCCTCGATGCCATTCTCGATCGCGCCCGGCTCGCCGCGCAGGACCGCCAGCTGGTCGGGATTGCGCAGCAGGGCCAGCAGGCCGTTGCCGATCAGGTTGGTGGTCGTCTCGTGGCCGGCGGCGAACAGGAAGGTCGCGTTGGCCGCCACCTCGTCCTCGCTGAGGCCGGTGCCGTCGTCCTCGACGGCCAGCATGGCGTCGAGCAGCGCGTCGCCCGGCCGCGCCCGGCGCTCGGCCAGAAACGCGCGCATGTAGGCGTCCCACTCGACCATCGCCCGCTCGGCGGTCGCCACCTGGGCGTCGGTGGTGATCGGGTCGAGGGTGGAGGCGGTGGCGGCCGCCCAGCCCCGGTTGAGATCGCGGTCCGACTCCGGGATGCCGAGCAGCTCGCAGATGACGATGGACGGCAGCGGATAGGCCAGCTCGCCGATCACCTCCATCGAGCCGCGCTCGAGGGCGGGGGCCAGCAGGCGATCGACGATCGCCTCGATGCGCGGGGCCAGCTCGCGGACCGCCCGCGGAGTGAACACCTTGGTGATGAGCCGGCGCAGCCGCGCGTGCGCCTCGCCCGACTGGAAGAGGATCCAGTGGCGGCGGTGGAGCGAGAGGACCCCGTCCGGGTCGTACACCCGGCTGCCCGCCGGATCGTCCGCGTCGCGGTAGCCGCGCGGGGTGCGGAAGGCGCTCGAGCGCAGGACCCGGTCGACCGGCTCGTAGCGGGTGACGATGGTGGAGCCGAACGGGGTCCGGGTGGCGGCGGTCGCCTCGCGCAGGCGGGCGTAGAGCGGGTAGGGGTCGGCGCGGAACTCGGGCGACAGCGGGTTGAACAGCGCCGCCATGACCTCCGGGCTCGGTCCGCTCATCGCCAGAGCGTGTGCCGCGCCCGGCCGCCAGGCAAGCGCCGGTGCACTACAATGCTCGCCGATGGAGTCCTACCAGGGAGCCTGCCAGTGCGGCCGCGTCCGCTTCACCCTCGCGGGCCTGCCGATGATGTCGGCCTACTGCCACTGCTCGATCTGCCGGCGCTGGACCGGCGCGGCCTTCTCCATGGTCGGCTTCTGGAAGCCGGAGCAGTGCGCCATCGCCGGCGAGGTCACGCTGGTGGAGCGCGCCACCTCCGAGTGGCTCACCCGCTTCCGCTGTCCCGACTGCGGGACGCCGATCTACAACGCGGTGCGCAGCGAGCGGATCACCTCGAACAACTTCATGCTGCCGCTTCTGGAGGCGCTCGACGACCTCGCGCGGCCGAGCTGCCATCTCTATTACGCCGACCGCATCGTCGACGTCGAGGACGGGCTCCCCAAGCACGACCGATTCAAGTGGCGGCCGCGGGAGGGCTGATCGGGAGGGCCGCGCTCCGTGCGGCCCGGAGGACGGCGGCCGAGCGCTCCAGGCCGGCCAGCTCGACCGCATCGAGCGGCGGGATCAGGACCTCCGCGACCCCGCCCGGGCCGACCACCGCCGGCAGCGAGAGGGCGACGCCGTCGACGGCGGCGACGCCGGTGCCCGACTGGACGTGCGACACCGTCATGACGTGACGCTGGCCGCGCAGGGCCCAGCCCAGGAGCGCGGCGGTGACCAGGCCGATGGCGTGGTTGCTGGCGCCCTTGCGCCGGATGATCTCACCGGCGGCGCCGCGGACCTCGGCGGCGAGGGCCGGCTCCCGGTCGCGGTGCCAGGCCGGGAGCTGGCGCAGTGGCACGCCGCCGACCTGCGCGCTCGACCACAGGACCACCTCCGAGTCGCCGTGCTCGCCGACCACCTGCGCATGGATCGAGCGGGGATCGAGCCGGAGATCGCGGCCGATCGCGTGGCGCAGGCGCGCGGTGTCGAGCATGGTGCCGGTCCCGATGACCCGTCCGGCAGGCAGGCCGCTGGTCTCGACCACCAGCTGGGTCATGACATCGACCGGATTCGAGACCACTACCGCGATGCCGCGCAGGCGCGTGAGCCGGGCGCCGAGGTCGCGCGCGATCCGGGCGTTCTCTCCCAGGAGGTCGAGCCGGCTCTCCCCCGGGCGGCCGCCGCGGCCGGCGGAGAGCACCACGGCGTCGCAGTCGACCATGTCCTCCACCTCGGCGGTGCGGAGCGCGGCGGCCGGATAGAAGGACGCCCCGTGCGCCAGATCGAGCACCTCGCCTTCGGCGAGGCCCGGGCGCAGGTCGCACAGGAGTAGCTCGCTGGCGATGCCGCTCTCGAGGGTCGAGATGGCGACGCTCGATCCCACCCAGCCTGTCCCGATGATCCCGATCTTCATCCGTGCTCGATCGAGGTAACACACCGCGGCCTTGCATGGTGGCGGGGCGCGACACACATGAACTGAATGGGGAACGATTCGCGCGCCCAAACCGGTTCCGTTCAGGTGGCTTGCTCGCACTGCGGCCAGGTCAATCGGCTCCCGTCCGTCCGGCTGGGCGACGACCCGGTCTGCGGGCGTTGTAAGCACAAGGTCTTTCCCCACCAGCCGGTCGCGGTGACAGAGAAGACCTGGGGGGCAGAGGTCGAGCGATCGCCCCTCCCGGTGCTGGCCGATTTCTGGGCCCCGTGGTGCGGCCCGTGCCATGCTGTGGCGCCGGCGCTCGAGCAGCTGGCCAGCCGGCGCGCCAGCCGCCTCAAGGTCGTGAAGGTGAACGTGGACGACAACCGGGAGCTCGCGGGTCGCTTCGGCGTGCGATCGATCCCGACCATGGTCGTCCTGCGCGGCGGTCGCGAGGTCGACCGGATGGTCGGGGCACTGCCGCCCGAGGAGATCGAGCGGCGGCTGGCGCGGCTCGGCGATGGATGACCTGACCGTCCAGCACCTGGTGGACGCGGCCACCGCGGTCGGTATCGGGCTCCTGGTCGGCCTCGAGCGCGAGCAGCACGAGGCGGCCGATCACGCGGCCGACCCGGATCATCGCGGGCCGATGCTCGGGGTCAGGACCTTCGCGCTGCTCGGACTGTTCGGCTGGCTGGCCGGCTACCTGTCGACCGGCGCGGCCTGGACGCCGGCGGCCGCCTTCCTGGCGGTCGGCGCGCTGGCCATGTGGAGCGCGATCCGCGAGCGCGGCGGGACCGGCGGGCTCACCACCGAGGTGGCGGCGCTGGTCACCTTCGCCATCGGCATGGTGGTGCGCGGCGACCGCGTGCTGGCCATCGCGCTCGGACTCACCACCACGCTGCTCCTGGTCTCGAAGCCGTGGTTCCGCTCGCTGGTCCCGCGGCTCCGGCGGATGGATGTCACCTCGACGCTGCAGCTGCTCATCCTGGTCACCATCGTGCTGCCGGTGCTGCCCACCGAGGCGTCGGATCCCTGGGGCGTCCTGGCCCCTCGGCGCATCGGCATCTTCGTCGTCCTCATCGCCGGCATCGGCTACGTCGGCTATGTGCTGCACCGCCTGCTCGGCAGTCGCAAGAGCGCCGGCATCACCGGAGTGGTCGGCGGGCTGGCCAGCTCCACCGCGGTGACCGTCGCCATGTCGCAGCGCGCGCGCGCGGCCGACTCGTTCCGCGAGCCCGGGCAGCTCGCGATCTACCTGGCGAGCACGGTCATGTGCGTCCGGGTGGTGGTGATCTGCTACCTGGTCGACCGGGCGGCTGCGCGGGCGCTGGTGGTGCCGCTCGGCGCCATGGCGCTGGTCAGCGGCGGCGCCGCCGCCCTGCTGGCGCGCCGCATCGAGAAGGTCACGCGCAAGGACGATGAATCCGAGATCGAGCTGCCCAACCCGTTCTCGCTCCTGCCCGCGCTCAAGTGGGGCCTGGTGTTCGCTGCGGTGCTGGTCTTGACCGCTGCGGCGCGCGACGCCTTCGGCGATTCCGGCGCGCTGGCCAGCGCGTCCGTGGCCGGGCTGGTGGATGTCGACGCCGTCACCCTGGCGACCGCCCGCCAGTCGGCCGAGGGCGGGCTGGCGGTCGGCACGGCCTCGCTCGCCATCACGGCCGCGGTGGTGACCAACACCCTGGTCAAGGTCGCCATCGCCTGGGTGTCGGGCGGACGCCGCTTCGCCCGCGGCCTGGCGATCGGGCTCGGCGTCGCGGTGGCGGGCGGTCTCGCCCTCGCCGTGATCGCCAGCTTGTGACGGCCTAGTGCTCGATGAGGAGCTGGTCGAACTCGGTCCCCTCGCCGTCGATGGCGTGGAGGAGCAGCCGGTCGCCCTCGACCTCGACGTAGACGAAGTTGAGCACCTGCTCGGAGAACTCGGTGAAGTCGGATGTGCCGACCGGCCGGGTGCCGCGCCCGCCGCCGCCGGTGACGACGTAGTGGACGCCGTTCTGCGCCGCGATGCGCTCGTAGTCGTGGTCGTGGCCGGACAGCACCAGGTCGACCTTGTGCTTCTCGAGGATCGGGCCGAAGACCTGGCGGAACTCCATGCTCGATCCGTGCTCGCCCGAGGAGTAGGGCGGGTGGTGGCCATACACCACGGTCCATGCGCGATCGCTCGCCGCCAGGTCGGCGTCGAGCCACTTGGCCTGCTCGCCGCTCATCTCGTTGGTGTCGAGCGCGACGAAGTGGACGTCGCCGTGGTCGAACGAGTACCAGTTGTGACCCGCCTGCGCCCAGGGGAGGTCGAACACCTCGCGGTAGATGCTGCCCTCGTCGTGGTTGCCGATGGCCGGGAACATGGCGAAGCTGCGCAGGAGGTCGGCGTAGGCCGCGAAGTAGTAGTCCTCGAACTCGTTCATGCTGCCCGACTCGTACGCGATGTCGCCGGTGTGGATCATGAGGCGGAACGGCACGGTGCCGAGCTGATCGAAGACCGCGTTCTGATCGGCGCTGCCGTTGCCGGAATCGCCGAACGCGACGAATGACACCTTGGTCCCGCTGCCGGCGGCGGGGGCGGTGCGGAAGCCGGCGGGCGCCAGGACCGGTGTCTCGCCGGCGAACAGCGAGTAACAGTAGATCTGGTCGGGTTCGAGGTTGTCGATCACCGCCTCGTACTCGCGCTTGCCGTCCGGCGGGGTGGCGCCGTCGACCTCGGCGGTCTCGAGGACACCATCGGACAGCATCGCGGGGGCACCGGCTGGCGCCACCCGGACCGCCCTCGGCAGCTCGGGCTGGCCGGTCCACATGACGCGGGTGCCGGTCGAGTTGAGCCGCTGCAGGTACGGGCTGCGGGCCAGGTCGAGCTCGAAGCCGGCGAAGGGCGCGCCGTCGCCGCAGGCGGCGATCAGCTCCTCGTCGGGCGCGCTGCGCTCGGCGAGCGTGTTGGAGAGGTCGCCGGTCTGCGACGCGGCGAGATCGCCAGACTGGTTGCCCATGCAGCCGGCTCCGGCGACGAGCGCGGCGAGGGGGAGGATCCGGGGGAGCGACATTCCCATTCAAGTAGCAACCGAAACGAAACACGCCAGTGGGAAAAAGGTTGCCTGGTCGCAGTGCACGATTCATCGCGCGGCGCGTCTGCGCCACCGTGTATCCTTCACTGAATGAGGGGGATTGTCTGGCTGTGTGCCGTGGCCGCCGGCGGCTGCGGCAGCGTCAAGCACAACGGCGGAGGAAGCGACGGGGGCGGCGGCGACCTGGCGGTCACACTCGCGCCGGCCAGCGCCTTCGTCCGCCAGGGCGCGGCCATCGACCTGGCGGTGACCATCGACAGGCGGGGTCTGGGCGGCGACATCGAGATCACCGCCAGTGATCTGCCGGCCGGGGTGAGCGCAGAGCCGCTGACCATCGCCGACGGCGAGGAGACCGGCACGCTCACCCTCGAGGCGGCGGACGACGCCACCCAGGGCGAGGCGGCGGTGACGGTCACCGGCGAGGCGCCGGACGGGACCGGGACAGGCGACCTGCGCCTCCTGGTCGGCGGCGAGCCGGGCGGCCTCGACCAGAGCTTCGCCACCGGCGGCATGCTGTTCGGCACCCTGGGCTTCGAGCTCTTCGCCCAGCGGGGCGTCGCGCTGCAGCCGGACGGCAAGATCGTCGGGACCGGCTCGACCGGCGACCAGGCGATCACCTACCGGTTGAACGGCGACGGCACGATGGACGACGGCTTCGGGGTCGAGGGCAGGGTCACGACCGGGCTCGGTCAATCGACCGGCGGGCTGGTGCCGCTGGTGCTCACCGACGGGCGCATCGTGGTGGCCGGCTGGGGTGGGGCGGGCAGCCCGTCCTACGACTACGACAGCGCCCTCTTCGGCTACACGGCCGCCGGCGAGCTCGACGGAGAGTTCGGCGCGTCCGGAACCGTGAGCGTCGACCTCGGAACGGCGACGAACGAGTTCCACGCCTTCGTCGAGGACACGGCGGGCGGGCTCCTGCCGGCCGGCATCGAGTTCAGCTCGGGCGGCAATTCGAGCCTGCGCCGCTACGACGGCCAGGGTCACGTCGACGACGGCTACGTGGTGGAGCCGGCCGCCAGCGCGGCGGTCGAGGCGGGCATCCTCGACTCCGACGGCAACACCGTCCTGGTCGGCTCGACCGGCAGCGACTTCTGGCTCGAGCGCCACCTCGCCACCGGCGAGCTCGACGATGGCTTCGACAGCGACGGCATCGTGGTCACGGACTTCGCCGGCGCCGCCGATCAGGGCCTCGGCGTGGTCGAGGTCGCTGCCGGCAAGCTGGTCGCCGGCGGTCTCAGCGACGGCCGCGTCGCCCTGGTGCGCTACAACCGGAACGGCAGCCTCGATCTCACCTTCGGCACCGGCGGCCGGGTGGTCACCGGGATCCAGCTCGACGCGCGCGGCCTGAACGCGCTGGCGGTCGACTCGCAGGGCCGGTTCGTTCTGGTCGGCTTCGTTCCGGGCCCTCCGCGCCTGCCCGCCGTGGTGCGGCTGACCCCCCAGGGGGATCCCGACGAGACCTTCGGCGAAGGCGGGCTCGTCACCCTCGACTTCGGGGTCGAGAACCCCGGCAACACCACGAGCGCGTTCGGCATCGCCATCGACGCCGACGATCGCATCATCGCTGCCTGCAACGTCGGCCCGCCGGAGCAGGCCGGCATCGCCCGCCTGTGGCCCTGACCAGACTCGCGCGTCCGTGGTCCTGAGGCCGCGTCCCCGAGCCGCACGCAAGGGGTCCCTCTGGCGCAGAGGCCACGTCCCGAGCCGCACGCAAGGGGTCCCTCTGGCGCAGAGGCCACGTCCCGAGCCGCACGCAACGGGTCCTGCAGCGTAGAGGCCTCGCCCTGGTGGCGCAGAGGCCGCGTCCCGGCGCGCCGCCGCCGCCGGTCCCCTCCGCGCGCTACGCGCACGCGCCTCGCCACCTACGGACGACGCGAGGCCGAGTAGGGCGGTGGCACGGCGCCTGCGCTCGCGCGCGCGTTCGGTGA